>ERZ842401.5019-NODE-5019-length-14942-cov-5.362665_pt1 | contig 14942 bp, 13 predicted proteins | sample MGYA00521270_ERZ842401 | MGnify/ENA primary metagenome ERZ842401 (study PRJEB31892, sample SAMEA3878208) | bioreactor metagenome | biome: Moose rumen | place: Sweden | collected 2011-10 | study: EMG produced TPA metagenomics assembly of the PRJEB12797 data set...
ATGACTTACATTTTAGGTAATAAGATGTGTGGACACTTAATATTTCCATTTACAAGAGCTTAGCTCTTTTTTCTTTTATTTGTATAATAAGCATTTTTTTGATATAATTTGTGTGTTGGAAAGATAGTGATAATATGAGAACAGTTGGAATTATGACTTTGGGTTGTAAGGTTAATACTTATGAATCTGAATATGTAATTAATGAACTTAAAAAGGCTGGTTATGAGATTAAGTCTTTTGATGATATCTGTGATGTTTATATAATTAATACTTGTACTGTTACTAATAATAGTGATTCTAAAAGTAAAAAGATGATTAGACAAGCAATTAGAAGAAATCCAAATGCTTGTGTAGTCGCAATGGGTTGCTTTATCGCAGCTAATCCTGATATAAGCATTGATGGTTTAGATATTATTCTTGGTAATAAAGATAAATCTAAAATAGTTGGTTTATTAGATGAATATTTTAAGAATAAAGAAATTATTAGAGATCAATATAAAGGTCGTTTAAAAGAATTTGAAGATATGTATATAACTGATTTTCCTGGACGTACTCGTTCTTTTGTAAAGATTCAGGATGGTTGTGATAACTTCTGTAGTTACTGTATTATTCATTTTGTAAGGGGTAAATGCCGTAGTAAAGATGAATCTAAAGTAATTAGTGAAGTTACTGACTTAGTTTCTAATGGATATAAAGAAATAGTACTTACTGGTATTCATACTGGAAGTTATGGAGTTGATTTAGAAACTAGCTTTGCTGATTTATTAGAAAAATTAGTTAAAATAGATGGTCTTGATAGACTTAGAATATCTTCAATTGAAACTACTGAGTTAAATGAAGATGTATTAAATGTACTTCGTAATTCTAAAGTCTTAGTAGATCATTTACATATTCCTATTCAAGCTGGTTCTAATGAAATATTAAAAGCTATGAATAGAAAGTATGACTTAGATTATTTCTTTAATAAGATAGCTGAGATTAGAAGTATTAGACCTGAAATTAGTATTAGTACTGATGTAATTGTAGGTTTTCCTGGAGAGACTGAAGAATTATTTCAAACTACTATTGATACTTGTAGGAAATTAGAGTTTTCTAAATTACATGTCTTCCCATATAGTGAAAGACGTGGTACAGCATCATCTCGTATGTCTAATAAGATTGATAATGCGACTAAGAAAGATCGTAGTAGAAGATTGATTGAAGTATCAAAAGAATTAGAAATAAATTATATGAGTAAATTTATTGATAGAGAAGTAGAAGTATTAATTGAAGAGACTAAAGATGGTTATAGTTATGGTCATACAGGTAATTTCTTATATGTTAAAATAAAAGGAGAATATCCTCATAATAATTATCAAAAAGTGCGTATATTAAAAGTAGAATACCCATATTGTATTGGAGAGTAGGAGGAGTAATGGCTACTTATATAAAAGGAACATATTCACGTAGTATTTATGAAAATAATACCGGTTATTGTATCGGTATTTTTAGGGTTGTAGATACAAATGATGAAAAGTTAGCTGATTATATAGGTAGAACTATTACTTTTACTGGTTATTTTCATGAATTAAATAATATTGATAATTATATATTTTATGGAAAACTAGTTAATCATCCTAAGTATGGAGAACAGTTTTCAGTAGATAATTATGAAAGAGTAAAACCTGAAGAAAAAGACTCTATTGTTGAATTCTTAACTAGTGGTTTATTTCCTGGAATTGGAGATAAGAAAGCTAAAAATATAGTCGATGCTTTAGGAAAAGATACTTTAAAAATAATTTTAGAAAATCCTTCTAATTTGATTTTAATACCTGGAATTACAGAGAAGAATATTAATATCTTACATGATAAATTAAAAGAATATGAAGCTAGTTATGAAACTATTATGTATTTAACTGATATGGGATTTTCTACTAAAGATTCTATGTTAATTTATAATACTTATAAAGGTAAAACTAAAGAGATAGTTGATGATAATATCTATCGTTTAATTGATGATATTTATGAACTTACTTTTAAGAAGATAGATACTATTGCTTTAATGAATAATATTCCTAAAGATGATTCTAATCGTGTTAAAGCAGCAATTATTTATATTATGAATGAAGTAAGTAATACTTATGGACATAGTTATTATTATTTAGAAGAAATTAGTTTATACTTACCAAGAGTTTTAGGAATAGATATTAGTGATATAGATAGTTATTTAAAAGACTTGGAAACTGATTTAAAGATTATTATTAGAGATGATAGATACTATTTAAGAGAAATGTATGAAGCTGAATGTTTAATAGTTAAAAGATTTAGATTATTAAATAGTAATAAGTCTAATACTGATAAAAAAATAGATAGTACTATCAAAGAAATAGAAAGCTTTTTAGAGATTAAATATAACGATGATCAAAGAGAAGCTATTAGTAAGAGTTATAAGAATGATTTCTTAATAATTACTGGTGGACCAGGAACAGGTAAAACTACAATTATGCGAGGAATTATTGAATTATATCGAATGATGAATAAATTAAACTATGAAAAGTTAACTGAGAAAATTGCTTTACTTGCTCCTACAGGAAGAGCAGCTAAACGTATGACTGAATCTACTTTAGTACGAGCTAGTACAATTCATAGATTTTTAAAATGGCAAAAAGAAACTAATAAGTTTCAAGTAAATGAATACAATAAAAGTAAAGTAGAGTTTATTATCTTAGATGAATCTAGTATGGTAGATACTTACTTAATGGCTAGTTTATTAAAAGGTATTTCTGCTAACTGTAAGATTGTTTTAGTAGGTGATGATCATCAATTGCCTAGTGTTGGACCTGGTAATGTCTTACATGATTTAATTGATTCAAAAGAATTAGAAGTAGTTGAACTTACTGAACTATATCGTCAAGGGCATGATTCTAATATTATTAATTTAGCTTATGATATTAGAAATGGTAGTATTAGTAGAGATATATTTAATGTTGAAGATGATCTTACTTTTATTGAATGCAGTGATTCAGAAGTAATAGCTAATATTTCAGAAATATGTAATACTTATGTTGATTTAAATTATCATAATTTTCAAATATTAGCTCCGATGTATAAAGGTTTAAATGGAATAGATTTAATTAATAAAAATATTAAAGATATTTTTAATTCTAAAAGTCGTAATAAAGCTGAAAAAGAAGTAGGAGGAGAATTACTTCGTGAAGGAGATAAAGTTATTCAATTAACTAATATGCCTGATGATAATGTTTATAATGGAGATATTGGTCTAATTAATAGAATAGTCAGTACTCCTCGAAGTGAAATATATTTAGACTTTGATAGTAATATAGTTAAATATACTCCTAGTAATTATAATAATTTTAGATTAGCTTATGCGATTAGTATTCATAAGTCTCAAGGTTCTGAATTTGATGTAGTAGTTATCCCAATAGTTAAAGGTTATAATAAAATGCTATATCAAAAACTTATTTATACGGCAGTAACTCGTGCTAAAAAGAAATTATATTTAATTGGTGATTTTAGGGCTTTAGAATATGCTTCTAAAAATATTAATACTGATATTAGAAGAACTACTATTAAAGATTATTTAATTGATGGTATAAAATAATTATTCTTAGACATAATATTCATAGAGGTGATTTTATGAAAATGATGTCTATGAAAATGATGGCTATTATGGCTGGAATTGGATATATGGGATATATGTATTTTAGTAAACATCCTGATAAATTAAAGAAAATAAGAGAAATAGGAATGAATTCTACTAAAGATATGACTGATGTCATGATGGAGAAGTAGTACTTTCTTTTTCTCTTTTTTTATTGTATAATCTACTTGTTTGAGGTGATTAGATGATTACAATAAAAAGTGAACGTGAATTAGATTTAATGCGTAAAGCTGGTATGTTAGTATCAGAAATGCATAAATATATAAAGCCTTATATAAAGGCAGGTATTACTACTAAACAATTAGATAGTTTATGTGAAGAGTTTATTTTAAAACATGATGGAGTTCCTTCTTGTAAAGGTTATGAAGGTTTTCCAGCTACTTTATGTACTAGTGTTAATGATACTGTAGTTCATGGTATCCCTGATAATTATAAATTAAAAGATGGCGATATTATTACTATTGATGTAGTAATTGGTTATAAAGGATACCAAGGAGATGCCGCTTGGACATACGCTGTAGGGGAAATTGATGATGACAAGAAGTATTTGATGGAACACACTGAAAAAGCTCTCTATGAAGGCGTTAAGATGGTTAAACCAGGTAATAGAATAGGTGATATCTCTGCCGCTGTACAAGAATATGCTGAATCTCATAATTTAGGTGTTGTTCGTGAATTATGTGGTCATGGAATAGGTAAAGATATGCATGAAGATCCAGAAGTACCTAACTTTGGTATCAAAAATACTGGCCCAAGATTAAAACCAGGAATGGTTATTTGTATTGAACCAATGTTAACTTTTGGTAAGAGATATGTTTATCAAGAAGACGATGGCTGGACAGTAAAAACTGAAGATGGAGAACCAGCTGCTCACTATGAACATACTATCTTAGTGACAGATGATGGTTATGAGATATTTACTCCAAGAATAGATTAACGTAAACTAGTTGTAGTTTATGTTTTTTTTCTTTATATACTCTTTATTTTGTTGTATATTTATAATAGTAGGTGATAATTATGACTAAAAAAAGTGTTTTATTCTTAATTAATGGATTAGGTATTGAAAAAGCAGGTAGTTATAGTATTGCGATTGATCAATGTATGCCTAGACTTTCTAAAATTAAAGAAACTTCTTTCTTTACAACAGCTATTACTAGTTCTTTAGAATATCGTGGTGCTTACCAAAGATTCTTCCTTGGAGATACTTATAAAATGGAAATTGATTATATAAAAGAAAATATTATTAATCAACAAGTTCAAGGTAATCCTACATATCAAAGTTTACAAGCAAGTGTTTCTAATGAAGGAAAACTTCATATCTTTGTAGAACCTACTAATAATCAAGTAGTTGAACTTATTAATACTTTAGTTAGTACTTTAACTTTACCTGATAAAAAAGAAGTTTATTTACATTTATTATTGTCTCAACCAACAGTTAACGAATATAAGAATTTAATTAGTATTGTTAATTATATAAAATATCATTTAAATAGTCATATTACAGTAGGTTTTATTATTGGTAAAGAGTATTTCTCTGAAAATATGTCTAAAGAAGAAATTGATATTGCGAAGAAATTATTATTCTATTGTTCTGCTGAAAGATGGACAGATACTGATAAAAAATTACAATCTCTTCAAGAATCCAATGTTAGACCATCTGAAGTACCAGGATTTTGTGCTACTAATAAATGTGCTATTAGTAATAATGATACTATTATGTTCTTTAATACTAGAAGAGAAGATTATGATAAGTTTATTAATGCTATTTTAATAAATGCTCAAGAAGCATTTAGAACAGATAATTATAGTTTACCAATGTTTTCTTTGATTAAATTGAATTCTAAGTATGATATTGTATCTTTTGCTGATAATGTAGTTTATAAGAGTAGTTTATCTTTATTACTAGAAAAGAGTGATAAAGAAGCTCTTATAGTTACTAATGAACAAAATATTGGGTTAGTAAATCTTTTAGCTAATGGTTTTAATAATGTTAATAATCCAGCTATTCAATTTATGAAACTTAATGATACATATTATAATGATATTAATAATATTACTGGTCTAATTGATAATTCTATTTATGATTTAATAATTTTTGATTATCACTTAGATGCTTCTAAAACAGTTAATGATTTAAAAGAACAATTATCTAAAATAGATATCGTTTTAGGTAATGTAGCAGCTGTTTGTGAGAATAAGCATTCTTTATTTATAACATCTTTATATGGACTTAAGAAAAGTCTTCCATTAGCTCCATATAATACAGAAATAGTAACAATAGACTATGAAATGCAAATACCTATATTCTTCTTTGATTATACTTATCCGAGAAGTAAATATACATTATTCCCTGGAGAAACAAATGATATTTTAAATTCAGCTATTTCTTGTATTTGGAAGAATAATGAACTATATAGTTTAGTAAGACCTAGAGGAATTGTTACCAATCTACTAGGAGCCTTTAAAAAATAAAACGTACTAATAATTAGTACGTTTTTTTATAACACTTTTTATTTTTGGAAAAGCTAAAGAATAATGATCAGAATTATTCTCAAATAGTATATATAATGATTTATCTTTATAAAATATTCCTTCGGCCATTGGAGGTATTTTTTCATTTTTAATTAAATTATCTTTTGTAAAATGATAGTAAGGAATCTTTTCTCCATTCAATTTATATGTAGTATGTCTTTCATCTAAAACATTTTTATAAGTAGTTAAACTAGAATTAATTAAATAAGTAAATGATCTAGTAAATACAAAATTATTATTATCAGTAATAGTCATTCCTTGAACCATTTTTGGTAATGAGATTATTAATTCTGGTTTTGAATAATCTAAGTTATCTAAATTATATTTAAATAGTAGAGGAGTATCATTTGGAACTGGATAAAATGGTTTTAAATAGAAATCTCCAATCCATAAACTATTATCATGGTAATAACAAAAATCTCCTCGAATAGGTAATTTAGTATCACTAGTGCTTTGAATATAATTGTTTTTAGTAGTTAATATTTCATTAAGTGAAAATTCACTTACATTATAATCACTAGTAATCCAAACTGTTGCCCCATTAGTCGCAATACCACCAACATGTAAATAATCACTAGTTCCATCAGAAAGATTTAATTCAAGTTCTTTTATTAATTCTTTAGTTTTAAAGTTAGTTACATATACTTTACTTACTTTTCCATCTCCATTATAAGATGTTTGTAAAACAATATTATGTTTTTCATCATAGGCCATTCCTTGAGGAACATAACTATTTGTATTACCGGGAACTTTAAATGATGTTTCATAATTATGTTTATTAATTAGATAATGAAGATTGAGTCTTAAATAATTAAGAACAAAAATTAATAAAACTATTCCTAAGAAACATCCTATACCTATAAATATCTTTTTTATATACTTCATACTACCACTACCATATAAGTATTTTATCATAAAAAAAGAACCAGTTAAATATTTTTTGGTTCTAAATAATCTACTTCTGGTAATAAATCTTCTAAATAACTAATTATCTTTTTAGGATTAAACTCTTTGGTATCTTTAATTGCTTCAGTACATATCTTAGTAACACCACTTACATAGAATAGGGCAATTACTTCAATTGGAATATTTGATTTATTTATATAGTGTTCTTTTAATCGTTTAGTAACTGCTTCAAGGGATGCATCAAACATCATATCAAAAGCAATAGAATTATTATTTTTCTTAATAATGGCAATTGATGAATAAGTACTAAGATTTTTATCAAAATATTCTAATAGTAGTTTTAATAATTCAATATAGTATTCTTTAACTGAATTAACTTCAATCTCAACATCTAAATGCTCAACTAATTCAGTTTTTAAATCTTCTATTAAAGAAGCAAGTAATTCATACTTATCATTAAAATGATCATAAAAAGTAGAACGATTGATCATAGAAGTTTTACAAATATCTATTACTTTTATTTCTTCAAAAGTCTTTTCTTCCATTAATTGAAATAAAGCACGATATAAATTAGCTTTAGTCTTACGAATACGTAAATCTTCTTTTTTCTTCACATTTCTCACCTAAAAACATTATAAAACAATAAACTACAGTTGTAAAGATAAACTACATTTGTAGGGGAAATATCAATACATATTTTTAATTGTTGTTGGATATCAGACATTTATTAGGAAAAGAGCTTCATTTTATTTTTATTTTGAATATGATAGATTATGCAAGGAGTGAGAAGATGAAGAAAACTGCTAGTTTTGTATCAAAACATAATTTATTAATATTAGTAATTGGAATTATTCTATTAATCCCAGCTATTTATTTTTATCTTAATACAAGAATTAATTATGATATATTAGTCTATTTACCTGAAAAGATAGATACTATTAAGGGTGAAAATATCTTAACTGATGATTTTGGGCTAGGAAGTTATGCTTATATCATGATAGATACTAAAGATAGTAATAAAGTTTTAAAAATGGAGAATAAAATAAAAAAAGTAACTGGAGTTAATAAAGTAATTAGTATTTATGATGTAATAGGAACTACTATTCCAGAAGAGATGTTACCAGATAAAGTATTAAATAAACTATATAAAGATGATTCAACTATTATGATGGTTACATTTAAGGAAAATAATTCTGATGATTTAACTATTAGTGCAGTTAGAGAATTAAGAAAGATAGTAGGGGATCCTAATCGTATTAGTAGTATGACTCAAATGGTTATTGATACTATGGATTTATCTGATAGTGAAATGTTTATTTATATTGCGATAGCTGTTATTTTATGCTTAGTAATTTTAACTCTTGCGACAGATTCTTATATAATACCTATTTTATTATTATTAAATATTGGAATGGCTATAGTTTATAATATGGGTACTAATATTTTCTTTGGTCAAATTAGTTATATTACTAAAGCAATAGTTGCTGTATTGCAATTAGGAGTAACAACAGATTTTTCTATTTTCTTATATCATAAATATATTTTAGCTAAAGAAAAGAAGAAAGATAAAAGAGAAGCAATGACTAGTGCTATTATTGATACTTTTCAATCAGTAATTGGTTCTTCCTTAACTACTTTTGTTGGATTCTTAGCTCTATGTACGATGGATTTAACTCTTGGTACTGATATTGGTTTAGTTATGTCTAAAGGTGTTTTATTTGGACTTATCTGTGTTATGACAATCTTTCCAGCTCTTTTACTTACTTTTGATAATTTAATTGAAAAGACATCTCATAAGAGATTATTCCCTGAATTTAAGGAAATTCAAAGTTTTTCTTTAAAGAATTATAAATTATTATTTATAGTATTTATTCTTCTTATGATTCCAGCTTATATTGGTAATAAGAGTTATGATGTTTACTATAAGTTAGATGATTCTCTACCTAGTGATTTACCTTTTCATGTAGCTAATTCACAACTAGCCGATAAGTTTGGCATAAAATCAGCTGAGATAGCTATTATTGATAAGAGTATAAAGACTGATAAAGTAGATGAATTAGTAACTGAACTAAACAATGTTGAAGGAATTGACTTAGTATTAGCTCCTAATACTTTAGTTAGTGATGAGATAAAAGATTTATTACCAAGTGACGTTGAAGAAATAATTAATAATGATAAATATCAATTAATAATCATGAATTCTACTTATGAAATAGCTAGTAATAAATTAAATAAACAAGTAGGAGTGGTTGAGAAGATTATTAAGAAATATGATTCTAAAGGTATTTTAGCTGGAGAAGGAGCTTTAATGCGAGACTTAGTTACGATTGCCGATCATGATTTTCATATGGTTAATTACACATCTATTGCTGTTATCTTTGTGGTTATGTTAATTGTTTTAGAATCGATTGGTTTACCAATTATCTTAATAATTGCCATTGAATTTGCAATATTTGCCAATATGGCATGTGCTTATTATACTGGTACTAGATTACCATTTGTCGCAAGTATCGTAGTGGGAACTATCCAGTTAGGAGCTACTATTGATTATGCTATTTTAATGTCTACTAAGTATTTAGAAGAACGACATAAGAAGAAAAAAGAAAAGAAGAAGGCTATGGAAGAAACACTATCAAATACTGTTCCATCAATTATTACTTCAGCGTTATGTTTCTTCGCAGCTACGATTGGAGTAGGAGCTTATACAAAAATAGATATGATTGGTTCTATTTGTAATTTACTAGCTAGAGGTTCTATAATAAGTATGTTAGTAGTTATTTTAGTACTACCAGCACTTCTTATGATATTTGATAAATTTATTATGAAGACAACTCGCTTTAAGGAGGGAAAATAAAATGAAAAAAAATAAAATATTTATTGGAGCTATAAGCTTACTACTAATTAGTCCTATTACTAGTTATGCTTTAACTAAAACAGAAACTGTTCATGTTAATATTGATTACACTGGTACTGTAAAAAAGACTACTGTTAATACCAAATTAACTCAATTAGATTCTGGAGATATTACTGATTATACATATCTTACTGATATTAAGAATTTGGATGGTGAAGAAAAATTAGCATTAGAGAATAACAAACTTACTTTCAAATCAACTGGTAAAGATTTAGTATATCAAGGCAAGATAAATAGTGAATTACCAGTAACTATTAGTAGTAAATATTATTTAGATGGACAAGAAGTAAATCCTAAAGATATTATAGGTAAAAAGGGTAAAGTAAAAATAGAATATGATTTAAGTAATAATTCTTATGATTATAATAGTCATATGCATACACCTTTTGTAGTTAGTTATGTATCTTTATTAAATAATAAACATAATAGTAATATAAATGTAAATACTGGTAAAATAGTTACTGCTGGTAATAAAAATATTGTTATTGGAATAGCTGCTCCGGGACTATATGATGATTTAAACTTGTCTGAATTAAGTGATATGGATAGTATAGTTATAACTTATGATACGACAAAATTTGAAATGAATGACTCTTATTTTGCAATGACACCTAAATTATTAGAAGATATTGATATTTCTAATTTAAACAAAGTGGATGGCTTAAATAGTTCTTTAAATACTCTTCAAGATGGTATGAATAAATTAGAAAATGGTTCAAAGGAATTAGTAGCTGGTTCTAATGGGATTGATACTGGAATGGAAAGTTTAACTGAAGGTATTAATAAAGCTTTAGAAGGATCAAAATCTATTACTAATGGTTTAAGTCAAGTAGAAGTAGGTTCTACTAAATTAGAATCATTAAATACCCTAGTAGATACTTTATATAGTAGTTATAATGAGAATAAACAATTACTAGATATGATTTCTAAAGGAGATGCAGAAAATCAATATAAACAAGCAATAAATGAAGCAACAATGGCTAAAACTGATTTAGAAAATAAGTTATCTAGTGTTAATGCAGGAATTAGCGGGTTAGAACAAGGTGGAGCCTTGGGAGTACTTACAGAAGAACAAATTGCTCAATTGGATAACTTACGTAAGCAAAAAATTCAATTAGAAGCAGGTATTAAACAATATGCCGAAGGTATTGCAAAAGCCGAGAGTGATATGGCTAGTTTACCATTAAAAGCTGCTGCTCTAGAAGGAGCTAATCAAGCTATTGAACAAGTTTTAAAGGGAGTTATTGGTAATGAAATTACAACTGATAATATCAATACTTTTAAAGAACAAATAAATGCTTTAGTTGGAGGAATTACCGAACTAACAAATGGTTCTAATGAATTAACTAATGGTTTAAATGAATTACAAACTGGTTCTAAAAAATTAAAAAATGGAACTAATAGTTTAACTAATGGTTCTAAAGAATTGAGTAATGGAATTATTAAAATAAATAATGAAGGTATTAAGAAATTAAGTAGTTATGGTTCTAAAATAACTAATTATTCTAATAGAGCTAAAGCTCTTGTACGTTTATCTAAAAACTATAATGGTTTTGCGAGTGACAATAGCGATAATACAATATTTATTTATAAAGTAACTAAATAGTATGTCAACAAAAAAAGGTTGACATACTTTTTCTTTTGTGCTATGATGAATTCGAATTTGAGGAGAAAGGAGTGAGAATATGATTTGGAAAATTAATGATTTAAATAATACTTTTAGCTGTGACTATTGTGAGGATAATAGGTGTATTCTCACTGCTTTAATGCATAAAAAATAGTCACTCAGGTGACTTTTTATTTTGAAAAAAGAGGTGATAGTTATGAAAAAGTTTTCAACTTTTAAAGTACTATTTCACTACTTAAAAGATGATAAACTAAAACTATGTACCTATATCTTCTTAGTATTAATAACTTATCTACCATCTCTTTTAGCAGCCTTCTTTTGGGGCTTTGCTTTAGAAAGACTAATTGAAAAGGATATTTATGGATTTGTAATGTATTTAGCTTTATGGGAAGGTTTATTTATACTTTTCTATACTATATTACAAATACCAAGAGATAGTTTATATAATTATTTAGAAATAAAATTTACTAAAGAAGTTAGTAAAGATCTATATAAAAAGATTGATAATTTACCAGCAAAAGCTTTTGAAGATATTGGGGTTGGAGAGTTTATCAATAGATTATATACAGACCCAGATAGAGTAATGTCACTCTTAGGACAAATGATTAAACTAATATGTAAAGCTTTTGTAGTTATAATAGTTTTAGTTATGTCATTTAAAATATCATTACTTTTAGGTTTTGAAGTAGTAGTATTTGGATTTATAATGGGATTTATTTCATTGAAATTCTTCCCTAAAATAAAAAAGACACAGGAAAATATAAAGAAAGAATCAGATAATTATGTTAAAGTCGCAACTGAAAACATTACAGGTATTAGAGAAATAAAATCATTAGGAATTAAAAAGAACATTGAAAATAATATTTATGATATTTTAGATAGTTTATTTAATCATACAAAGACTATTAAAAAATATGAAGTAAGATATTATAGTTTAAATAACTTAGCTTATTTTACATTACAATTTATAATTCTATTAACTGCTGGATATTATACTATTCATGGACAAATTGCTTATAGTATGTTCATGGTCTTAGAAAAATATATCTGGAGAATAGATGATGTAGTAGAAAGTCTATCTGACTTTGGAGTTAACTATAATAAAGTAACTGTTTCATTAAAAAGAATTGGTGAAATTGTAAATAATGAATTATATGACGATGAAAAGTTTGGTACTAAGAATCTATCTAAAGTTAAAGGTACAATAGCTTTTGAAGATGTTATATTCCGTTATAGTGAAGATGAAGAAAATACTTTAAAAGGTTTATCAATGAAAATTGAACCTAAAAAGAAAATAGCTATTGTTGGTCGTAGTGGTAATGGTAAAAGTACAATATTTAATTTATTATTACGTTATTTTGATACATCTCAAGGAATGATAAAAATAGATGGAATTAATATTAAAAGTCTAAGTGAAAAAACACTTAGAAATAATATATCAGTAATTAGACAATCACCATTCTTATTTAATTTATCAATTATAGATAATTTTAAATTAGTTAAACCAGAAGTTACTTTAGAAGAAATTAGAAAAGTTTGTAAAAAAGCTTATATAGATGACTATATTATGAGTTTACCTAATAAGTATGAAACTATTATTGGAGAAGGTGGAGTAAACTTAAGCGGTGGTCAAAAACAAAGATTAGCTATTGCGAGAACACTACTTTTAAATACAAAAATAATTTTATTTGATGAAGCAACATCTGCTCTTGATAATGAAAGTCAAGAGTATATTAAGAAAACTATTGATGAATTGGTTAAAGATCATACAGTTGTAATAGTTGCTCATAGATTAAGTACTATTGTTGATGCTGACACTATTCATGTTATTGACAAAGGAAAACTTGCGGCATCTGGTACTCATAAAGAATTATTAAAAACTAGTAAAGTATATAAAGGATTATATAATTCAGAATCCTCAAGTTCATAGTGTAAAGGAAAGAAAATCTTTCCTTTTTTGAATGCTTTTTTTCTTGAGTTGTGCTATCCTTATAACAAGGAGGAGAGTATGGAAAAGAAAGAAAAAAAGAAAGGTTCAGTAATTTTAGTTACGGTATTAATAATTGTTTTATTAGTAGCAGCAGGTTTAGGAGGATTTTTAGCCGGAGCAGGCTATATAGCATCAAAATCAATTGAAAAGAAAAAAGAGGTAAAAGAAGAATTAAAAGAAGAAGCTGTTTCTGAAGAAAAAAGCAATGTACTAAGCAATGATGAAGCCTTAAAAGTAGGTAATGAATTATGGAAGTATGCCTATTCAAGTTATTGGGGAGGAGAACCTGCTTGGAAATCTCATGAAGGTGAAGTAAATGAAGCAGGAGGAAGACCAATTGTATGTGATACAACTGCAGCAGAAGTAAAGAAAAAATATACTAAGGACTTTAAGTATTCTGGAGAAACAAATGTAACTGGTGGCTTAGATGAGTTTGTTTCAGAAGTTAATTGTATTGGGGCAGCAAGAGGAGGTCTTCAAAATTATAAAGATACAACTTTAGAAGTTAAAGATGTAACAGAAAATAAAATAGTATTTACTGCAAAGTCTGAGTATTGTGGTTCAAGTTTCTGCCAAGAATCTAAAGAGACTGTAAAAGAAATAAAACAAGATTTTATTATTGTTAAAGAACAAGACCAATGGTTAATAAATAGTTTCTATTTACCAAACTAAAAGAAGATAAATAATTATCTTCTTTTTTTATCGATTAAATTTTCGTTTTTATTCAATTCTTCAATTACTAAGTCAAGATCTAAAAGTTCATTAAAATCAATAACTTTTTTACCATCAATTGGTAAAATGATGCTATCTTTATCCTCAATATCATCAATATTACGTACAATTTTATATGCTTTACCATTTAAATGAACTGTTAAGTCCGCTTGAATATCTAAGTTTGTACAAGATCCAGATAAACCAATTAAAGAATCAGCAATATTATCTAATCCAGTAATATAACCAACTATAGAATCTTCTTTACATATTTTTCCTGCTAATCCATATGGATCTGTAAAAGTTGCCCCTTCAATCTCGCAAGGTAATTTTCTTTGAAAGTATGAAGCAAAATTAGCAGCTTCTTGATTAGTATTTAAAAAGCAATAATCAATTCCATTATAATTCATATACATTCTATAATTTAAGATTTCTCCATTTACCTTTATTGGTTCAATAAAAGCATTAACTTTTTCATTTTCCATAATAATCCCCCTTAAGTAATGCGTATTATATCATAAAATGCTATTTTTTTCAAGTAAATACGTTAGTGTAAAGAGTTTTGGGGATTTTTATTAAAATCTAAGTAAAATGTAAGAGG
>ERZ842401.5020-NODE-5020-length-14939-cov-3.938189_pt1 | contig 14939 bp, 8 predicted proteins | sample MGYA00521270_ERZ842401 | MGnify/ENA primary metagenome ERZ842401 (study PRJEB31892, sample SAMEA3878208) | bioreactor metagenome | biome: Moose rumen | place: Sweden | collected 2011-10 | study: EMG produced TPA metagenomics assembly of the PRJEB12797 data set...
ACGACGTCAACCTGCGCGACGGGAACGACCCGCCCGGGATAGACCGCGGACTCGCGCTGCGGGCGCTCCACGACCTCGCACACCGGCAACGTGATTCCATGCGCCGCGAGCGCGGCGGCAGTTGCCGCAAGAATTGCTCCGCAAAAAGTCCTCATTGCCCGTCCACCACCTTTTCGAGCCCCGGGACAGAGTGCCAGATGCCGGAGACAATCGGCTCTGACGACTTTCCGAAGCAGTTGAACGCCCGCACTTCAAGCCGGTAGTCGACGTCCTGCGGCAACTTCGCGACGTCGAACCAGAACCGCATCGTCTTCGGCTCGTGCTTCGCCAAGAGCGGATAGGCCGGCGAAAGGAACTTCTTGACGAGGGGCTCCGAACCGTCTTCCGGCACAGCTCGTATCTCGTAGTCAAACACGCGGCAGCCCTCTGGCACAAGCGCCGCGGGGAAGCGGCAGTCCATGACAATCGTCCATTTGCCCGTCCTATTCTCGGTGTTGCACGTCGAAACGACCAGTCCTGCGCCAACCGGGAAGCGCGGCGCAATCGACGCGGCGGCGCGCGTCTCGAAGGCATAGGGCCTCTCCGAGCCGACGAGAGGCACAATCCAGGCAGGTGCGCCCTCGGCGCCGCCTTCCGCTATGTCGATGCGCTCTACGACCATCCTGTCGTCGTATACGGAGACGAAATACCCCTGCCCGCCCTTGTGGTCGCGCCTGCATGGAATCATGGGCATCGCCTGGACGGATGTCCCGTCCCTCTTCCCGCTGCCGTTTTCATGACCGCGGGGAAACGACGCATAGGAAAGCGACGGAGTGGCGATTACCGTGAATTCGCCCTGCCAGATCGACCGCTCGTCGATAAACGGGCGATGCGTGTGGCCGGTGAACGCAATCGCGTTCGGAAAATCCTTCAATGCGCCAAACGCCGCGCCCTTGTCGTCCCATCCGCCGCTGTCGGAAGTGGTGCCGCGCACAGGCGGATGCTGGAAGAAGAAGAACGGCTTTTCCCCATGGAAGCGACTGCCGTTTTCGGCCATCCACTCGGGGAACTTGTCGAACGAATCCCACTCCGCCGACACAAAGTCATACCCCTTCACCGTCCTCGTGCGAATCGGCGCGTATTTCTCGCCAAAGACGCGCTCCCACTCCCCGGCCATGCCGCGTCTCTTCAGGGACTCGCGCTCGGAATAGCCGTTGGCGTGCATCTCCATCGTCATGTCGCCATACCAATAGCCGTCGAAGTCGTGGTTGCCAGTGCAGAAAAGCGGCGCGACGTCCGTCCCGGCGAACACCCTATCCCAAGTCGCCTTCAGGTATTCGAGGCCGCTCGAAAGCCCCCAGTCGCTCAAGTCGCCTGGAATCACCACGGCGTCTGCGCCGCGCGACTTGAAGTAGCGAAACGCACGTTCCGTCATCTCGCACGACGCCGGCGTCGTCAGGTGGATGTCGCTCACGACGCCGAACCTTAGCCGCGGCGTTCCGGTAAGCCACCCGCCATGTTTGCATCCTGCGACGAAGAAAGCCGCCGCACCGCCTATAAACCCTCGCCGACCAACCATATCCATCTCCTTTGCCATAACGTCAAAAAGTCACGAGGAAGGCGGCGCTGTTGGCGTCGCGCTTCGGCAGAACGAGCCGTTCGCCTTCGCAAAAACTGTATGTTCCAGGACCGAGGACCCTTTCCTCATTCTCTCCCGGGACAGACACGCGTGCGCGGGAGCCTTCAGGGACACTGAACGACCAGACCCACCTTCCGCCGACATACGCCCACTCGCTTCTGACGATTCCGAAGCGCGTGCGGAGCGAAGCCTTCACAAACCCGAGCCTTGGATCCATCTTCGGCTTCATGACAATGCTGGAGAATCCCGGATCCGCAGGATCGGGCGCTATTCCGGCGGCGGTCCGGTAAAGCCATCCTACGGCAGAACCGTACGCATAGTGATTGAAGCTGTTCATTCCCACTGGGCCAAAGCCGTTTTCCCTCGTGTAGCTGTTCCAGCGTTCCCATATCGTCGTGGCGCCTTGATCAACCGTGTAAAGCCATCCGGGGAAATCATGCCCGAGAAGGACCGTATATGCAAGCTCTGCCATACCGTTTTCGCTCAGCGTGTCAAGCAAAATGGACGTTCCAAGAAAACCCGTGCTCAGCCTATTCCCACGCGCCGCGAGATTTTCCGCGAGGGCGGCAATCGTATTCGTCTTGGCTTCGCCGTCGACAAGCCCGCATTTCAGGGCAAAGAGAGCCGGCGTCTGCATGTCTCGATAGGGATCGGCAATCAGTCCGTCCTCCGTCGAAAAGAATTCCCGGCGAAGAGATCCGCGGATCTCCTCTGCCGCGCGGGCGTATCGCGCAGAAAGCTCGTCGCGCCCAGTCGCGGCAGCCATTTCGCCCATCATGCGCATATCAATGATGCGATAGCATCCTCCGAGATAGTTCCAATATCCAAGTGTCTCGTCCGACACCCTCCATCGGCCGGACGCATCCTTTGCGCCGCATTTCCTGCTGTAAGTTTCGTATTTCTCGTAACTCAGCCAGTCGGCATACTGCATATCGCCGCGACGCACCCTGTAGCCGCTTTTCTCCTGCATCTCGGCGAAAGCCGTCATCGCCCCCCAGTTCTCTTCTATTATGCGCACGTCGCCGAAATGTCGCCACATCACATACGGAACTATTATACCGGCGTCCCCCCATCCGAAGCGACGTCCCTCGTTGCCATATTGGGCGTACGGGGCAACCGACGGAAATGCGCCGTCCTTGTGTTGGCTGTCGCGCATGTCCCGCATCCATTTGCGCATGAAGTCGTACGTGTCGGCGTTGAACGCGCCTGTCTCGGCGAAGATGTGCGCGTCTGCCGCCCAGCCAAGCCTTTCGTTCCGCTGCGGGCAGTCGGTAGGAACCGATAGATAGTTTGAATACTGGCTCCACCTCGCGTTTTCGATGAATCGATTAAGCGCCGGAACGCCTGTCGTGATCGACCCCGTCTCAAGCTCCCTCTTGACTGAAGTCACCGGGATCGACCTCACCGACCTTATCCGAACCTTCCCCGTGGCCGTTATCGAGACGTAGCGGTAGCCGTAGAACGTGAAGCGCGGGTGATACGTGCGGAACTTCTCGTCGCCGCCGTCGCCGAATATATAAACGGCCCGACACCCCGTCTCGGCCGCCTCGCGCAGATTGGCGCGGTAGACGCTGAGAGCGGGACCGTCGTTGCCGCGAAGCTTCTCGCCGTTGCCGTCATTGAGCATTTCAGCCGGCTTGGCGAAGAGCCTCACGCCCTTTTTCGCGGCGAAGTCAAACTCTGGAACCGCGGCGGCATTCTGCCCAAAGTCGACGACCAGAGTCTCCCCCGCCCCAAGGCGCATCTCGTCGCCATTGGAGTACCGACGCAGAACGACCGCCCTGCCAAATTCATTGGAAACGGCTCCCGAGGCGCCTTTCCACACATACGCCTCCTTCACATCGAGCGCCAAGTCTCTCCTGAGCGCGACCTCTGCGCCATCCGTCGGCAGTATCCGTCCCCTGAACTCGTCATTGACCTCGCTTGCGCGAAGCTGCGAAGCGTCGACCTTCGTTCCATCTCCACGCCGTTCGTCATAGCATTCGCCGTCGAATATGCCAGACTCCACGATGCGTCCGCACATGCCGGAGCGCCATAAATCCGCCCTTGTGCCAATGAGCTCCTTCGAGCCGTCTTCGTAAACAAGCTCCAGCACGCCGCGGAACGCGCTCTTCCTGCCCATGAATCCCCTGTGCCCGTTCGGAGTCACGATCTTGTCGCGCCACCACCCAGCCCCGACCTCGGCAGCAAGGCCGTTTACCTCGCCGACACCTGTCTTCATCAGGCCCGTGACGTCGTAGGTGAACGAATAACGCGTTTTTCGGCAGTGGGTGAAGCCTGGCTTAAGGAAATCATCCCCCACGCGCACACCGTTTACATACACGTCGTACACACCCAGCGCCGTCGTCATGAACTTCGCGGACTTCACGCCCGCCGAATTGGTGACCGAGGCATAGAACCAGCTGACTCCCTTCGCGGCCTTGGCGCCCGAAAACGCACCGCGCTCGTAAACCGGCTGATCAACGACGGATATCCACTCGCTTGCATCCCACGCGCTGTCCTCCAGCGCAGCTACGCGTCCGCACGCCGCTTCTCCGCGGCTCTGCGGCGATGGAACCCGGTCAATCTCAAAACCGGCGACTTCTGCTTCACGCGACGCATAGAGTACGAGCCCGTCCATCGTGGGAAGCGGGAGTTTCTGCAATGCGGAAAGATCGAATGTCCCCACGTCTCGCCATTCCCAATCCAGAGACAGATCCGGAATGTCGACGCGCCTCTGCCCCGGGGCGTGCGGCAACCACGGAACATGGAATCCCGCCGAAAAACCTGCGCTGTCATTTGCGCCGGCCCTGCGGCGGGCGCGAACGCGTATGCGGTATTCGACACCTTCGTCGCACGCGATCTCCCTAAGCGGGAAGAGCCAGATGCCGTGTATCCGCGAAAGCCTGTTCGTGCCGATCGAAACCGAAGCGGCCGTTCCCGCAGGAGCCTTCCACGCGGAGAGTGCCCGAAAATCGTCGCACATCCTGGCGCTGCGCCTGGGCGACTCCGAAAGCGACACGACGGCCTTTTGTCTCTTGAGCTCGTCGAGCCGCGAGATAAAATCCGCCGCAAGCGGCTTCATTGCTTCCATCCCGGAAATGAACGGCATGGCATTCGTCGTGGCCCACACGGACTTGAAGTCGCGTTCGTAGCGACGCTTCAGACGCACGTATTTCACGGGGAGCGCGGCCATGCGCACGTTCAAAAGCCTCCGAGGATCGTCCTTGACGGACTCTTCGGCCCCGCTCCACAGCGCATCGGCCCAATCGAGAAACTCTTCGGAAAGCTGCGGCAGATGCTCTCCGTAGATTCCGACCGAGCAGGGATAGGCATCGCTGTCGCCGACCATATCCTCGGCCGAAGGATTCTTCAAGGCCGCGTGAATTCTGCCGAGATATTCTCCGACAGGCTGCGCTGCAGGGCCATAGAACGCATCAAGGAATCTTTCGACAAGCGGCTCTAACGGCTGGTCCGGGTTCCACATCAGCTTCGACTGGAGATACGCCTTCAGCTCGGCGAACTCGCCGCCTAACGCGTTGCTGTCCGCCTGATCGTAGACCCACCGCGCACCATTCCTTGCGAAAAGCCTGTAGTTCGCCGCCATGGACTGAATATTCGGAAACGGGAAGAGATAGTTGCGGAAGTTGACCGCATAGTTGTAGACAAGAAGATTGCCGCAGATTTCACCCCATCCTCGGATGTCCTCGCAGAACTGCCTCGTGTCCGCATGCCACGACTCCTCGAACGGCGTCGCGAACGCACATTCGAACGAACAGAGGCACACGGCGACGTTTTTGCGCGGGCGGATCGTCTTCGGCGGTTTCCGCGTAAACTGGTAGGCGAGCGTCTCCACGAGCACACCGGGGAACTCCTTCTCAACCTCCTCCGCGACATGGTTGACGAACCGGAGGTTGGGCCCGGCCTGCGAGCCCTCTTCGGCGGCGCACGCCGCACATTCGGCGCACGTGCAGTAGTTTCCGCAGTCGTTCTGGCTCACGCCGACCACCTTCGCGGACGGATCGGCCCGCAGCAGCTCCTTGACGCGTTCGACGACATAGGCCGTTACCTCCGGATTCGACCAGCATATCTGTGCGCCTTCTGCGATCCGTCTGCCGTTCACCTCGCTGAACCATTCAGGATGCTCGGCAAAAAGCTTCTTGGGCGGCACGAGCCGCCAGAACGTGTGGCACCATCCCGTTCCCTTCGCAAACCTGAGGGCGTCTCCGCCATAAAGCGGATTCCTGTGCCACTGTCCGTTCAGCCGCAGCCTCGCGGAAAAGACCGGATCGCGGATGACATGCCGCCAGTCCGTCTCGCGCAGGGCGAACGCCGGACGCTCTGACACTGAAACCCCGTCGGGAACCTCGAAGACATCACGCCCCGGAACCTCCTCGAACCCGGGGGCAAACCACTCGCACCCTCCGAAACGCCGAAGCGTCTCATACACTCCGTACAGCGCTCCTCGCCCTCCGTTCGCCGCGATTTCAAGGCGCTCTCCGTCGCAGTCTATGCGAAAACCGTCATCCCCAAGCTCGTCGTCTGCATCAACGGTCGAAAACTTTGTCCTTCCGACAAGCACGACGCCGCCCGAAACCGGCTCGGCATCCGTGACGACAGGAAGCTCCACTCCTGTCATCCTCCGCGCGAAGTCGCGGAATTCCCGCGCCGCAAAACCGACGACGGCCGGCGACGACTCGGAGACGACGATCTTGACATCCGCCTCCGCGCCACGCCGCGCGACCACCATTCCGACGGCCGGAGAAACTGCGAGCAGCGCCGGAACCAACAGAAGAAACGACCTCGCCGTCACGCCTTGACTCCCCCCGGCGTCCAGCCGCTCTCTATCGCCGAACCGTAGCCGCCGAGGCTTCCGCCTGGCGAGACGGTCACACGGTAGGCGCTGCCCTTGGGGAGAAGCTTCCCCTTGAAGGACACCTCTACGAATCCTTCGCACTGCAGGGCCGACGGCGGACGGTTGAAGCAAGGATCCATGAACTCCCTGCTCTGCGTCGCGCCTTCTGCCGTCTCGACGCGCACTGAGTACCTGAACGGGCGCGCTTCCGCGCAGGCCAGCGCCTGCGGGAACGACACGCGAAGCGTTCCCGACTTGAATGCCGTCCGCACGACTGCATCCGGCGCGAACTGCGGAGCTGACGCGGAGGCGGCGCGCGACTTCGGCTCGAACGGCTTCCTGTCGCCGACCGGCAGCGGTATCACCCAGTCGTCGCCAAGCGATTCGTCGGGAAGGAACTGCCGGCGCGCGATAACGACGCGATCGCCGTAGACCTCGACAAGCGCTCCCTGAGACACGCGCATCTTCGGGCGCGGCGCGTCTGGATTGCCGAGATTGGGCTTGCCAGTGTACCACATCGAGCTTGCGTTAACGGCGGTGAAGCCATCCTGCCAGATCGAGGATTCGTCCGTAAGCGTGTAATGGGAGTGTCCGCTGAACGCAATCGCGTTCGGATACTCCGAAAGCGTCGCCGTCGCGATGCCCGTGTCCTGGCCCCATGCGTCCGGCCCGTTGCATGTTCTGCGCAGAACGGCATGCTGAACATAGAAAAACGGCTTCCCGTCCGCTGCAAGCGCCGCGCCGTTCTTCTCCATCCATGGTTTGACGAGGCCAAAGGAACCGGAACCCTTCCACCCCGGAGGGTCCCAATGCTGTCCGATGAACGTATAGCCCTTGACACGTTTCGAGAAAATCGGCTCGTACGGCTCGCGGAATATCCGCTCCCATTGGTTTCTTCGGTTTGGGAAGAAGACCTTTCCGCCGCGTTCCGCCGCGTCGGGGTATAGCTTTCCAGCGAACCCGCCGCCGTAGATCGCGCCTTCGTAGTCATGGTTGCCGGTGACGAAGATTCGAGCAACGTCGCGTCCGTCGGGAGACTTCCCGTCTGGGAACACCTCGTCCCACGCGTCGGCCATCGCCTGAAGCTCCTCTGTCATCCCGAAGTTGGCCAGGTCGCCCGCGTTCACGACGGCATCGACGCCCATCTTCCTGAACCATTTGAGCGCATGGGCGAACTTCCCTGCGTCGTTCGCCCACTTGCCGTCCACATCCTTCATGCTGATATGCACATCAGACAGCAGACCGAACCTTAGAGCCGGCGTTCCGTGCGAAAATACGCCGTGCGGCGCTGGAAACGCACACCCACCGAGCATTCCCAGTGAAATGAAGCCGCCCAGGAAATCACGTCTCGAAAGCCCCGCGCAATCCACAGAACCCGCCATCCTCACTTCACAACAACTATAAATCCGCCGCTCTTCACATACTCCACGGCACCGATGTCGGCCTTGCCGTACAGCTTGCGGTCATTGCCGTAAAGGTCTATGGCACCGGCCATCCATGTCTGCTGAGAGGCGGCGTCGATGCAGGGCGATCCCTTGAGCAGCCGGAAATCCCCCTTCTTGTCAAACTCCCAAGTGCCGTCGACGTCAGTGACGCATGAGGTAAACGAAGTGTGTTGCGGCTTTGTGCAGCAATACTGAAATCTTTTGTGATATGTAGTCTTGTTTGGATCAATGATGTTATAGTTCTTAAGCGTATCTCCTGAATAGTTTTCAGCAATGTGGCAGTTACGGACGGTTCCATAGTCTTCGTGGTATGTTACCACCCCAGCCGAATTTCCGGCGACAGATGACTTGTTGCTGACGATCGTGCAGTTATCGATTATTCCGCCTCTAAGCGAAGCGCCGATTCCAATGCATCCGCTTGTGCTGTCCGTGTAAGTTACGGAATTGCGGGCAATAAGACAGTTGCGCACAATGCATGAATTTGCATAACTCGAACTTGAGCTATTGAACACACACAGTGCGCCCCCAAAATAGTTGGATGTGTATTTAGTGCCGGTCGCACTATTGTCAACAATCTGACACCTGTCGACAAGACTCTTGCCGTCAATAAATACAGCGAAACCCTTCAGCTGAATCGGTGTCGCAGAAGTAAATGGCTTTGCGGTGCAGGAATCTACAAGGCAATCATAGGCGTAAGAGTTTCTGACTGCCAGACCGGCACCATAAGCGTAATAATGTGCAGTGCATGCAGTTATATGACAGTTTGTGATCGTTGCGCCGCCGGTCAGTGTCGCCCCGCCGCCAAAAGCCCATGAGCCAGAAGTTGCATACACATATCCATTCCCTATCGTCAGATCTGCAATGACGGCACTGCCTGACGCCTCAATGACTTTCTGCGTCGTCTTGCTTGTATACGACGACGGCCAGATTTTAACATCGTCTCGGTTCCCAGTTGCGCCACGGAGCGTAATGCCGCTCGTCAAGCTTATTGCCGCCTCGTTATATTGTCCAGCTCCAACAAGTATTTCAACAGTCCCTTCGGTTTCAACAATGCTCTTTGCATACGCGACCGCAGTCTTTACATCGGCCGCTGCGGTTCCCCATGTGGCATATGGTTCCGCAGCGCTCTCATTGTTCTTTGCAACGTAAAGCGTGGTTGAACCCTCGACCGGTTTTGCCAAAAGAAGAGCTGCGGCGCAAGCGAGAAGCGCGGCAAACCGCAACGCTCTCGCGTTAATCAACCGGACCTGCCGCTCCCGCAAAACAGCATGCCGTGCCTGAGTGGTGTTGTATTTCATCGCCAGTGCTCCTTATCGTTCATGTTTTGAGATGAATTCAGAACAGTAGGTATTGTACCAAGGGCGTGCGAGAAATGGTAGATACACTTTTGGGGAGTATCACGACTGATTGCCGCCGGTTCTGCATAACGCCCATTAACGCCATTCCGACAAACCCGACGCGTCCACTTCGGCGTTGCGGATCAGCCAAGTCCCGGAGTCCTCCGGCGAAAGCGAGAATTCGCGCCGTTCCTCCATGGGCACCCCGCGAGGCGTGTTCACTACGATGTCGCAGTTCTCGAACGACACGTTCGAAAGAGTCGCCACTCCGTTTCCGACCACCGAGTTTGGCAGAATCGACGTGCCCCTCACGTTGCGAAAGCGGATGTCGCGCATCGTGCCTCGGAACGGCTCGTCCTTTGGAACCAGGAAGAAGTCGTGCCGCACGTTGACCCCGCACACCGCGTCCATCTCCACGCCGTCGAATGTCACGTCGTGAATCGTCACCCCCGCGTCCCTGCAGAACTTGGAGTGGACGCATATTCCGCCGCGCGTGTAATCCATGCGAATGTTCGCGAAGCGGATGTTGCCTATCTCGCCGCCGCCGACACCTATCCTGATCGCGTGGGCGTAGCCACTCGCAAGCTCGCAGTCCTCGACGACGACGTCTTCGCACGCCTTGGGAGCCGTAAGCCCGCCATAGGCGCCGCGCACCGCAATCGCGTCGTCGCCCGTGCGGATGCGGCACCTCGACACGCGGACATGTCGGCAGCAGTCGATGTCGATTCCGTCCGTGTTCAGTATCTCGTTGGAGCCCTCCACCTCAACGCCGTCGATCCGCACGTCCTCGCACCCGTGCAGCCACAGCGCCCAGAACGGAGAGCGGATGAAGCGCACGTTTTCGATCGCTACGTTCGCCGACTCGAAGAACCACACCATCTGCGCAGGATCGCCCTTGCGTATGCGCGGCGTGAGGAAGCGGCGGCCGCCGCACTGGTAGAAGTAGACGCGCTTGTAGAAGCTGCGCCAGTCGCCGTCGATGGTGCCGCCGCGTATGGATACGTTCGTGGCCGAGACGCAGTTGACGAGATGGGCGGTGTTCGACTTGTACTTCCCGCACTCTGGACGGACATCCCATCTCGACCGGTCCGGATGCATCCTGAGCGTGGCCGCGTCGTCCAGATCGAGCCCACCGTCCGAGCGCAGGTAGATCGGCGAAACGAGATACACTCCGGGCGGGAAATGCACGACGCCACCCGCGTCGATCGCGCGCTGCACGGCGGCCGTGTCGTCCGCAACGCCATCCCCCACGGCTCCGAAGTCGCGCACATTGCTCGCTCCGCGCCCCCCAGAGGCCAGTGCCGCAGATGACAGCAGCATCACAACGGCCATCGACACGTACGTCTGCATGATCTTCATGGCTTCCACTCCTTCATTTGCCTTTAAGCAACTCCCCGCCGCCGCGCATGAGTTTTATGAACTCAGGCACCGACGGCATGCCCTCGCCGAAACTCGTGACCTTGTACTCGGCGCAAATCGCCTCGAACTCGTCTATTAGCCTTTCTCGCTCGGGAATGGCGACTTTGTCCGCCTTCGCCGCGGCGGATATGCCGCGGTTGTAGTTGCATATCAGCGCCGTTATCGGCGATAGCGAGAGCCGCCGCACCTGGGCGTGCGTGCGCGGATCGCCTTCGGTCGCCCCGAGCGCCTTCAGCATCAGCTCATAGCCGAGTACAAGCTCCTTCGGTGTGAAGACATGCAGGCTGTCGGGATCGTACGGCCCGTAGCGGCACTTTCGTTCCCGCGCCGCGCGGCGCAGCTCCAGCCATTCCTTCACTGCCGACGCTCCGGCACCGCAAGCACCGTCGCACCACTGCTGCATAAGCGCCCATTCGTCCTGCCTGGGATTCCACATCAGCTTCGCGCACAGCCACGAGCGCAACTCCGCGAAATCCATCAGGGGGGCGCCGAAGCCGGCCATCTGCATCAAGACACCCTTCACGTTCTTTGCTTCGTACTCCCGCAGCCCCGGGCCCATCATGTCTATGATAGGAGTCGGAAGCAGAAAACCCTTGAACTGCGCGTTGTAGTCCCATATAACGACGTTGTCGTGCGCAAGGGCCCGCCATCTGTTCAGCGCCGTGTCGTGCCCTGGCACCTTGGACGGAGGAACCGCGAAATTACGAAGCATCGCCCAGCACACCGTCACATTCGGCTCAAGGACCATATCCTTCGGCGGATTGCCGGTGATCCAGTAGGCGAGAAACACCACTCGCACGTTCGGCAGATCGTTTGCGATAGCCCTGCCGACACGATTGGCACAGTCCGCGATCAACGCCGACGCTCCGCCATGCCGCTTGGAAAACTTCCTGCACTTCTCGCACTGGCACGTCTTGTCGTTGTCGCGCATCGACACCGATACATAGCCTGTCTTCGCCGGATTCGTCTTGTATTTCGAGCGGATGCGCGCGACAACCGCCGTCACGACCTCGTCATTAGACGTGCACATCTGCTGGCGTACACGCTTTTTCTCCTTCTCCCTCCACGCAAACCAGTCAGGATGTTCCGCAAAAAGCTTCTTTCCCGCCTCTCCCGCATTCAAGCCGCCGAGCGACTGCCCCATGTCCATGGCCTCCCATCCACCAAGATTCTCCGGCGTGGCCGAAGTCCACATTCGCCCGTTGATCCTCATTTTCGGCTTCCACTTCATGTTATAGCCGTATTGGCTGTGCACCTGCCGCCAGGCAAAGGCCGGCTTCGCGGATACCTTCCAAGCCGAATCGACATAGAGGTCGCGCCTCGACGGGACGGTCTCGTTTATAGGTGACCAGAAGCCGCAACCTAAATGCTCCAGCAACTCGTAGACCGCGTAGAGAACGGCCCTTGGGCTGCCGCCCGAAAGCGTCAGCGCTGACCCTTTGACCTCAATGAAGAATTCCTCGCTCGCCGCGCCCTTCAGGCGGTCGTCAAGCTCTACTCTCGCCCCGCCGGTTTTGCGCCCCACGACGACCTGGATATCTGCGCCTGACATCGCCTTTACGTAGCGCGCAAGCTCACTGGCCGCAAATTTCGTCGCAGGCGCGTCGGAATTGACGACAATCGATGCCGACGCACGGCCGCACGACGCGATGTAGAATTGCGCTCCGCGGACTGCAGACGTCGAAATGACTGCTGTCGCGAAAAGCAAACACTTGATCATAATTCGCTTCATGATGCCGACTACCAGTTGTTCGCGGTGTTTTTGGTGGAAACGGACGTCTCGAGATAGAGCGGACGGGCCAGACCGCGGATCGGCCGCGGCTCCGTCAGTTCAAGTTCGACGATGTCGATCTGGTTTTCACCATTCTTCAGGAACGGCGCGGGGCAGTAGAGAGACAACTGCGGGCCTACGTTCCAGTAGCGTCCGATGTTGCGCCCGTTCACATAGACCGTCCCCTTCTTCCACTTCGACATGTCGATAAAGGTGTCGGCCGTCTTGTCGAGCTTCACAACGGCGCGGAAATGCCCGCCCGCGAAGCCATCGCGACCGTCGGACGCCTTTGCCTTTGCGACCGATTCCTCTGACAGCGGACTGAGCGCTATGCGCCAGTTCTCAAGTGCTTTGCCGTCCAGATACACATCCCCGACGATTCCCTTCCTGTCATACTTCATCCCCCTGCCGAAGTTGATGTGCCCCATTGCCTCCACGACAATTTCAAGCGCGGCGGATATGCCGCGCTGGGGCATAGCTATCGGACGCCTCCCCAACCTACGGTCAACTGTCGCGATTCGCTTTCCGTCAAGCCATATCTGCGCATAGTCGGCGATTCTGTCGAACGACAGTTCCGCCGCGCCGCCTGCCGGAAGTTCCGTGCGATAGAAAGCCATGCCCTGGTTCTGCCCGAGCGCTTCAAGATACATGGGACGCGCAAAGGACTTTTCCGCCGAGACGTTGTCCCTCAGATTCGCAAAGCGAACTGCAACCACAGGGCCGAATTCCATCGAGGGCATATCGTCCGGCACAGGCGCAGGCTTCTCGCCAAGCGCATCGAAGATGATCTTGCGGTACGCGAAATACGCCTTTGTCGGGCGACCCTGCTCGTCAATCGGGGCTCCGTAGTCGTAGCTCGTGAGATCCGGCTCGTATCCCCCTTCGCCTCCGTCGTTCGCGCCTGCGGTAAAACCGAAGGACGTTCCGCCGTGCGCAACGAACAGGCAGAAGGAACGACGCCCTTCCATGAACCATCTGACCGCACCGGTGATATCGCTCGGTTTCCACGCTCCCTCCCCCCAGTGACGCAGCCAGCCGGGATACGTCTCGGCCGACAGCACGGGAGCGCCAGGATTGTACTTTTCGGCGAACGACCAGTCCATTTCATTCATGCCTGGGTCGAATCCGACGGCAATCTCGGGATCGGGATAGATGAGGTCCTTGAGGAAACGGTCGCCCGCGCCGTCCGCCATGTAAAACGGACCGAACCCGCGCTTCTTCCAGAAGCTCTTCACCCATCGCAGGTATTCGACGTCCTTGAACGGCCAGCTGCCGTATTCGTTCTCGATCTGCGTTAGGACGATCGGCCCGCCGTTCTTCGCGAGGAACGGCTCGGCTATGTCAGCGATGGCGGAAAGATACTTCTCCGCTTCGGCGAGATAGAGCGGATCCATCGTCCGCACGGCGACATCGTCCTTCAGAAGCCGCGGAGGGATTCCTCCGAAGTCCCACTCGGCGCAGATGTAGGGTCCGGGACGGAACAGCACCTGCATTCCCTCCTCGGCACACAGCGACAGAAACGCCGCCACGTCACGGCTGCCTGTCTTGAAGTCGAACGATCCGTCAGGCTGTTCGAAGTCGTTCCATGCGAAGTAGGACGATATTGCATTGAGTCCCATCGCCCTGCACATCCTTATTCTATGGGACCAGTATTCGCGCGGGATGCGCTGCGGCTCAAGTTCGCCCGCGCGCAGCTGCACGCTTCTGTCGTCCACCAGAATGCGACCGCCGCCGAACTTCACGCGGCAAGGCTCAGCTCCATGCGCGGCGCAAACAAAGAACAAGGCAAAAAGCCGGAGCAAGGACGCTGTTTTCTCCATCAGATTCATGCGGCGATTATACCACTGCGGATACACATGCGGAAGATACACTTTTGGGGAGTGTCCCCGTCACGTCGAACCGCGGTGGATATATGGTATAATTAATCATAATGGTACGGCGTTTCATATCGACGATCTCTGCGGCGGCATTTGCGGCCGCCATGTCCGCATTCGCCGAAACGCCGCTCCTGCGCACATACCGTGAAACTACGGAGCTTTCCGACGCTGAATTTGCAGAGAAGCGCCAATTCGAGATCACTTGCCATGTAATCGCAGTCTACGCCAACGACACCGTGCTTGCGTGCGATTCAGGTGAATGCTTCGAGGTTCTCTTTCCCCGTCCAAGTGGAGCGGTCCCCGGTCAGGTGGCGGTTCTGCGCGGACACACTCTCTACAAAATCGACACCTCGCAGGTGCGCGATCTCGTAGGAGAAAAAGCCGAGACAATCAACTATCCCCCCCCCCACACACACACACACGTGCGCACCAAAGCACGAAACCGTCTCCGGTCTTTTGCGAAGCAATTCCACGTGCTTCGTCAGCGTGCGAGGAACGATAACGGATGCGTTTGTAGACGACATCGACTCCGAATGGAACTACATGATCCTGCAAGACGGAGCCGACGTCATCAGCGTCGCGCTCCTTGACGGCGGAGATCTGCGGAATCGGCTCGCCGGATTCGTCGGCGCGGAGGT
>ERZ842401.5021-NODE-5021-length-14939-cov-2.718490_pt1 | contig 14939 bp, 3 predicted proteins | sample MGYA00521270_ERZ842401 | MGnify/ENA primary metagenome ERZ842401 (study PRJEB31892, sample SAMEA3878208) | bioreactor metagenome | biome: Moose rumen | place: Sweden | collected 2011-10 | study: EMG produced TPA metagenomics assembly of the PRJEB12797 data set...
CGCGGAGCGTATGAGCAGGCGTATCGCCGTCTTAGAGAAACAAATAACTTCCCTGAATTTACGTCGAGAGTATGTCCCGCGTTATGCGAGAAAGCGTGTACCTGCGGAGCTAACGGTGACGCGGTTACTGTTCGGAATAACGAGTATGCTATTGTGGAGAACGCCTATAAAGAGGGTTATGCCTGCGCTGATCCGCCAAAGGTTCGCACAGGTAAAAAAATAGCCGTAATCGGCTCAGGACCTTCGGGACTTGCGGCAGCCGACCAGCTCAATCATCGTGGACACAGCGTGACCGTATTTGAGAGAAACGACCGAGCGGGAGGACTGCTTATGTATGGTATTCCTAATATGAAGCTTGAGAAAAGTGTAATAGAACGCAGAATAGAAATTATGAAAGAGGAAGGCGTAGAGTTCAATACAGGCGTAAACGTCGGAAAAGATATTTCTTATAATGAATTAAAAGAAAAGTTTGACCGTATTATTCTGGCGTGCGGAGCATCTAATCCCCGTGATATAAAGGTCGAAGGCAGGGACGCTGAGGGTGTATATTTTGCGGTTGATTTCCTCAAATCAACAACCAAGGCGCTTCTCGATAACGGCTTAGAAGACGGCTCATATATAAGCGCTAAGAATAAAAACGTAATGGTAATCGGCGGCGGTGATACAGGAAACGACTGTGTAGGCACAGCAATACGTCACGGCGCAAACTCGGTTATTCAGCTTGAGATGATGCCGCGTCTTCCCGAAAAACGCGCTGAGAATAATCCGTGGCCACAATGGCCGCGAGTGTTGAAGACCGACTACGGTCAGCCAGAAGCAATAGGGCCGTTCGGGAAAGACCCGAGAGTTTATCAGACTACCGTTAAAGAATTTTTAAAGGATAAAGACGGTAAGCTTAAAGGAGCTGTTCTTGTAAAACTAAAGGCTGAGCGTGATGAGAAAACAGGCAGGCTCACTATGAGTGAAATCGAGGGCAGCGAATATACTGTTAAGGTTGAGCTTGCGCTTATAGCGGCAGGTTTTCTCGGAAGCGAAAGCTATGTAACCTCCGACTTTGAGGTTGAAACCGACGGAAGGACAAACGTAATCGGACAAAATGGTTCTCATAAAACTAATGTGGAAAATGTTTTTACCGCGGGCGATATGCATAGCGGTCAGTCGCTGGTGGTACGCGCAATCCGCGACGGACGTGACTGCGCTCGCGAGGTTGATTTAAGCCTGATGGGATACACCAATCTTTAACGCGCTTTACGCGGAGATATAATGAATAATGGATAATAGTATAAGATAGAAGGATGGATATAAATGAGTAAATATATTTTTGTTACAGGCGGAGTTGTTTCGGGACTCGGAAAGGGAATAACAGCCGCTTCGCTCGGAAGATTATTAAAAGCAAGAGGTCTCAAGGTTGCGGCTCAGAAGCTCGACCCATATATAAACGTTGATCCCGGTACAATGAGTCCCTATCAGCACGGCGAGGTTTACGTTACCGAGGACGGAGCGGAAACCGACCTTGACCTTGGACATTACGAGCGTTTTATTGACGAGGACCTTAATAAATACTCAAACCTCACTACAGGTAAAGTGTATTCAAACGTCCTAAGTAAAGAGAGAAGGGGAGAGTATCTAGGAAAAACCGTTCAGGTTATTCCTCATATCACTGATGAGATAAAACGTTTTATTTACTCCGTCGGCAAGAAAACCGACGCTGATGTTGTTATCACCGAAATCGGCGGCACAATAGGCGATATCGAGAGCCAGCCGTTTATCGAGGCAATCCGTCAGGTAGGTCACGAGGTCGGTGAGGATAACCGTCTTTATATCCACGTTACTTTAGTTCCTTATTTAAAGGCTTCGGGCGAACATAAGAGTAAACCTACCCAGCATTCCGTAAAGGAGCTTCAAGGTTTGGGAGTAGCTCCTGATATAATTATTCTGAGAACCGACGAGCCTATTAAAGACCGTGCGATTTTTGATAAGATAGCGGGATTCTGTAATGTATGGCCGGATTGTGTAATTGAAAACCTTACGCTTCCAGTGCTTTATGAAGCTCCATTAATGCTGGAGAGAGCGCATATTTCCGATATAGTATGCAGGGAGCTTAATCTAAAATCCCATAAGCCTGATTTATCCGATTGGGAGCATATGATAGAGCGTATCAAGACCCGTGAAAAGACTGTTAAAATCGGATTAGTTGGTAAGTATGTTGAGCTTCACGACGCGTATCTCAGTGTAGCTGAGGCGCTTCGCCACGCGGGATATTATCAGGATACTAAGGTGGATATAAGCTGGATTGATTCTGAAAATATTAACGCTGAAAACGCGGATGAGGTTCTATCAGGTCTTGACGGAATTATTGTTCCGGGAGGTTTCGGTCACCGAGGAATTGAGGGAATGATTTTATCCGCAAAATACGCCAGAGAAAACAACCTGCCTTATTTTGGAATTTGCCTTGGAATGCAGATTTCCGTAATTGAGTACGCCCGCAACGTCGCAAAAATCGAAAATGCTAATTCTGGTGAGTTTGCTCAGAACGTTCCAAAGGTTATTGACTTTATGCCGGGGCAAAATGACGAAATTGATAAGGGTGGCACATTACGGCTAGGTGCTTATCCCTGTGTAGTTAAAGAAAATACAACTATGTACCGCGCTTACGGAAAATCTGAAATCAGCGAGCGTCACCGACACCGTTATGAGTTCAATAATGATTACCGTGAAAAGCTTACTGATGCGGGATTAACACTTTCGGGAATGTCTCCCGACGAAAGACTGGTTGAAACTGTCGAGCTTTCCGACAGACCGTTTTATGTGGGAGTCCAGTATCATCCCGAGTTTAAATCACGTCCTAATAAGCCACATCCGCTTTTCTCGGAGTTCATAAAAGCTTCATTGCAATAAAACTTAAAAAAGTCAAACCAAATAACAAGGCACCCGCTTTTAGCGGGTGCCTTTCGATTAATGTTTTGTTAGATCAAAATCCTAAATCATTAGCTATTGAGGACATAAAATCTCCTAAAGAATTAACCTCAGATCCTTCTTTAACTTGGTTGTCTGTGGGAGAATATGTCAGTATATCTATTTTTTCCAATTCTTCAACACTCATTGCGGGAGAACTGTATTCCTGTTTGGAGGTAAAGTTTAATTTTTTATTCATAATAATTCCTCCTTATTGCGCGCTTGCTAAGTTTTCAAGATTACTGTATGAGGTTGAACATGAACAGTAATTTTCGCCTGTAGAGAAGTCCACATACTGACCGTAGATAACCTTGGGCGCGCCTGTTCGTACAAAATCATCTTTTAGTACAACATACGGCCTTGCGACTATCGTTGTGTCTTCTCCTGCTTCTTGGATATTATGTATAGCTACAGTTATGTATTTATAATCTGTATCATCTATACCGGTTGTGCATTTACCATATTTACCGGCGATAGTATTATCCGTATTAGTGCAGTTTACAGTCAATGTGTTAGCTCCGTCTTTGACTAGCGCGTAGGATAATCTGTTTATCGGTTTGTAGTCATTCTTGCCATCAACTTTTTCAACCGGAGTATTTGTCTTACCGATTACGTAACCGTAGCTTTCAGCCTTAGCGAGGATATCTTTGTCGATTACAGAAACAAATCTCATAGCTTTGTTATCTTCTTCGCCTGTGACAATTTTCTTTTGAACACCGCAGATTTCAAAGTTTCCGGTGAAGTCGGTCTCCAATCCCATAGGATCATCCGAGTTAGGACGCATACCCTTGTTGTTAATATGTTTAGGCTTTTCGGGATCGCCGTTTCCTGCGTTAAATGTCTGAGCGAAGTAAACGGTGAACTTTTTCTCTCGGGTAGTACTGCCTGAGCAATCCAGCGTGGTTGTGAATGAATAGCTTTCTGTGCCGTTAATCTTTTTAAGTGTATAAGTCTGGTTGCTTATCTCGCCGGTTGCAGTATAACTGTTTTCCGAGGTGAGCGTTCCGTCAATATTTATTGACTTACCGCCGTATGTCAAGCCGTAGAATCTTGAACCATAGTCCGGAGTTAATGTGAGGTTAACTTTGGCGCCGTTTGCGACAGTATCGCCGCTTTCGATTATGGTTGTCGCGCCTGTTCTCACGACTACCATTCCCGAGCCTGAACCGCCTGAACCGCCTGATGAGGTCTTGCTGTTTACCTTGATGCTAACCTCGCAAGCGCCTGAACTCAGCGATACCTGAATTCTGTCTTTCTTATAAGCTATGTTTGCTGAGCCGCTATAGTAACCCGCTTGTTTTGTGAATGAATATGCTTTATCGGTTTCCGGATTTACTATAGTATTGCTTGAACTGCTTTCGTCAGAGCTGAATTCTTTAATGTTGCCGATTGTAGATTGATCAGGGATAATTGTATATGTAATATTATCGCCTCTGTCAACTATATCGCCGTTCTTAACAGCTTTTCCTGTAGTATTGTTATAAGCTGTAATTTCAGCCGCACCGTTACCGGATATAGTTTCGAAGTCAAGCGCTATCTTGTCGTTGTAAGTACGGCTATCGCTGTTTTTCTCCATATCAGTTGAAGTGATCTGTTCAGCGGTTGTTTTTCTCGCCATACCCGAGGGAGTATCCATATCTTTCGGAAGGTCATTGTTTTTATCAAATATCAGCCAAGCAAGCTCGGGATAATCGATAAATACGTTTCGGTTACCTTGAACATCCTGAGTAAGGTCGTTACGTTTCATTTCCCATTCGCTTACGGGATCTTCTTCCATCCATTCAAGGAGAGTAGGAAGGTCGTAGATAATTCTTTCGCCTGAATCGGCTTTGTCGTCAGGATCAAGTTCAGGAAGTCTTGTTGAGTCGGGATTGCCTTCGCTGTCAACGATATCGGAGTAAAGGTTAGGTTGTTTCCATCTTGTATAGATGTAGAGGAGAATACGAGCTACGTCGCCGCGAACATCTTTCTTAACGTCGATGAATGTTTCACCGTTTTTCTCAGCTCTCCAGAGTGATGTGTGGTTTGTTTCCGGTACAGTGAGTGTTCTGGTGTTAATCCAGTCTGAGCCGTCCTGTATACTTGCGAATCCCCAGTTAAGTTTAAGGAGATTAAGTTTGCCGTAAGCAGGGCGGAGATGATGAAGATCTGAGCCGCCGAGACCTGTCTTCATTAAGAACGAAGCTTTACTCTTAGGCCAGATATGCTCACGCTGCATATCTTTGTGGTTATAGCAGTCAGCGTCCGAATAGAATAGTGTATAAACTCCGCGCGCGTCAGCAGCGTTCTCAGCCGATGTATCTGTAGTAAGCCAATAGTGGGCGAGGGAGTTGTTACCATACGCCGGATATGAAACTCCGTGAGTATGAGTTGAACTCATAATATCGTAAAGCGCGGTGTACAATGAGTTGTCCTGAGCAACATCATAAGAATTGGTTGAATCGTTGCTTTCCGCGGTGGATAAATTAAGGAATGTCTGATATACTCCGCCTGAAGAGTTCTTATAAGTGTCGCTGACAACGGGAGCTTCGTTTTGGTAATACGCCTGCGCCTGCGCGCTGAGTGAAGTGGCGTTTATTTTTCTCGACTTATTATTTTTAAGAGCATTGTCGGATGAATCCGCGTTCGGTTTTTCCGAAGCAAATTTAGCGTATAGAGTATTAGCTGTATACGCTGTGAATGTAAATTCTGCTTCGCTTGAGAGCGGCATACCGCTTCCTGTGCTTGTAGTATACCATCCGTAGAATTCATAACCCTCGGCAGGAGCAGCTTTAAATTTAACGCTTGTACCTGACGCGACGCTGATGCTGGAAGTCCATGTGTTGCCATCGCCGGATACAGTTGCCGCACCTCCTGTGCCGATTACGCTTGCTGTCTGTGTAAGGTTTGTATTTGACTTCAGTGAGAATTTAGCTGTAAAAGTTTTATTTTCGCTTATTGTGTATGTATAAGGATTATCGGTAGAGATTTCTTCTGTTCCTGCCTCATTGTAGAATCCGTCGAACTTATATCCCGCGTCCGGATACGCTGTAAGTGTAACGGAAGTGCCGACCTCGCCGATGTACGGTAAATTCTGCGAAGAGTCGTTTGCCTTAGCGGAAACAGAACCATTCTCGGGTGTGTTTACAGCTATCGTACGAACGTCAGGATCCGAACCGTCTGACTTTGTAAATTTAGCGTATACATTATTATCACTGCGTACCGTATAGGTGTATGTTGTTTTGGAGGAGAGCTGGGTTGTACATTCCTGATTTGAATACCAGCCGCCGAAGAGATAGTTGGTAAACGGTGTTGCCGTTAATGTTACGGTAGATGTGTAAGCCGCGTTAAAATTAACGGGAGTATTTGAGCTGTTATAAATAGCGTCGGAATTATTTTGTGATTTAACTTCGGAATTAGAAGCAACATACGAAACTATACTTACAGAACCTCCGTAATTAGGTACATAAACATTCTGCGCTAAATTATAAGGACCGTTATCTTTATCTAAAGTAGTTTTATTAACCGTCGAGCCGTTATCGGTAGTCGCGGGTGTAAAGTAATGGTATTTTACCTGACCGCCGTCAGATATAGCTGTCGAGTATTTAGCTGTATAGCATGCGATACCGTTATCCGCGGCTGTTTCAGCGTTAACAGCAGTGCCTGCCGAAAATCCGCTGAATTTATGATCGGTAGTTTCGCCGGTTGATTTATTCGTTGTTGAATAACTTACGCCGTTAACCAATTCTTTATTTTCGAAATGTGATGACGGATGACTGTTGCTCGGCTCTAACTCAATAAATGCTATATCGGTAATATCAGTCCATGTGAGATTACTGTTAACATTTTGAGCATTATCCATAATTGAACGGGCGCTCCTGCTGTTTAATAACGCGTTATCAACCTTATCCAGTTTTACCGAATAAATACTGTCATCGGTATATAAAAGTATAAAAACTTTGTTAGTAGCGCCTTCGGTTGCCCAATCGCCGCCGGGACGTTCGAAGAATATTTTCGAGGTTTTTGTTTGGTGTGTACCTTCCGCGTAGAAGTTGAATGTGCCTGCTTCTTCGCTTTCGGTAGCAGCTTCTGTTGGAGCAGCGGTAGGCGCGGGTGTAGAAGCTTCTGTGGAAGGTTCAGCGGTAGAAGGAGCAGGGGTGGATTCCTCACTGCTTCCGCTTGAGGTGAATTTGGCGTAAATCGTATTCTCGCTGTAAACTGTATAAGACGAATTTACAGATTGTGTACATTCGTTATCTGAATAGAAACCGCCAAAAGAATATCCGCTATTAGGTGTTGCTGTGAGAGATACATTGGTAAAATAACAAGCTTTAAATGCATTTGAATTATCGGCTGTATAATTACCTTCAGAAGTACCGCTTTGTGAAGATTGATAATAATAATTAGCAGTTACACTTGCATTTGAAGTGGAGTATGTACCATCAATTATTACTTTAATATTCTGATCAAAATTTAATGCGCTATTTCCTGTACCAAGGATTTTACCTGTTAAGGGATCGCCATTGTTTTCAGAAGGAACAAATAAACAACGAGTTCCTGAACTTGTTACAAAATTGTTCGAAAATGAACCTGTGTATTTATTTACAACATCAGTTTTTATTGAATCATTATTGTCGAAGAAATCAGAATAATCTTTTAGACCAGATGTGCTTGCGCTAGTTGTATTTTTCATCTGTACAAACATGATAGATTTTACATTACTCCAACTGGTATACGATGAAAGATCATTACCAATATTTCTGTTAATCAGTTTATTGGAATTGCTAACAATATTATCCGATGAAAATCCGCCTGAAACATATACATGAGAATCTTCAGTAACAAAAAGCACTCTTAATTTACTGGAATTGGCAGTTTTAACATTGCTATAATCAACTACACTATTATCAAAATAGAAAACTGTATTACTAGCTATATTAATATAATTCTTCCAATATGGTGCGTAGTCATCGCCGTCCTTGTCATCAGTAATTACGCACATGTTGCCGTCAGCTTTTGCCTGAACTTTAGTCTGATTCCAAGGTCTGGAATCAGTCCAGTTATAGGTTGATACACTTGGATTGTATCTGGCAAAATTAACTCTGTCATATGTATTAGCAGACGGTACTGTGACTTCGTACGCGCTGGTATCATTAGAAACCTGCTTCATTTCTACCCATTCATTCTGAGAATCTCCGTTCTCACTGTTAAAGAAATAAGCAACAAATTTCGCGTTGTCATTGAGCCAATCAGCGTTCGGCTTTAAATAAAGCTTACTGCCTGGCGTAAACTCATTTTCAACCGCGTTTGTTGTTGTCACAGTCCCCACAACAAGGGTAGACAACAGCAACAGGACGCTTAAAAGCGTTGCCAAGGTTCGTTTGGATAGTCGTTTAACATTCATTAGATAAAACCTCCTAGATAAGATTTTTATAACACGGGGTTGCGCTCCCCCGAAAAATTGCATAGTGATACCTATAATAATACTATATTTAAAATTAATTATAAAACTAAATAACCAAAAAATCAATAATTTGTTAAAAATATATTGACAAAATAACAATATAAATTAAATTATTTTATAAAAGTATGCTTTATTTTTCTATATATGAATAATGCGAAAGAAAAATAATTGTAGAACAGCTGATATGTAAAAAATATTGAGTATTGTTTACAGAGCAAAACAATTTAGAATTAACTATACTTTTCCGGAATCGTAAATTAAGCTACAAATTTGGGATGGACCGTTTCCTTTTTATGTTGTTCAAGTCCTGTTATTCGTACTTTGCTTGTGGCGCAAATAACATACTTTCATCTTCCGAGAACTCAGTCTTCGCTTGTGAGGTTCATGTAAAGAGGAAAAGTTTCATCTGCGCGGCGGCTTAAAAATGCTCCACAGGAGCATTTTTGCTTCAAATTTGCGCTGACGCTTATTCCTCGGCACGAGCTGTTCAAGTACTGTTGCAGCAAAACAAAAAGCACCCGAAAGGGTGCTTTGTTTTGGTGCGGATAACAGGACTTGAACCTGCATGAAATTGCTTTCACATGGACCTGATGCTCGCGTCACGTCTGTGAAGCCTCAGAAATCCAATTCCTATGCGGTTTGTTGGGTGTAGTATAGCATAGGGGAGTGAATAAGTCAAAAGTTTGATAAGAAAACAGGTTTTTTAATAACTACATATCAGGGCTGTTGTGTAAACGAAACTACAAAATATAGTAAGATTACTTATTGAAACCTACTGTCTTAATATGATATTAGTAAGATTATATATTGAAACCTACTGTCTTAATATGATATAATGAAGCATAAAAATGAATTTAAATTCTCATAGGAGGTAACGCTTATGAAATTTATAAGAAAATCAGTGAGTGTAATATTATCGTTAATTTTGATAATATCTCTGTTCACTATACTCCCGCCCGAGGCGTTCGCGGCTCAGGCTATTACTATTAATAATCATCATTGGGACAGTTCTGACAAAACAGCGGTAAGCGATCCTGTGAGTATTACGGAATACACCGAGCTTTCTCGAAGAACGTCCAATAAGCTCGCGAGCGGTTACTATACAGTAAAAAGCGATACAACGGTAACCGACAGGCTTCACATTGCCAACGGCGAGACAGTCGGGATCTATCTCGGAGCGAACGCCACACTAACCAGCTACGGCGGTATCAGAGTGGATAAGGGAGCTACCCTGAACATCTACGCCGAAACGAGTAATAGCGGCAAGCTGCTTGTCAATATGAATAAAAGCGACTCGCCTGATAAGTATTGCGCGATGATAGGCTCAGAAAAAAGCAGTGACGCGGGAGTGATTAACTTTCACAGCGGAGCTGTTGAGGTTGTCGCGACTCACGGTAACAGGGGAGCGTGTATCGGTGGCGGCGAGAACGGCTCAGTCGATTGTATAACCGTTTGGGACGGCGATATTAACTGTCATTTGGCCGACTCGAATAAGATTTCTATGGGAGCAGGCATCGGCAGCGGACTTAAAGCTCCTCTTTCTTGGAAAAATAGCGGCGAAGGCGTCCGAATTTACGGCGGTAAGGTGTATGCTGAATCCGGCTCAGGCGCGGGCATCGGAAACGGTGACGATTATGAAAAACATTTAAGCACTAACGCCGCTATAGCTATTTACGGCGGTGAGGTTACGGCAAAAGCAAGGAGAGGCGCGGGAATCGGCGGCGGAGATAAAGGTGATTCGGGTACCATAAATATTACCGGCGGAAATATAGTTGCTACCTCTCTCAAGGGCGGCGCGGGAATCGGCGGTGGATGCAAAGGAAATAACGGCACTGTTAATATTTCGAACGCCAAGGTTGTCGCGTTATCTAAAAATTATGAAACAGGTCAGGAGTTTGAGGAAGCAGTCGATGAACAAATAAAAAAAACAGGCTGGAGTTCATACCCCCAAGCCTACTATACTTCTGCTTTAAAGCTGGTTAGTCTGCTTGTAAGACTGTTCGGAAAAAAGTATTCAGGCTCAGGGATCGGCGGCGGACATCAGGGTGCTGCCGGAACTATTACCATAGACAATAGCAATGTCACAGCCGAAAGCGGAAAGAACGCAGCGTCTATCGGCACAGGTGACGACGCCCCTAACGGCGGCACAATTACGATTAGAAACCATTCAACAGTTACAGCAACCTCGGGTTCCGACGCTGCAGGCATCGGCGGCGGAAATGAAACCATGGTAGACAATATTTATATTTTAGGTAATTCTACTGTCAAGGCTTACGGCGGCAACAAAGGCGCCGGTATAGGCAGTGGTGACGCCAAGGATAACGGATACATTCGGATAGTTGACTCTGACGTAGAAGCCTATGGAGGAACGGACGGCGCCGGCATAGGCGGCGGCGAAGGCGGACACGGCGGTTCAATTTATATTTACGATTCAAATGTACACGCCGAGGGCAAGCGCTACGGCGCCGGTATAGGCGGCGGAGAAGACGAGGGAGTAAGAGATGTAACTATAGGCGGTGAGAGTTCGGTTGAAGCGATAGCCGGTTCCAACGGCAACTGCGTTGCGATCGGTCACGGCGACTATAACAAGTTTTGGGCGTGGCTTACGGGCAATTATCCTTCTAACGGTACTCTTTCCATGAACAGCAATTATAAAATGGTTAAGGCGGGAGCAAACAAAGACAGTGCAAGTCTTTACACAAAATATACCTCTACTAACATTTGGGACGCTTGTCGGAATAATAAGTACGCGAAGGTTTTTTCGTGCAAGCATAATGACGGCGCGGTTTTGCAGGACCTTGACGGCAGATATCACGGATACTGCTGTTCGTATTGCGGTAAATATATGTATGGCTCGGAAGGACACCAATATAATTCAAATAACGAATGTTCAGTTTGCGGAGCAAGCGCCGAAATGGTAAATATTACCTTTGTTGAAAAGAATAACAGCGGCGAGGTAAGAAGAACAGTCACAAGACCCAGGGGCTCCGCGTACAAATTACCCGAGCCTGAAAACACTCCCGACGGAATGAGAGTCTATTGTTGGAAAGACAATCGAGAAAAAGAATATCAGATAGGGGATGAAATTGTCTGCAACGAAAGAACCTATACCGCGGTATATATGCCTGCTGTAGAAACAACATACATTGATGAAAACGGCATTCAGCAGTCAGTGACCGCGATAAGGTTGCCAAAAGAAGATAGTGATTTGTACGCAGGGTGGTATATTGCCGATTACGATACCTCCGGTGACGATAGCGGCGCTTCATACTGGATGTACGGAGATGTTAATGTTATTATTGCTGATGATGTTACATGGTCAAATACCTTAACAAAGTTTTACAATTTCAATGACAGAGAAAATACTTTCTCCCTATACGGTCAGAAGAAACAGAACGGAACATTTGAATATGGGGGTTCATCAATAGGACGCTTCTACAACTTCAATCAGTACGGAGGTATATTGAATACAGGCGCGCTCGTTACCGAGAACAATTTTACCTTTGCCGGCGGCAACATTAAAGCCAGATCTGTAACAGCACCGAATACAATTCAGCTCGGCTGGACAAGATGGGAAGACAGTATAAATATCAGCCATTATTATAAAGACGATAACAATGACTATCCTAAGATTGTTGTTGCGGAAGGCCGGCCGTTGATTAATGATAATAACAATATTTTCAAATCCGGAGAGCTGAACAAAACACAAATCCATTCTATACAAGGCCATGTTCTTTCACCTTATCCCGATCTAAGCTACGGCAGAGAGCCCCAATGGACTTGGTCTGATGACGGAACCGAGGCGGAGGCACTGTTTACGTGTCCGAGTAACCGTGACGAGGACGTTGTTTTAAAGGCGAATGTCACTTACACATATGATGGTTTAAACAGAGTTTCAACGGCGGCGGTTAAGTTCAGAAATACTACTTATACCGATTCTACATCTGTACAGTTATATTGGAATGTTAACAAGGGCTCCTGTGAACACGGAAAAATGGAGTTCAGTAGCAATCTCGCCCTGACGGGCAGTAATGTGAAAGTAACTGTTACTCCGGACGAGGGCTATGCGCTTAAAAGCCTTGAGGTGACCCCGGGCAATAATTCGAGCATAGTCGAGGTTGATAATAATGAGTTCACTATGCCCGCTTGCAACGTTACAGTTGACGCTGAGTTCGTTCCGGTTGTACCGGGTACAGAGCCTTACATTGACGAAAACGGCGAGTATCACCTCGGTAGTGTTAAGTATGCGGAGATAGGCGATGAGCCGTTCTCGGTCAACGATGACGGTACAATAGGCGAATTGCTTGATTCGATTGAGCTTAGTTACTTTGACTTTGCTCTCATTAACAACGACAGCGAGTATCAGATTAAGTATTACACAGGTCCCACTGATATAAGCGAGCTTGTGATTCCTAAAACATATAATGGCAAGCCGGTTACCGTTTTAGGCGTTGACAATAACGATACCTTTATTAATTACGGCGAAAATTCGAAAACACAATTTGATCTTGTTTTGAACGAAAATATCTGCGAGATCAAGAACCGTTCTTTCTATACGATGTGGGTTAAAAAGGTTGAGGGTAATACATCTGGTTTGAACAAGCTTGGAAGCTACGCGTTCTCGTGGGCAAACAGCCCGGGTGGATATACGCTGGATATTAAGCTCGATTATACCGGAAGAATAAATACAGACGACGGCGTTTTTAACAATATGAATGTTACTGCTCGGATGAAGCATACCGCATACTTCGATAAAGCCGATCTGAAACAGAATACCCTTAACTATATATTAACCGACGAGCATATTTACGGCGAGCCCGAGTGGAACTGGGCGAATGGTCACAGCTCGGCTACAGCGGTCTTTACCTGTACCGACTCGCGCTGCAAGCATAAGGAAACCGTAAGCGCGGATATAACCGCGGGAGTCGCTGACCAAAAGACGGCGTATATCGCGACTGTGGTTGTGAACGGCTTAACCTATACGGATACGAAGTACACGGATATAGACATTACCCCGATGGTTGAACCGCGTATTGACGAAAACGGCGAGTATATACTCGGAGTTATAAATCATTATGAGCACGGCGGCAAGAACTACGCCGTAAACGAGGACGGAAGTGTAGGTGCCGAACTCAGCGATATCTCCCTCTCTTATTTTGACTTTAGTCTCATTAACAACGACAGCGAATATCAGATTAATTACTACACCGGTCCGACAGAAAACTTAACCGAGCTTATTATTCCCAAGACCTATAAGAATAGGAGAATCACCACCCTCGGAAAGGGCAGCACCAGGCTCTTTGAAACCGAAAGCCCTGAGTTCACCCTCGTTTTAAATGAAAACATTACCGAGATAAAGTCGGGAGCTTTTAGCGTGATGAAAGTTAAAAAAGTAACGGGTGATACCTCTAATCTGTCGTCAATCAGCGGCACTGCTTTTGCCGCTTCATCGAAACTTACCGCTATTCCTTTGGATATAAGGCTCGATTATCCCGGCCAAATCAGCGAAAGCTTCAGGACTTTCGACAACAGAACAGTCACCATGCATTTGAAGCATAGTACAACCTTTACGGGAAATACTTTGCTCGGCAGCACTGTAATCTACGATTTTACCGATGATCATGTATACGGCGAACCCGTTTGGATTTGGGCTGACGATTACGGCACGGCTTCGGCTAAGTTTACTTGTACGGACAGCAGATGTAAGCACGAGGAAACCGTGAACGCGGAGGTAAAAACCGATATCGCACAAGGAAGGATGGCGTACATTGCAACGGTCAAAACGTACGGCAAGACCTATACGGATACAAAGCTTACGGATATAATCTTTGTTTCCGCTGTTGAGCCGCGAATTGATGAAAACGGCGCGTATATCCTCGGAAATGTAAAGTATTATGAGCATAACGGCAAAAAATATGCCGTAAATGAGGATAATTCCGTCGGAGAGGAGCTCAGCGATATCTCACTTTCCTACTTCGACTTTAGTCTCATTAATGATGACAGCGAGTATCAGGTAAACCGCTACACAGGTCCGACCGATAATCTCACAAAGCTTGTAATCCCAAAAACATATCAAAACAAGCCGATTACTGTTTTGGGTAATGACAGTAACGTTATGACAAACGCCGAGTGTAGTCTCACGCCCATGGGAACTCCGAGCTATACGCTTGTTCTGAATGAAAATATAAGAGAGATTAAGTATTTAACCTTTTTCGTAACGCAGATTAAGGCAATTGAAGGCGACACCTCGAACCTTAGCAAGATCGGCTACTATGCTTTCCGTCTCGCGAACAATAACGGCGGTAAAACACTGGATATACGTTTCGACCACGAAGGAACTATAGAATGCGGAGCAAGAATATTCGATAATGTAAAGGTAACGGCTCGCGTCAAACACGCGACAAAGTTTACTAACGAAAACAATTTTAACGCGGACAGTATAGATTATATATTTACCGACGATCATGTATACGGCGAACCTGTTTGGACTTGGGCTGACGATTACAGCACGGCTTCGGCTAAGTTTACTTGTACGGACAGC
>ERZ842401.5022-NODE-5022-length-14938-cov-35.395485_pt1 | contig 14938 bp, 14 predicted proteins | sample MGYA00521270_ERZ842401 | MGnify/ENA primary metagenome ERZ842401 (study PRJEB31892, sample SAMEA3878208) | bioreactor metagenome | biome: Moose rumen | place: Sweden | collected 2011-10 | study: EMG produced TPA metagenomics assembly of the PRJEB12797 data set...
TAAAGAAGTATGGTATTAACATTGATAAGCATTGTAAAGATGTGACGCGAATCAGATTCTGTAGTTATGATGAAAACATACTGATTAAAAAAGATTGTGAGATTAAAGTGTTTGACCAAATTAGTGAAGAGCAAATTGCTGAGAAGAAGGCTGAATTGGAAAATGCAAAACGACGTATCGCAAAAATGAGATTCATTTCACATAATGACCAAATCAATTATCTAGGAAAGACTGTTGATTTCTTGATTAGCAAAGGTTTTGATACTGGAGAACATTGGGCGGAATGGGCAACTGTCGGTAAATATCTGAAAACATTAGGTGAGGACGGTCGAATATTGTTTCATCGATTATCAGAAGTTTCGAGTGGTTATAAAAGCTATGATGATGTTGAGAAGAATTGGAAACGCTTTAATCAATGTCAGAGTGAAGATGAAGCATTAGGAAAATTCTATGCGATGGTCAGAAATAAATATGGTGTAGATTGGCGCAAAGAAATACAGAAAATGAAACCCAAATAACAGAAAAACTATATTATTATATAGGAGTAATAGATAAAAATATATACTAACACAAAATGGAAACAGAAGAAATAAAACAAATGATTAGCAAAAAGGGTGCTGTGGTAAAAGAATCGTTCATTTCACTCTTTGAAATATTTACAGATGCATTTCCCTTAGACCAATACGAAGATGAGTTTGATGAATATACTCTCGCAGTATTAAGCTATAATGCGACCATATTAATGATGGAGAAAATACTCAATTATTCAGATTACTTTGAGAGAGAATGTCATATAACGGAGCGAAATAGAAAGCGTATGTTGAAAGATATGAAAACGATGAAACTTCTGGATTACCCAAATAGTCATTTTGATCACGACTATGTAAAAAATGTCGTCGATAATATATGCAGAAATGCTAAATAAAAATGTGTTTATGTTATGAAAAGACTAAGAGACGCTATTAGAGATAACTTGAAAGACAAACAGACAGGTAGTAAACCAACTATTGAAATAGACAAGTCCGAAAGAGTTTATAAAAGATTATCAGAATATTTTGGCACAACACCATAATATAATAATTCCTTTGTATATCTCATTTCTGTTTTTAACCCATACAATGACTGTATGGGTTTTATTAATTGTATAATCATACAGAAAAAGATGTTATATAATAAATATATATAAATAAGGTGTTAGATTGTGAAATCTATCACTTTTTTTATGTACCTTTGCATCGATATATAATTGTGAAACTAAAAAATAATAGTTAATGAGTTATAAATTTCAGTCTTTTATCAACGTACAAGACCTGGGGCCGCTTGACAAAGCGATGGCCGAGGCTTTCGAAATCAAGAACGACCGCTTTAAGTATCAGCATCTGGGCAAGAACAAGACCCTGATGATGATTTTCTTCAATAACTCCCTGCGTACGCGCCTCTCTACCCAGAAGGCTGCCATGAACCTGGGCATGAATGTCATTGTGCTTGACGTGAATGCAGGTGCCTGGAAACTGGAGACCGAGCGCGGCGTCATCATGGACGGCGACAAGAGCGAGCACCTGCTGGAGGCCATCCCCGTGATGGGCTGCTACTGCGACATCATCGGCGTCCGCTCATTTGCTGGACTCACCGACCGCGACTACGACTATGCCGAGACGGTGCTGCAGCAGTTTATCAAGTACAGCGGCCGGCCCGTCTTCGCCATGGAGACAGCCACCGTGCATCCCCTGCAGGCCTTCGCCGACCTCATCACCATCGAGGAAAGCTGGGGCCGTCCTGTCTGTTGCTGTGGCACAGCAACAAACAAACGCCCCAAGGTCGTGCTGACCTGGGCTCCCCACTGCCGCTCCCTGCCGCAGGCCGTTCCCAACAGCTTCGCACAGTGGATGAATGCCGCCGAGGATGTGGACCTGATCATCACCCACCCGCAGGGCTATGAGCTCGACCCACAGTTTGTGGCTGGTGCCCGCGTGGAGTACGACCAGCGGAAGGCCTTCGAAGGTGCCGATTTCATCTACGCCAAGAACTGGAGCAACCCCGGCGTAACTAATCCTGCTGACTACGGCAAGATTACCTGCGAGGACCGGTCGTGGACGGTCGACACCGAGCACATGTCGTGGACCAACAACGGTAAGTTCATGCACTGTCTGCCTGTGCGCCGCAACCTCATCGTCACCGACGATGTCATCGAGAGTCCCAACAGCCTGGTTATCCCCGAGGCTGCCAACCGCGAGATCAGCTGCTCGGTAGTGCTGAAACGCATACTTGAGGATCTCTAAGTCTATCAATTAAGCATTAAGAATTAAGCATTCTCTCATGGAAATACTACCCTTTTGGGCGTGGATACTGTTCTACGTGTTGGTTTTCGTCATGCTAATCGTTGACCTGAAGATGTTTGGCAAGAAAGGCGAGCACGAGGTTAGCATCAAGGAAGCGCTGAAGATGACTGGCGTTTGGATTGGCGTGTCGCTCATCTTCTGTGCAGCCATCTACCTCTGGTATCCTGTCGATGCACACGAGAAAGCCATGGAGTTTCTGGCGGGCTACCTGATAGAGAAGTCGCTCTCCATGGACAACCTCTTCGTGTTCCTGATGCTCTTCTCTTTCTTCGGTGTCGACCGCAAGTACCAGCACGAGGTGCTCTTCTGGGGCATCTTCGGTGCCTTGGTGCTGCGCAGCATCTTCATCTTTGCAGGCGCGGCTATGGTCGAGCAGTTCGAGTGGGTGCTGGGACTCTTCGGACTGTTCCTGCTCTACACGGGTGCCAAGATGTTCTCGCACAACGACGAACAGCAGAGTGACCCGTCGAAGAACGTGGTTGTACGCCTGTTCAAGAAGTTCTTCCCCGTGACCGACCAGATGCACGAGGACAAGTTCTTCGTCAAGGAGATGAAGGGGCAGGATGCAAGGGGTAAGGCACGCTGGCTGGCAACGCCGCTGTTTATCACCCTGCTGGTCATCGAGACCACCGACGTGGCCTTTGCCGTAGACAGCATCCCTGCCGTGTTCTCAGTGAGTCGTGACCCGTTTATCGTGCTCACCTCGAATATTTTTGCTATCTTGGGCCTGCGCGCGCTCTACTTCGCCCTGGCTGCCGTGGCACAGTATTTCACCTATCTGAAATACGGACTGGGCATCATCCTCATCTTCGTTGGTGTGAAGATGCTGCTGGCCATGAACGAATACATCAACCTACTGGCTTCGTGGCTGGGATTTGAACTGAACATGCCCCACTACGAAGTGCCCACCGTATGGTCACTGGTCATCATCTTCAGCGTATTGGTGCTGTCGATGGGACTGTCGTACATAGTAACTAAAAAAGTGAAAAAGTGAAAAAGTTAAAAGGTGAAAAAGTGAAAGGATTAAAGCATGATTTCATTTGAATGTGACTATAGCAATGGAGCCCACCCACTGGTACTGGAGGCGCTGGTGAAGCACAACGATGCCCGCCCCACACCCTATGGGTACGATGAGTTTTCAGAGCAGGCCAAGCACAAGATCCGTGAGGCCTGCGGGCTGCCCGATGCACAGATATTCTTCCTGACGGGAGGTACCCAGGCCAATGCCACCACCATCGACTCCATGCTCTATCAGTACGAGGGAGTCATCTGCGTAGGCACGGGGCACATCAACGTACACGAGGCCGGTGCCGTGGAGTTCACCGAGCACAAGATTATCACCCTACCCGACACTCAGGGCAAGATGGATGCCCGCGTGCTGAACAAGTATCTCAACGACTTCATGGCCGACGGCAACAGGAACCATGCCGTACACCCAGGACTGGTATACATCACCTTCCCCACGGAGTTGGGCACGCTCTATACGGCACGCGAACTCGACGACATCTATCAGGTGTGCCGCCGCTTCAGCATACCCCTTTACGTGGACGGGGCAAGGCTGGGCTACGGTCTGATGGCCAACGACTGCGACATCTCGCTGCCTTATCTGGCCCGTCATTGTGACGTATTCTATATCGGAGGCACCAAGATTGGGGCACTCTGTGGCGAGGCTGTCGTCTTCACGCACGGCAATGCCCATAAACATTTCTTCTCCATACAGAAGCAGCACGGAGCCGTCATTGCCAAGGGTGCTCTCATCGGCCTACAGTTCCTGGCACTGTTTACCGACGACCTCTACTTCCACCTGTCACGCCACGCCATTGAGAAAGCCATGCAGATGAAACAACTGTTCCGACAGCATGGCTACGAGTTTTATCTCGACTCTCCCACCAACCAGCAGTTCGTCATCCTGCCCAACGCCCAGAAGGAGCGGCTGGAGCAACAGGTGCTATTCACACACTGGGGGCCATACGATGCCCACCACACCATCTGTCGCTTTGTGACCAGTTGGGCCACTACCGACGAGGAACTGGACACGCTGGCCGCCATGCTTTGAAAAAGAAAATAAACGAAGACAATATGGACTATCAGCCTTACATCAACGATGCCGTGGGATTGCTGCAGCAGTTGATTGCCATACCACGCGTCAGCCGGCAAGAGACAGCAGCCGCCGACCTGCTGCAAGCGCAGATGAACTCGTGGGGATTGCAAACCCAACGCGATGTTAACAACCTGTGGGTGATGTCGGACCACTTCGACACAGCCAAGCCCACCATCCTGCTCAATGCTCACATAGACACGGTGAAGCCCGTGGCCACATGGACACGCCAGCCGCACGAACCGGTCATTGAAGGCGACAGGCTCTACGGCATAGGTTCAAACGACTGCGGCGGCGGACTGATGTCTCTACTTCAGGTATTCCGTATCCTGAACGGACGGCAATTGCCTTACAACCTGGTCTATCTGGCCTCGGCCGAAGAGGAAGTGTCGGGAAAAAACGGCGTGGAACATGTGCTGCCACTGCTGCCCAAGATTGATGTAGCTATCGTGGGCGAGCCAACCGGCATGCATCCAGCAGTGGCGGAAAAAGGACTGATAGTGGTCGACGGCTATGCCAAAGGTGTGAGTGGTCATGCTGCCCGCGAAGAAGGTGTAAACGCCATCTACGAAGCCCTTGACGATCTGGTGTGGCTGCGCGACTATAAGTTCAAAAAGGTGAGTCTGCTGCTGGGACCGTCGAAGATGACGGTGACACAGGTGGAGAGCGGCACGCAGCACAATGTCATCCCCGACACGCTGCACTTCGTCATCGACATCCGCACCAATGAGTATTACCAAAACGAATACCTCTTTTCATTCTTACAGAAACACATGAAGCACTGTGAACTGAAGGTACGCTCGTTCCGCCTGCACTCGTCGAGCATAGGCATGGAACATCCGTTGGTGAAGCGATGCCTGCAACTGGGACTGCAGCCCTTCGGTTCGCCCACCTTGTCAGATCAGGCGCTGATGCCCTTCCCGTCGTTCAAGCTGGGTCCGGGCCAGTCATCACGCAGTCACAGTGCCGATGAGTATATCTGTATCAGCGAGATGGAGCACGCCATCGGCCTCTATCTCGACGTGCTCAACCTCTGAGCCAAGGTCGCGGGTTGAGCAGTTCCGTCCAGTTGCGCAACTGGAACTGCATGGTATTCGACGGCCCCAGTTTTCCCAGCGTCTGGTTAGTGCTGACCTTCTGCCCGGCAGTTACACTGACGGAGGCCAGGTCACAGTACACGGATATATACCGGCCGTGACGCACCATCACAATAAACGAGGATCCCGTAGAATAGATCTTGCTGACCTGGCCGTCGAACACACAGCGGGCCATGGCACCGGGCTGCCCCTTCAGATGCAGACCTTTGCTACTGAGATGAACGCTACTCAAGCCTTCCACCACATTTGAACCGAAGCCGCGCACTACCTGATAGGCACCAGTAATAGGCATAGGCAACCGTCCCTTGTTGCTGGCAAAACTGCCAGTGAGCTGCCTGTCGGGGTCAGCAGCAGCATACGTTTTGATGGCTTTTGTCGTCTCGGCCACATCGCGCTCGGCCGACTTACGCGCACTCTCGGCATCTTTTTGACGCTGACGGGCGGTGGCCTTCTCACGGGCGGTCTTGGCAGCCAGCGCGTCGGCCTTAGCCTTTTCCTCGCGGGCCTTAGCCTCTGCCAGACGGCGTTCGCGCTCCTTGCGTTCACGCTCTTTGCGGGCCAGTTCTTCGGCCTTCCGTTTCTTCTCGGCCTCAATGCGGGCCTGTTCGCGGGCTATCTCCTCAGCAATCAACTTCTCTATCTTCGCATTCAACTCGGCTTCCTGCTGCTGCTCTTTCTTTATGAGTTCCTGCACGGTGCGCTGCTCCTTCTGCAACTGTGCCACCATCTGCTTCTGCTCGGCCTGCTGCCGCTCCAGATGTTCCCGCTCGCGCTGACCCTTCAACAGCAGGTCGTGCTTAGCCAGCTTGTTCGATGTAATTTCCTGCTGCTTCTGCAACACCTGGGCCTGCTTCACCTTGACGGCCTCGCCCTGGGCCCGCTGGTAGGTGGCATACTCTTTCATAAAGCGCACACGGCGGTACATCTGGTTCACGTCGGCCGAACTGAACACAAACATCATCTTGTTCTGGGCCTTGCGGTTGCGGTGCATATAGCGCACCGACCGTACATAGCGGTCGCGGCGGTCAGCCAGTTCCATCTTCAGCGTATCAAGCTCTGCCTTCAGTATCAGCAAACTGCTATCAAGCGAGGCAATATCGGTGCGGATGGTATCGATGGTGCGCTTCTTATCGTCAATCTCGCTTCCCAACACCAGAACGTCCTGCATCTCTTTCTTCACACGGCGGTCCAACTCCTGCTTCTGGCGCTTCTTTTGCTCAATGTCCTGTTTCAGCCGCTTCTGGTCGGCCTGCATCTTCTCGCGCTGGGTAAGCTGGCGTTTCTTCGTTGGAGTGGTCTGGCGCTTCTTCTGGGTCTGCGTAGTCTTCTGCTTGCGCTGCGTGGTTTTCTGCTTCGACCGTTGAGCCGGAGCAGCCATACACATGGCAAGCATCAGAAACAGTACAAGAATCTTCCTCATTTGCTTGTGGGATAAGAGCCTGAAATGCTTGGAATGGTATTAAAGAGCCATGAAGCGACGCAGAATCTGATCAACGTCGACCTCGTGATACTTATCCGACACCTTCGTACGTGTTTCCCATTCGCTTTCGTTCTTCAGGTAGTTCAGACGCATGGTCATCTTCACCTCCTTGTCGGGAGTGGTCAGCGTGATGGCCATATTGCTGGGAAACAGTTTGTTACCCATTTTCGAAAATTCCTGATAGTCCCAGTTCAACTGCGTGTTGCCTTTATAATGGTCACGATAGGCAATATTGGCCATCTTGATGCGTGCCGATGCCTCGTTGGCCAGCCAACTGTAGTTCATTTTGCCGTCCTCCAAACTGATAACGACATCGCCGTCGCCAGCGCTGGTGGTGAAATTGCCAAGCATTGACTTGTCAACGCCCTGCTTACCAGGCATGAAAAGTTCATTCCAGAACAAGGCCTGCAACGTATAGAAGTTGATGCCGCTGTTGCGCAGGAAATCCACATAGTTGTAGGGAACCTTGATATACTGCTTGTTGATACGATCGATGATAAGCACATAGTCCTTGGTAAACTCCATACGGCCGGCCTCCACAAAACCGAAAGCCATCAGCTGCAGTTGAATGACATCGTCGCGCTTCATCTTCAGATTGCCGGTGAGGGCCACCTGCTGCGGTCCGTACTCCACGGTGAACTTCAGTTTCGACGTTATAAACTGCGAACTCTGTCCGTTTTCATGCACCTTCTCAAGGAAAGCGACAGTCTCCAGTTGCTCGGTCGTAGTAACGTTTTTTTCCTCTTTCACAGTATTCTTATGAAAGATACAGGATGTCATAAAAAGGGGCAGAGCCAAAGCGGCCACCTTCAGGATGCTTGATAGTTTCATTGCTTAATATATTTTTTGCGTTTAATCTTTCTTGCCAGGAGCTTGTTGGAAGGATCTTGTGCCAACGCTTTCTTCCACAGCTCCACAGCCTGATCTATATCGCCTGACAAGGCGTAGATGTCGCCGGCATGCTCAGTGACCACCGCACCGATGGTAGAGTCGTTCTGAAGTGCCTGGTTGATATAGATGCGAGCCTCGGTATAGCGGCCCTGCATAAACAGAATCCAAGCATAGGTGTCCAGATAGGTTGCATTCTGGGGCTCGGCCTTGATGGTCTTGAAACTCATCTCTTCGGCCTTTTCCAGTTGGTCGCCCTTCAGACTGAGGTAATAGGCATAGTTGTTCAGGCAGCCAATGTTGTCGGGTTTCCACTGCAGGCATGAGTCGTAGGCGGCAAAAGCCTCCTGTTCGCGTTCTTTCTGGAACAGCAGGTCGCCCATCACGGCATAGAAGTCGGACACTATCTCGACCGAACTCTCGTCGTTGATTACGCTGATGCCGTTCTGAAAGGCTTCCAGTGCATGGTCGGTGTCGCCCATCCTATAGTAAGCCATTCCCTGATAGTAGTAGAAAGCCATCTCCTCCGGATTATACTGGCGAGCCGCCTGACAAAGGCTCACAATACGTTCATCATCATTGTCCTCCCAGGCATACTGCACCAGCTGCAGACGAGACGAAGCATGGTCGGGCGACAGCTGGAGCGTCCGTTCCAATGCCTGTGCCACGCTGTCGCGGGGCATCTTCTTCAGATGCATATAGGCCGCCTTCATCTCTGCCAAATCCACATCGGGTTCTGGCAACGATAGCAGCTCGTCGAAGATGTTCAGTATCTGGGTACTGTCGCCGCCTTCGGCTTCGTTCTCTGAAATGAGTTGACGCAGCATATAGACCTTATCGGCAGTGGCCGCCTGAGTGTTCATCAGTATAGCATGGGTGATGGAATCCACAGCCAGCGAATCTTCCGTCCTGATATAGTAGCTGCGCAGCGTCTGCTGGGCACGGGCATTGTCGGGCTCTTCTTTCAGTATCTGCATCAGCACCTCGTAGGCTGTGTCGGTATCGCCATTGTTCATCAGCGTTCCGGCATAGAGCGTACGGTAGTTCATGTCATAAGGATGCTCCTCCGACAATTCCTTCACGGCTGCGATAGCCTTCTCCTGATCGTTCATCTGCAGATAGAGCGAACTCTTGGCCAGCGACAGGCGCTCGCTCTTGCCGTCAATGGTCTCCATACGGTCCAGCACATTGACTGCCTTCTCGTAGTTCTCTTCCTGGATATACAGGCGATAGAGCATGTCGAGCAGTTCCTGGCGGCTCTTGTCGCGCTCATACATACGCTCGACAAGGACTATGGCATCCTGATAGCGCTCCTTGTTCACGTACGACTGCGCCAGCGTCTCCATGTAGGTCATATTGTCGGGACTCAGGTCGGCAGCCTGCTTGAAATGAGTTAGGGCCTGGTCGGCGTCTTTCATCTCCATATAGTACTGCCCCAGAAAGAAATGGGCTTCCGAGGCATCGGGCATGATGGACAGGCTGTGAGTCAACAGGTCAAAGGATGCCGTATGATTACCCTTCTGACGCTGGAGCATGGCCTCATTGAACAGAATATCGTAGCGACGCTGGTCGTCGACCGACGTGCCAGACGACTCTGACTGCGCCAAGGCAGGCATGACTGCCATCAATCCCGTCGCAGCACAAAGAACACCTCTTATGATTAATCCTCGCAGCATGGCTTTCTGTTATTTAACGCCAGTATGACCATAGCCGCCTTCACCGCGCTCAGTGGTGCTGAGCACCTCCACCTCGACGAATTCTGCCGTCTCGTGGCGGGCAATCACCATCTGTGCAATGCGCTCACCATCGTTCACGACAAACGTTTCAGACGACAGATTAATCAGCAGCACACCCACCTCTCCACGATAGTCGGCATCGATGGTTCCGGGAGAGTTCAGTACAGTGATGCCTTTCTTCAGGGCCAAGCCGCTACGAGGGCGCACCTGTGCCTCGTAGCCGGCAGGCAGGGCAATGTGCAGCCCCGTGGGAATCAGCCTTCGCTCCATGGGCTTCAGCACAATGGGCTCGTCAATGTTTGCACGCAAATCCATGCCTGCACTCTGCTCTGTAGCGTAGGCCGGCAGGGGCTGATGCCCCTTGTTTACGACTTCTATTTTCATCTGCTATATATTATTAAGGTGCAAAATTAGTCATTTCTATCGAAAGAGCCATAACTTTTATGCTAAAATGTGTTGAAAACAGGAAAAGATTGTGTACCTTTGCACCCAGATGAAAATGAACTGGAACCAATTAATATCCAACTGCCGACTGGGGCAGGAGCACCGCCATCTGGAGCGGCACGACGACCGAACGGAGTTTAAGCGCGACTACGACCGACTGATTTTCTCAGCACCTTTTCGCAGGTTGCAGAACAAGACGCAGGTATTCCCGTTGCCGGGCAGCATCTTCGTACACAACAGACTGACTCACTCGCTCGAAGTGGCCAGCGTGGGAATGTCGCTGGGTAACGACATCGCGGCACAACTGCGCAGCGAGGGGCCGCTTACACAGGAAATCGGACAGATAGTAGCCACCGCCTGTCTGGCTCACGATCTGGGCAATCCACCCTTTGGACACTCTGGCGAGAAAGCCATACAGACCTTCTTCACCGAGGGCAAGGGTGCCTACCTGCAGGAGCAAGTGTCGCCCGCGTTTTGGAGCGACATCACGCGCTTCGACGGCAACGCCAATGCCTTCCGTCTGCTGACACACAGTTTCAAGGGGCGGCGCGTAGGCGGCTTTGCCATGACCTACAGCACACTGGCCAGCATCGTGAAATATCCGTTCCCATCGTACTGTGCAACGAAAAACAAGTTCGGCTTCTTCGAGAGCGAACGCGAACACTACGAGGCTGTAGCCAACAAGTTGGGCATTCCCATGCTGTGCAGTGACCCAGGCCAGGAACGCTGGGCCCGCTATCCGCTGGTCTATCTGGTAGAGGCCGCCGATGACATCTGCTACGAGATCATGGACCTGGAGGATGCCTTCAAACTGAAAATCCTGTCATTTGACGAGACCATGACGCTGATGCTAGCCTTCTTCGACGCCCAGGGGCAGAGCCGCATCAACAAGCGTATCAGCGACGAGAGCCTGACTGACCAGAATGAGAAGATACAGTACCTACGCGCCTGCGTCATCGGCAAGCTGGAGAACGAATGTGTGAAGACGTTTCTGGCAAACGAGGACGCAATCCTGCAAGGCACCTTCAAGGGGTCTCTCATCGACAACATCTCGCCGCTGCAGCGCGATGCCTACGAGCAGTGCACAAGAATTTCCAAGGCGCAGATATACAAGAGCCGACCGGTGCTCGACGTAGAGTTGTCAGGTTATCACATCATGGCTACGCTCATGGAGTTGATGGTGGAAGCCATAGAGCACCCCGAACGCTACTATAGCCGCCAACTGATAGACCGCGTGAGCAGCCAGTACGACATTGACAGTCCCGACCTGGAGAGCCGCCTCATGGCAGTTATCGACTATATCAGCGGCATGACCGACGTCTATGCCCTGGATGTGTACCAGAAAATCTGCGGTATCTCGCTGCCTATCATATAGTTTTTTTGTTTTTTATGCAGATAATTAAAAAATAATGGCTAATTTTGCAGGCAAAACCTAACAGCAATGCACTACACACTGAACATCAAGGGACACCTGACCGACCTGAGTCAACCGCAGGTGATGGGCATTCTCAATGCCACACCTGACTCGTTCTTTGCCGGCAGCCGCAAGCAGACCGAGCAGCAAATTGCCACAAGAGCCAACGAGATTGCACTGCAGGGCGGACAGATGATTGATGTGGGAGCCTGCTCCACACGGCCAGGTGCCATGGTGGCTACACCCGAGGAAGAGACCAGGCGTCTGCGCATGGCCCTGCAGGTGGTCAGGCGCGAACAGCCTGCCCTGCCTCTGTCGGTGGATACGTTTCGTCCCGATGTGGCACGCATGGCTGTCGAGGAGTTTGGGGCCGACATCATCAACGATGTGAGCGAGGGTGCCGACCCAGCTATGTTCCGCATGGTGGCTCGCCTACGCGTACCTTATATATTAATGTCGGTTCAACCCAGCCTGCGCGACACGCTACTGACCTTTGCCCGCAAGGTGCAGATGCTGCGCGACCTGGGCCAGAAGGACATCATTCTCGATCCAGGCTTCGGTTTTGGCAAGACACTGGAACAAAATTACCTGCTGATGAACGAACTGGAGAAACTGCAGGTGATGGAACTGCCAGTGCTGGTTGGCATTTCACGCAAGTCGATGATCTACCGGCTGTTGGACTGTCAGCCTGAGGAAGCCCTCAACGGCACCACGATGCTGAACACCATCGCCTTGATGAAGGGAGCCAGCATCCTGAGGGTGCACGACGTGAAGGAGGCCGTGGAATGTGTGAAGATGATGAAGATGATGAACAATCAAAATACCTGCTACCGCCATGATTGAGTTCGGGATGAAGGACTTTATCGACATTCTGCTGGTAGCGTTGCTGCTCTACTACTCCTACCGGCTGATGCGCGAGTCGCGTTCGCTGAATGTGTTCGTGGGCATCATGATCTTCATCGTGGTATGGCTGTTCGTGTCGCTGGTGCTGGAGATGCGCCTGCTGGGAGCCATCCTCGACAAGTTGGTCAGCGTGGGTGTCATCGCCATCATTGTCATCTTCCAAGAGGACATACGCAAATTCCTCTATAACCTGGGCGCACACCGCAGCATACGAACCCTGAGACGCATCTTCTCGACACAGCGGACGGAAGAGCGCGACCTGGTACGCGTCAAGAAGAGCATCATGCCTATTGTGATGGCAGCCATGTCCATGTCGAAAGGACGTGTGGGAGCACTCATCGTCATGGAGCGCAACGTGTCGCTGAACGACATCGTAGCCACAGGCGACACCATCGATGCCAACATCAACCAGCGACTCATTGAGAATATCTTTTTCAAGAACTCGCCCCTGCACGACGGAGCCATGATTATCAGCAACCAGCGCATCAAGGCCGCTGGCTGTATCCTGCCCGTAAGCCACAACCTGGACATTCCCAAGGAACTGGGTCTACGCCACCGCGCAGCACTGGGCATGTCGCAGGAAAGCGATGCGCTGTGCATCATCGTCTCGGAAGAGACAGGCGGCATCAGCACAGCCCGCAACGGCATGTTCCACCTGCGACTCTCTGCCGAGGAACTGGAAGCCGAACTGACCGAACTGATGAAGTGAACAAGAATACTATTCACATACATTTATTAAACTTAAAACTGTACACAAACTATGGGATTAATTGAACAAATCATTGCGCGTGCTAAGAGCAACAAACAGCGCATCGTGCTCCCCGAAGCCGAGGAGGAGCGCACACTGACTGCCGCCGATCGTGTGCTGGCAGAAGACATCGCAGACCTTATCCTCATCGGTAACCCTGAGAAGGTCAACGCACTGGCAAAGGAGAAGGGACTGACACACATTGGCAAGGCCACCCTTATCGACCCGCTGAACTATGAGAAGAGCGAGGAGATGGCACAGCTGTTGCAGAAGCTACGCGAGAAGAAGGGCATGACCATCGAGAAGGCCCGCGAACTGGTGAAGGACCCGCTCTATCTGGGTTGTATGATTATCAAGACCGAGGGTGCCGACGGTCAGATCTCCGGCGCACTCTCTACCACAGGCGAGACGCTGCGTCCCGCTCTGCAGATCATCAAGTGCGCCCCCGGCATTACTTGCGTCAGCGGTGCCATGCTGATGATCACCAAGAAGCCCGAATATGGTGAGAACGGCGTGCTCGTCGTAGGCGACGTGGCTGTAACTCCCATGCCCGATGCCAACCAGCTGTCGCAGATTGCCGTCTGCACGGCACAGACCGCCAAGAGCGTAGCCGGCTTCGAGGATCCCCGCGTAGCCATGCTGAGCTTCTCTACCAAGGGTTCTGCTTCACACGAGGTCGTCGACAAGGTTGTCGAGGCCACACGTCTGGCTAAGGAGCTTGACCCGTCGCTAAAGATTGACGGCGAACTGCAGGCTGATGCCGCCCTGGTGCCCTCTGTAGGCAAGAAGAAGGCTCCCGGCTCGGAGATTGCCGGTAATGCCAACGTACTGGTGTTCCCCTGTCTCGAAGTCGGAAATATCGCCTATAAGCTGGTGCAGCGTCTGGGTGATGCCGTAGCCATCGGCCCCATCCTTCAGGGCATTGCCCGTCCGGTGAACGACCTCTCTCGCGGTTGCTCGGTCGAGGACATCTACTACCTCGTCGCCATCACCGCCTGCCAAGCCATGGACGCCAAAAAGTGATTATAAAGAAACGAATTGGAATAATTGGAATAATTCATTCACGAATTAGAATAATATGACAAGGCAAGAGTATATGGATATGTACAATGCAGTTGGCGCTGCAATGGAAGTCCATAAGATTTTGGGAAGAGGTATGGCTGAACAAGTCTACCAAGAAGCTTATGCCTTGGAAATGAAATTACGTGGAGAACTGATTGAACGCGAAAAGGAACTTAAACTTCATTATAAGGGTCTTCCTATGGAGAAGACATATATTGCGGATTTCTATTATAAAGACATTATTATAGAATTCAAATCTGTGGAAGAAATCTGTTCTGACCATCGCGCGCAATTGATGAACTACATGCGTATTGCTAAGAAAGAAAGGGGCATTCTTTTCAATTTCGGAGAAAAGCAATTGCATGCAGAACGTTATCTGTATCTTTTAGAAGAAGATGACTTTGTTCTATTGAATCAAGATAACTATAAATGGTATGTTTCCGATTAGCTCTTGAATAAATTATTCCAATTATTCTAATTCGTTTCCAAACAAAAAGAAAAAAAACTTTTAATTCTAGTAAAGATGAAAATTTTAGTTCTTAACTGCGGTAGCAGTTCTATTAAATATGCATTGTATAACATGGACGATAAGTCTGTGATGACCAGTGGCGGCGCCGAGCGTGTAGGCTTGGACGGCGCTTTCGTAAAGGTGAAGCTTGCCAACGGCGAGAAGAAGCAGATTATGCACGACATCCCCGAGCATACCGAGGGCGTGAAGTTCATCTTCTC
>ERZ842401.5023-NODE-5023-length-14937-cov-8.862653_pt1 | contig 14937 bp, 14 predicted proteins | sample MGYA00521270_ERZ842401 | MGnify/ENA primary metagenome ERZ842401 (study PRJEB31892, sample SAMEA3878208) | bioreactor metagenome | biome: Moose rumen | place: Sweden | collected 2011-10 | study: EMG produced TPA metagenomics assembly of the PRJEB12797 data set...
GAATCCTCCTCAAGCGGTTTGACGCTTAACCAAATCGGCGAAAATGCCACCGCGAAATTCCAACGCGCCGCCCGTTCCTCCGTCGATTGCTCGCAGCGTCATGCCTTCGGCGGCAAAGGTCGTATCGGAAAGGAGAATCGCCGCCGCGAAGATTGACGCCAAAAATTTTTTCATAATGAATCCTCCTCAAGCGGTTTGACGCTTAACCAAATCGGCGAAAATGCCACCGCGAGCAACAAGTTCGTCAAAGCCGCCGCTCTCGACGACCCTGCCCGCGTCCATGACCAAAATCCTGTCGCAGTTGCGAATCGTGGAAAGCCTGTGCGCAACGATAATGCGCGTGGCGTTCAGGGCGTCCAAACTTTTCGTGACGATAGCTTGAGTGCGATTGTCCAGCGCGGAGGTCGCCTCGTCGAAAATCAAAATCGCGGGCTTGGTGACGAGGGCGCGGGCAATCAAAATCCGTTGCCGCTGACCGCCGCTGATATTGGTCGAGCCTTCGCTGATGACGGTCTGCATACCCATTGGCATCATCGCAATATCGTCGGCAATGCCCGCCGCCGCCGCCGCTTGCCAGGCGTCCTCCTGCGTCAAGGCGTTGGTGCCGATTATGTTCGTGAAAATGTCGCCCTGCATGAGCTGACCGTTTTGGAGCACCACGCCCATTTGAGTGCGCACGCTCGGCAAATTTAAATCCGCAATGTCTTGCCCGTCGAAGTAAATGGAGCCTTTGCGCGGCGTCTCGAAGCCGAGGAGCAACCTTACAAGCGTCGACTTGCCGCAACCGCTCTTGCCGACAATCGCAACGTTTTCGCCCGCCGAAATTTTAAAGCTCAAGTCGTGCAAAACGTCTTTGCCCTCCGTGTAGCCGAACGTCACGCCGCTAAGTTCAATCGCGCCGCTGAGAATGCCGGCGTCCGCCTTTTCGCCGACGCTTTCGGGCACCTCTTTAAGAATCGGGCGGAGGTTTTCAATGTGCGGCTGAATCGCGAAGTATTGACCGACGAGCGGGATAATGCCGTTGAGCGTGGCGTTAAAACTGCTGAACGCGCTCTGGAAGGCGATAAACTGCGCGTAGCCGATACCGGGTTGCCCGTTGGCGTCGTTCATGCCGTAAACCGCAATGTAGTACAGGCACATCGTCAAAATAAACGGCTGAACACTGCCGATAATCGCGTTGTAGTTGCTCTGCCAACGAAGTTTCAAATTCCATTTCCACGTTTCGCCGAAGACCGAACTCCACAGCCAAAAGGCTTGATTCTCCGCGCCGTGCTCCCTGAACTTTGCAAGCCCCTTAAAAATCTGTTGGACAATGCCCGCCTCGCGATTGTTGGCGGCGACGAGGTTGCGTTGGAAGCCGATAACGCGGCGATAGATAAAGGCGGTGATAATCGCGTAGACGAACCAAACCGCGACGGCGGCGGCGGTAAGCTTGAGGCTGTAGTAGCACATCAAAAAAATACTCCAGAAGCTGAAGACGAAGCCGAACAGCCCGCCGATAAAGTCCGCGCTTACCAAATTTTTTATGACGCTGATACCGCCCATGCGACTTGCCAGTTCGCCCGACGTGAATTGTCGGAAAAACTTCGTCGGCAAGGTTAAAAGTCTGTTCCAAAGTGCCGCCTCGGTTGCCATGTTCATGCGCGTCGTGATTCGCATGACCGCTATCGTCCGCACAATGCCCAGCGACGCCGTTGTAAAGCTCGTGACCATGATAACTTGCGTGACGGTTGCCAACCCTTGACGGTCGAGTATCGGGATTATGTCTGCGAAAATCGTTTCCGTCACCAGCGGCATTGCCAACGGGATTATGCCCGCCACCAGGCTTATCAAGATGACCGTCCGATAATCGGCGAACCAACATTGCCGGAAGATAAATTTCATCAGGTCGAGGATTTTCAGCTCCCGCGCAGGGAAGCCCGCATAACATTCAAACGCATTCTTGTCAATCTGCGCGGCTACCTCGTCGGTAACCGGCAAGCCGTCGGGGTTTTCGCGGTTGACGAGCTTGTACTTGCCGGGCGCAAGCGGGACGAATACCGATAAAGTTTTAGCCGCGCCGAAGTAGCCGATAATGACGCCGCTGTCGCATTTATGCCAATCGTCGACAAGTTCGATAAGGCGCATTTGCATGTTGCCCTTTTGAATCAGCCGGCGAATCAAGCGGATTTGGTCGAGCTTGCGCACGAGTTCGGCGTCGAGCTTGATGTTATCGGTCGGCATGTTGAGTGCCATTGCCGCCCGCCGCACGATAAACGACGCCTCCTCCAGCCGCGCCAAACGTTCGGTTGTTTCGGAGTAGGTCGTAACCTCCTCGCCCAACAGGTTGCCTATCGAATTGTCGAGCAGTCGCCGCTGATTGCGTGTCCGCACCTCCACGCGCTGAGCGAATCGTTTATCCTCCGCCGCGAAGCGCACGCCCAACAGCATTGAAAATATCCCTTGATTCTCGCTGAATGCCTCCGTCAAATCGTCGACGCCGCGCAGGACTGAGCCGTCCAGCCACGTGATTAAAAGGTCGTCGCCCTTATCCGCCAAAAGTCGCAGCCACGGCAACTTTATCAGCTCGGCGAACCAGCGGCGCATTAAAGTTTCCAGCTCGGCGGGCGATACCTCGTCGAACGTCAAGATTTTTATGCGCGAATCCTCGGCGGCGTAAAGATAAGTCTCGGTCTGCTCGAATTCGTCCAAGCTGGGAAAAGCCGCGCCGCCCGTCGTAAGCTCCACCAAAAATTGTTGACGGAAGGAGCCTTCGGCGCGTGTCACGGCGTACACTTCAACCTTGCCCGATTCGACAAGCGCAAGGCGTTCCCCGTCTTCCAAGCGGAGTCGTTCGCCCGCTGTCAAAACTTTTTCAAAGCGGCTCAACTTCCCGACCCCTTTCCTCAATCAAACGTCGATAAGCTCCGTCGTGCTGAATCATTTCGCGATGCGTGCCGCGCTCCACCACGACGCCCCGCTCCAATACAATTATCTCGTCGCAGTCGCGTATCGTCGACAAACGGTGCGCCACTATCAGACACGAACAGCCCCGCCGACGTATGTTTTCCAAAACGGTTTGCTCTGTCATGGGGTCAAGCGCGGAGGTCGCCTCGTCCAATATCAGCAACGACGGATTGTTAGCCAAGGCGCGGGCTATCTCCAAGCGTTGACGTTGCCCGCCGCTGAAGTTCAAGCCGCCCTCCGATACCTCCGCGTCGTAGCCCTTTTCCAGTTGCAAAATGTCCTCGTGAATGCAAGCGTCCTTAGCCGCCTGAATAACGTCACTGCGCCGAACCGAATCGTCAAACAGCGTCAAATTCTGCGTTATCGTGCCGGTGATTTGGAAAACGTCCTGGTCGACGGCGGAGATTGAATTGACGATAACGGAACGCGGAAGCTCGCGGCGAATCACGCCGTCGAAACGAACCTCGCCGCTCCACTCCTCGTAAATGCCCGTGACAACTTTGGCGACCGTCGATTTGCCCGAACCGCTCGCGCCGACAACCGCCACCCAATGCCCCGGCTCTATGTGCAAGGAAAATTTGTTCAGCAACGGCTTTTCCAGCGGACTGTAACCAAAATCAATGTCCCGAAGCTCCAGCTCGCCGTTCAAGCGGGCAACAGGCTCCTCCGAAGGCTTTTCCTCGCGGCAATTCAAGCTGTCGACTTCATACTTGCGCACGTCGTTAAGGCGTTGCATTTGCATTTCGGTCGATTGAAGCGTCGAGCCTAAGCCCAGCAGTGAATTCACGGGGGCTTGAAAACTTCCCATTAAGCCCTGAAACGCCGTGAACATGCCCGCCGTCAATGCGCCCTCCATTATCGAGAAGCCGCCGATTGTCATTATCAACGCGCCGTTTATGCCGCCGAGCAGCGTCGGGATTATCGTCGCCGTCATTTGCCAAAGAGCGGCGTCTTGCCCCGCCTTGAGCACCTTGGCGCGATAGCCCGCCCACTTTGCGAAAAAGTCCGATTCGTTGCCGTTCGCCTTGATAGTTTCAATCATCATCAAGCCGTTCATGGTCGTGCCGTATTCCTTGCCCGCGTCCTGCTGAATTTTCATGTTCAAATCCGTGAGGTGCCGTCTGAGCGCGAAGAAGACGATTATATTTACACTGGAAAAAAATACGCCCAGGAGCGTCAAAGTCACGTTGTATTGGAGGAGCAGGAGCAGGTAGAAAATCGCGACGAGGAAATTTAAAATCGCCAACGCCGCCGGTCCGGATAAGACGCCCGCGATTGATTCGTTGTAGCTGACACGCGACGCCACCTCGCCCGCAAACCGCTGATTAAAAAATTGCATGGGCAGGCGCAGTAAGTGCCAAAAGAAACTCGACGAATCGGCAAGCGTCAATTTCCTTTGCCAACGCGTGAGGATAACGGCTTGCAACCACGTCATGACGCCGCAAATTACCCAAGAGACGGTCATTGCCACGCAGAAGTTGAACATCCAATCGGTATGGCGTTTGGCTAAAATGTCGTCGAGGAAAATTTGGCTGAACACCGGCGACGCCAGCCCCGGAATTATCATGCCGAGGTTGAGGATTAAAATAAAAAGCACCGCCCACTTGTCTTGAGCCAATTTTTCGGCGACGGCTTTAAAAATGTTGTAGCGTTCGCCTTCGGGCTTAAATTTTTCGTTGGGGACGACAGTCAACGCCACGCCCGTGTAAGACGTGCGAAACTCCTCCCACTTGACGGTTCGCCGCCCCATGGCGGGATCGTTGAGGTAAACGGTATCGCCCTTAATGCCCTCCAAAACGACAAAGTGATTGAACTCCCAATGAATAATCAGCGGGAACGTATTGACTTCGCGGAGGCGGTCGGCGTTCCAGCGATAGCCGTTGGCGTTACAGCCGCGATTACGCGCCGCACGGATAATGCAACTCGCCTTGGAGCCGTCGCGATTGACGCCGCACTCTTGACGGAGCTTTTCCAGCGGCAACCACAAATTGTAATGCGCCAAAATCATTGACAGCGACGCCGCGCCGCACTCGGTCGCCTCCATTTGCAATACCGTCGGCACCTTTACCCGCGTGGTCGCGAAGAATTTTTTTATTTTGTCAAGAATCATCATCTGCTCCTGAGCCATTGGCTGAGCTTGTAGAACACCTTTTCAATCGGCGGCTTGCGCTCAATGATAATCGAGCCGGTACAGAAACTGCCCGCCGTTATCGGTTTATGTTCGCCGATTTTGGAAGTCCACAGGTAGCCCGATTCGTTATCGGGGTCTTTAACGAGGTCGAAGGTCACTTCCATAAGCGACGACTGTTGTGCTTGCAGAATCCATTGCGCCAGTTGCGCGTTGCCGAGGTGTTGCTGAATGCCCTGCGCGGTTATCGGGTATTGCGAGACGCTCCTAACCACGCCGATTAAACTGCCCGTCTGCGATACGTCGGCTCCGTTTGGCGCGAGTTGAATCGTCATGCCCGCCTCGACGCGTTTGCCCTTATCGAGCGGAATGTATAAAAGCCCCGTCAAGTCGTCGCGATTCTGCGTCATGCGCACGGAGCAAATCGGAGTACCCGCGCTGATCATCGTCCCGACGTTTACCATAACCTCATCGACAATGCCGTCATAATCGCTGTAAATGTCCTCCGCCACGTCCTGTTGATAGCGTTTGGCGTCGTATTGGTAAGCGCGTCCCATAGCGTCGCGGTCGCTGGAGGCTAAGCCCATGCCGTATTGCGCCATGCGGGTATCGGCGGATTGTTCGGCTTGTTCCATGTGGGCTATCAAGTCGCCCTTTTTAATCGTCATGCCGGGGCGAATGTACAGCTGAGCGATTTTCCCGCCGGCTATGTGCGAAACGTTCATGACGCCCGCCGAGTCCATGATTAGCCCCATGCCCTCCGCCTTGACCGTGAACGCGCCATAGATTGACCACAGCACCACCGCGAACAACAGCACCGATATTGCAACCAGCGCAATCCACGTGACGGGCGTCGTTATCGGCAACATCGTATCGAGCCTTTCGGGCGAGCGCAGTTTATCCAATGCCTCTTGGCTGAAGATTTGATTATTTTGTTTCGGAGCCATTGTCATTGCCCTCCGTCAAAGTCACGGTAACTTTCATACCGACTTCCAAGCCCTCGGCGGCAGACGTGATAACCGTATCGCCCGCGCCCAGCCCCGAAATAATTTCGATAAAGTTGCCGTCGTCCGCGCCCGTCTTGACCGCCCGACGCTCCAAAGTACCCGCGTCCGTCACTATGAAGACCGCATTGCGATTTGAATCCGTCATAGCGGCAAGCGGTACCGTCAAGACCTTCCGACTCCGCGCAGATTTCAAAATTGCGCCGCTGTAGGCTTGCTGTTCGAGAAGCCCGACGCGATTATCGACCTCCCAAACGATTTTCCGCAACGTCGCCAATTCGTTGAGCGGCGGAGAAATTTCGCGCACGTGCACAGGGAAAATTTGTTCGTCCCCCTTATTGCCGGCGGCGTATTCGGTATCGTAAGCCTTGCGGAGGATTTGGCTGTTGGTGAAGCTGAGTTCCGCCCTGTCGCCGAGGGCAAGTTGTTGAGCGTGCTTATCGTCAACGGGCATTGAGAAAAACAGGCGCGAAAAATCGCCAATTAGGGCTATCGGCGTGCCCGCCGTCACGTATGACCCTTGTTGGCGATAGATTATCAAAACTTCGCCGTCAATCGGAGCCGTCACGTCCTGCCGCGCAGATTGAACCAGCAACTGTTCCTTGACGGTTTGCGCCTCTTGCAATGCCGCTACCGTCGCCAAGTAATTTGCCTCTGCCTCGTCGAATTTCTCCCGCGACGTGGCGTCTCGTTCCATTAGCCGCGTATATCGGGCGTAGTTGTTTTTGGCGTTGGCAAGTTGAGCCTCGGCGCGTGCTATGGAGCTTTCCGCCTGCTTTATCTTTAGCGGTATGTCGTCGTTGACGAGGGAAAACAACACTTGCCCGCGCCGCACCGACGAATTCTTTGATACGAACATTCCTTCGATTCGCCCGTCAATCAGCGCGACGGCGTCCGCCATTTCCTCCGAATACAGATTGACCGTTTCGAGGACGATTTTGGGGTGTATGTCGCGGAATTGAGCTTTCGCGCCTTGCAACGGGATTGTCCGATTTTCCATGCGCTCCACGATTTGATTTTCGCCGCTCTTGTTGAGCCACGCGCCGTAACCTATCATTGCCACAGCCATCAGCAAGATTATCACGAGTCCGACCAGGTAAAGCCTTTTCATAAGCCGTCCTCCTTCCGCCGAAAGTATAATTCATGATAAATTCACTGTCAACGGAAATTCCTCGACGCGCCGCCGTCAATCCCTTATAATCGGCAACGGAGGGGATTCAATGGAAAAATTTACTCCGAGTTACAGTCTCAGCGAATTCAAACAATCCGATTTTGAAATAACGCGCACGGCAACCCGAACGGCTCAAGAACTCGGCTTTTACGAAAGTGATATTCGCAGAGTTGTTGCGACGATGAAGCCGCAACACTTTTACAAATCGATGACTTCGTATGCCAATCACAAGATATGGCAAGATGTTTATCACGTGCCTTGCGGGAAGTTGACTTTGTATGTAAAATTTACGCAGAATGTCATTTCGGAATTTACGTTGTTGTCGTTCAAGGAAAAATAGGAGATGATTTTATGGACAGCGAAACTCGAATTCACCCCGAAACGGGCGAAACTCTTTATCGCGATGTTCGACCGATTGAGTTTTCTTACAAGGGCGAAAAAATATTCGTCGACATGCCCGGCTGGTATCCGCTCGAAGGCGACGAAGGGATTTTTACTCACGAAGACATGAAAGTATCAGACCAAGCTTTGAGGATTTTGAAATCGCGCCACGAGCTAAAGACCGGCGAACAAGTTACAGACGTTAAGGAACTATATTTCGCGTGATTGGCGTTCGCATAAAAAATTTTTTGACACGTGCGCGGAAAGATTATAAAATTCGCGTCGAAAGGAGCGATACGCATGGAGAATTTCAAGCGGTTTATAAAAATCGGCGACGACAGGCTCAACGCGGAGGAAATCGTCAGCTACGGCATAAGCCTGGACGAGGACGACGACCGCTATCTTTACATTGAGACGAAGACGAGCGAGGACGTGTTCCAGTATTACGAGGAGGATGTCGACTTCGATTTGGAGGAGAAACTTCAGGAGCTGGACAATTTGTTGTTGATTCGCCCTCTCGGACACGTCGACTTTGACAAGGAGTAATTTTTTGGGGAGGTAATTAAATGTCGGTAATTGAGGAAATGCTGGCGACGAACGAAAAATTTTGCGCGAATCTGCCGGAAGAGTACAAGGCTTATGAGCACGAAGATCATCACGACAGCAAGTTACCGAAGAAACACTTGGCGATAGTGACGTGCATGGATACGCGGCTGGTGAACTATCTGGAGCCGGCATTGGGCATTAAGCGCGGTGACGCCAAAGTTATCAAGACGGTCGGCAACTGCTTAAACGGCGTCTTTGATACGACGGTGCGCAGCTTGCTGGTTTGCATTTACGAGCTGGGCGTGCAAGAGGTTGCGATAATCGGTCACCACGAATGCGGCATGGCAAAGACGACTTCGCAGAGCCTCACCAACGGAATGATTGGGCGCGGCATTTCGCCCGACGCGATTAAAATGGTCGAAAAGGAGCTTGTCGAGTGGACGGACAGCTTCCAAAAGCCGGAGGAAAACGTTCTTAAGGTCGTCAAAGAATTGCGCGACAACCCGCTTATCCCCAAAGACGTAAAAATTCACGGGCTGATGTTCCACCCGCGCAGCGGCAAACTCGAATTGCTCGATAAGCAAGACTGATAACGATACGATAAAATATCACGGCGTCGCCTTAACGGGCGGCGTCAAATTTTTTCGGCAGGAGCGCGGCGTCGCAAAAAGTTGGGCATATTTTCATTGACGCAAAGGAAATTTTTGATACAATTACACAAAAGAATCGCAGGAAGTCAGGGACGACAACTCAAGGAGGAATTAAAATGTCTATGGTGATAAGGAACAATATGGACGCGGTGCGCACGTTCAACATGTTGTACACGAACACCGCGCTGGCGCAAAAACACCTTATGAAGGTGTCGACGGGCATGAAGGTTCGCAGTGCGGAGGACGACGCTTCGGCTTATGCCATATCGGAGCGAATGCGCGTGCGGATTCGTGCGCTCGACCAGGCTCACTCCAATACGCAAAACGGCTCGAACATGATGAAGACCGCCGAAGGTGCCGTGACCCAGATTATCAACACCTTAAAGACGCTCAAGGAAAAAGCGATCAATGCCGCCAACGACTCCAACTCAGACGAAGACCGCCGCATGATTCAAAAGGAATTCGACCAGCTCGTAGACCAGATTGACGACGACGCGCTTATCACGTTCAACAACAAGTATCTGATTGACGGCACGCGCAATAACGCCTTCGAGCCTGCCAAAACGCTCTTCCTCAATCAAAGCTTGTCCGAGGATACGGCGACCGATACCAAGTTGACCGACCTAAAAAATCGTGCGGGCGATTCGCTCGAAATTCAATCCGGCGACTACTATCAGCTGTCTTGGGTTATGGACGGCAAAACGACGGTATCAAGCGGGCGCGTCGAGGAGAAAACCTTAGCCGACATTCTGCAAATCGCCGACGTTTCCGAATTGCAGGCGACCACCGACGGGCAAATCACGGGCGTCACCGATAAGCTCGGCAACGAAATTTATACGCCCGACCGCAAACAGGGCATCGTGGTTTCTTCGACGAGCACCGACACCGACGAGATTAAAAATCAGCTCGCCGGCTTCGCGATAAGTATCACGGATTCGGAGGGGCACGTCAAAAAGGCGGCAAACGCGGCTCTCGACCAATTCAAGCAGTATCAACGCGCCGAGATTGAGACGGGCGACCAATCGTTATCGTTCCACGTGGGCGCGGAGTCCAACTTCGCTACCAAATTCGCCTTGACCGACATGCGCACGCGAGCTTTGGGCTTGCGCGGCTCCGACGGCTCCATAATCAGCATTTCGACCAAGGAGGACGCCAACGCCGCGATTAACGTCCTTAGCAACGTTTTGGAGAAAGTCCTCGACCAGCAATCGACTATCGGCTCGGCACTGTCGCGCCTGGAACATACCGCTACCAATTTAACGACCTCGTTCACGAACGACCAATCGTCCGAATCGGTGATTCGCGATGCGGATATGGCTACCGAAATGACGGGCTACCTCAAATACAACGTGTTGTCGCAGGCGTCGCAGGCTATGTTGGCGCAGGCAAATCAAAATCCGCTGAATGTCATTGCGCTAATCAGCGGGCAATCAATAAGCGAGTAAGGAAGTTTCGGCTTGAACATATTTTTACTTTTGGCAATCGCATTGGCGATAATAATCGTGCTGTTGCGATTCAAATTACAAATCGGGGTCTGCATGTTGGCGAGCGGACTGTTTATCTGGGCTTTGCGATCTGCAAGCCCGTTTTCTTTGGCGCAAGCGTTCTATGAGACGTTCACATTGGCGCGGACTTACGACATAATCTTTGCGCTGTACTTCGTGATGTGCCTGGAAATTGAACTGCGTTTGAGCGGCGCGTTACAGGACATGGTTAAGGCGTTACGGCGGCTGTGCTCCGACGTGAAAATTTTATTGGCGGCAATGCCGGCGTTCTTGGGTTTACTGCCGAGCGTGGGCGGAGCGCGATTTTCCGCACCGATAGTCGCCGAGCTTAGCGAGCGGCTGAACATTTCGCCCGAACACAAAGCCGCGATAAATTTTTGGTTCCGCCACCTGTTCGAGTTTTCAAGCCCGATAATCCCCGGCATGATAATGGCGTGTTCGATAGCGGGCGTGACGTTTGGCGAATTCATAAGCCATTTGTGCTGGGTTACGGTCTTGGCAATAGCGGTCGGCTGGCTGATATTGATTCGCCCGATAAAAACATCCGCCGCACGGAGGGTATCCGAGTCGGCGGCTGAAATTCGTCACGAGCGCGACGGCTTAATTTTGGCGTTGTTGCCGGTGACGGCGGTTTTTATTGTCGTGGTTTTCTTCAAGCTGAACGCGTCGATAGCAACGGGGCTGGTCGTCTTGGCGTGGGTATTCGTCTTGGCGGCGGTCAAGCGACCCGTCGGCGTCAAAAAAATTTTCCTCGGCGCGTTCGATTGGAAGATGACGCTAAACATTTGCTGTATCCTGTACTTTATCCAAATCCTCAGCGTGACGGAAGTTTTGGGGGAAATAGTCGCGGCGTTTCAAGCGTCGCCGTTGCCGGTACCGGTGATAATCGCGTGCGTGTCGCTAATAATCGGCGTATTGACGGGCATGAGCCAGGGGCACGTGGCGATAGTCATGCCGATAGTTGCGGCTATGGGCACGGGCGATTTGAACTTGGCGGGCGTGGCAATGGCTTTCGGCGTGGCGGGGCAAATGTTGACGCCGACGCACGTTTGCCTTATCGTGACGGTCGACTACTTCAAGGCGGATTTGCTCGGCACGCTCAAGCCCGTACTCCTCGGCGAAGTCATCATGCTTACGATTTTCAGCGCGTACACTTACCTGACGTGGTGAACTTAACCTTTCTTGCCGGCAAAAAAGGTTTCAAAGAATCCATGTTTAGGATCTACTTTTTCTTTGAGGCTGTTGCGGGCGGCGCACGTCCATGTGCGCCGGGTTTCAGCTACATTCTACTTGTGGCGGCTCAAATTACATTAGCGGAATTTGTTTATTCGGCTACGATTACCTTAACGCCCAAGTTCTCGGCGGCTGTCGCCAACGTCTCAGATAGCGCAACCTCCGTTATTATGCCGTCCGCCTTATCCAACGCGGCGAAGCTGTACGTCCCCTCCACGCCGATTTTCCGCGACTCCGCTATAACGTAAGATTTCTTGCTTATCTCAATCATTCGCGCCTTGAGGACGCCGCCCGCCGTGTCCCGCGAGGTCAGCGAATTTTTTTTGATGTCCACCCCGAACGCTCCGATAAACGCCACGTCGGGGCGAAATGCCGATATGAATTCCAAATTCAACACGTCAGAGAAACCGTCGCGACTTTGATTGATTCGTCCGCCCGCGCAGAATAAATCTATCTTCGGATTTCGCGCCAGCATTACCGCAACGTCTATCATGTTCGTCAAGATTTTATAAGTGTTCTCGGTCTTTTCCAATATCTGCGCCACGGCTATGCTTATCGTCGAGATGTCCAGGAAGATTAAATCCTGCGGCTGCATGAGCTTGACGGCGGCGGCGGCGATTTTACGTTTCGCTTCCACGTCCGAGACGCGCCGTCGATTAGCCTCCGTCATTTGGAGCTTTTCCGCAATCGTTACTGCTCCGCCGTAAGTTCGTTTCAATTTCCCGTCCAGTTCCAGCGAGCTTAAGTCCTTGCGTATCGAGTCCTCCGTCACGGCGAATTTTTCTGCCAGTTCCTTTACCAAGACTTTGCCGTCGCGTTCCAGCATCGCCAATATTTGTGATTGTCGCTCTTCCAAAAACATTCAATCGCCTCCTCGTCAATCAGTTCAAGACGCGGCGCACCTCGTCAAGTGTAGTCAAACCTTCGCGGATTTTATCTGTTGCGTCGTCGGCTAAAGTTTTCAAGCCCGCCTCAAGTGCCGCGCTCCTTATGGCGTCGAGGTCGCGGCTGCTCAGAATCAGCGAACGCAAACTTTTATCGACGCGCAAAATCTCATGCAAGGCGATTCGCCCGCTGTAGCCCGTCCCGCGGCATTCCTCGCAACCGACCGCCTCAAACGTCCCGTCCGCGCAGATTCGCTTACACTTCGGACAAAGCCGCCGCACCAATCGTTGTGCCACTGCGCCGTTGAGCGTCGCCGCCAAAAGATACGGCTCGACGCCCATCTCCAACATACGGAAAACCGCGCTGCAAGAATCGTTGGCGTGGAGCGTCGTGAAAAGCAAATGTCCCGTCAACGCGGCTCGTACCGCTGTTTTGGCGGTTTCGGCGTCGCGTGCCTCCCCGACCATTAACACGTTGCAATCCATGCGCAACATCGCCCTAAGCCCCGCCGCGAACGTCAAGCCCGTTTTCTCGTTGACTTGCACTTGGCTTATCCCCTCGACGTGCTGTTCTATCGGGTCTTCCAGCGTCATTATTGAGCGCGTCGGCTGATTCAGTTCGCGCAGGGCGGCGTAGAGCGTCGTCGACTTCCCCGAATTCATCGGTCCGGTTAAAATTATCATACCCGCCGCCGAGCGTATCATTTGACGGAAAAGTTTCAAGTTCGCCGCCGTGAAGCCCAAATCGCTCAGCTTGTCCAACTCCAACGACGAATCGAGCAGGCGTATCGTTACGCTTTCCGCTCCGAACGACGGCATTGTTGCCACGCGCATTTCCACGTTGCCGAATTGAATTGCTCCGTCGAGCGGCTGGAACGCGGCGGTCGTGTCCATACGCGCCAGGATTTTTATCCGTGAAGTCAGCGCGTCCGCCAAGTGCAACGGCAACGCTTGATGAAGTTCCTGCAGTTGCCCGTCGATTCGATAGCGCACGCGCAGTGATTCTTCAAACGGTTCTATGTGCAAGTCCGACGCCCGCATTTTTACCGCGAAGTCGAACAACAAATTTACAAGCTCCACTATCGCCCGCGACGAACTGCCCGCAAAGTTATGCCGCTCCCTGTGAATCAGTTTCCGTAATTGTTCGTCGAAGTCCTTAATCATTTGCCGCGAGGATTTTTTCCAACGTCTGCGCCATTATGTCCGTATCGGGGAATTCGCCCGTGAACAGCCGATAAGATTCCACGCCCTGCAACAGCAACATCGGCAAGCCGTTGAGCGTCGGGAAGCCCATTTCCCGCGCCGTGCGGAGCAATTTCGTTTCGGCGGGATTGTAGATTATGTCATAGACGAGCACGCCCTCCGGCAAGAGTTTCAAATCGACGGGCGGCATATCGTCTACGTTCGGATACATGCCCAGCGGCGTCGTGTTGATTAGGATGTCCGCCGACTGTAGCATTTCCTTGAACTCGTCGGAATGCCAATCGAAGCCTTCGACTTGCCCGTAGGATAAAAAGTCGTTCGCCAACTTTTGAGCCTTTTGCGGGTTGCGTGCGCCGATTGTAACGAACTCAGCCCGTTTCTTGCACAAGCCCCACAAGACCGCACGAGCCGCGCCGCCCGCGCCCAATATCACCGCGTGACTGTCTTCGGGCAAAAAGTCAGCCTCCTTGAGCGACGCCAAAAATCCGTAAACGTCGGTGTTGTAGCCCGTCAATATGCCGCCGTCGTTGACTATCGTATTAACCGCCCCGATAATCAGCGCATCGGCGTCAACGCCGTCCAGGAAATTCAACACCATAGTTTTATGCGGAATGGTCACGTTCGCGCCGCGAAACTCCAAGCCCTTAAGCCCCTCCACCGCAAAATAAAGCTTGCCCGATTGCACAGGCAACGATATGTAATTGTAATTCGGATAGCCCGCCGCGTCGAAAGCCGCTCTGTACATATGCGGCGACAACGAATGCCCGACGGGGTAGCCGAGGATACCGAAATTTTTTATTTCTGAAGAACCCATTTAATAAAGCTCCCTTTCGTTCAAAATTTGCAACGGCGTCATTTTATCACACGCGGCTTAGGGTGACAATCGACGAGGCAAGACGAGGCAACAGATTGGAATCAGCCACAGATAACACGCGGCGAGGATTGAAATTGTCGGGGCGGCGATGGGCGTTAAGATAATCGCGCCGGCTATCGACCACGGAATCAGCGGCGAGACCACGGCGGAGTTTTCAATCTGAATCGCGAAGACCTCCGGGCGCGGCTCGACGGGTTTGCATAGTTGGTGCGTCAGCATTATCGCCGGCGTTTGGTTGCAAGCTGTCATTACTATCACACGCGGCTTAGGGTGACAATCGACGAGGCAAGACGAGGCAACAGATTGGAATCAGCCACAGATAACACGCGGCGAGGATTGAAATTGTCGGGGCGGCGATGGGCGTTAAGATAATCGCGCCGGCTATCGACCACGGAATCAGCGGCGAGACCAC
>ERZ842401.5024-NODE-5024-length-14937-cov-5.028625_pt1 | contig 14937 bp, 12 predicted proteins | sample MGYA00521270_ERZ842401 | MGnify/ENA primary metagenome ERZ842401 (study PRJEB31892, sample SAMEA3878208) | bioreactor metagenome | biome: Moose rumen | place: Sweden | collected 2011-10 | study: EMG produced TPA metagenomics assembly of the PRJEB12797 data set...
GCTCCCGCCGCCGCTCCCAAGCCCGCAGCCCGCAAGGCCGCTCCCGCCGCTGGTGGTCACGTGATTGAGTCACCGCTGCCCGGTGTTATTAAGGACATCTTTGTCAAGGTTGGCCAGCAGGTGAAGGCCGACGACGTCGTCTGCATCCTCGAGGCCATGAAGATGGGCAACGAGATCCATGCCGGCGTTGACGGTACCGTCAAGAGCATCGAGGTATCGAAGGAGGATTCGGTACTCGAGGGTAACACAATCATGGTAATCGGTTAAAAAGTGAATCCTGATTATGGCACTGCTTGACGCTTTCCTGTTCAACAAGTTGATAGATTTCTGGCACTTTACCGGATTCTACAACTTTGACTACACTAACCTGATCATGATCTTGGTCGGCCTGTTCTTCATCTACCTGGCCATCAAGCATGATTTTGAGCCCATGCTGCTCGTGCCCATCGGCTTTGGTATCCTGATCGGTAACATACCGTTCCAGCCGGGTAACGAGATCGGCATCTATGAGGACGGTTCGGTGCTCAACATCTTGTATCAAGGTGTGCGCAACGGCTGGTATCCGCCCCTCATCTTCCTGGGCATCGGCGCGATGACCGACTTTGGCGCGCTGATTGCTAACCCCAAACTGATGCTGGTGGGTGCTGCTGCCCAGTTCGGTATTTTTGGCGCTTACATGATCGCTCTGTTCCTGGGATTCATGCCCGACCAGGCCGGTGCCATTGCCATCATCGGTGGTGCCGACGGTCCCACGGCTATCTTCCTGTCGTCTAAGTTGGCCCCCAACCTGATGGGTGCTATTGCCGTGAGTGCCTACAGTTACATGGCGCTCGTGCCGGTGATCCAGCCGCCCATCATGCGCCTGTTGACGACCAAGAAGGAGCGCCTGATGCGCATGAAGCCCGCCCGCAAGGTGAGCCAGAACGAGAAGATTCTCTTCCCCATCTTCGGCCTCATCCTCACTTGCTTTGTCGTTCCCTCGGCAATTCCCCTGTTGGGTATGCTGTTCTTCGGCAACCTGCTGCGTGAGAGCGGCGTGACCAAGCGCCTTGCCAACACCGCCAGCAACGCTATGACCGACATCGTGACCATTCTGCTGGGTATGACCGTGGGTGCTTCGACCCAGGCATCACAGTTCCTGACCAAGGAGACGATCTTTATCTTCTTCCTGGGCTTCTGTGCCTTTGTCATCGCCACCTGCTCGGGTGTGCTGTTCGTGAAACTGTTCAACCTGATTCTGCCCAAGAGCAAGAAGTTGAATCCGCTCATCGGCAACGCCGGTGTGTCGGCTGTTCCCATGGCTGCACGCATCAGCAACGATCAGGGCCTCAAGGCCGACCCCAGCAACTACCTGCTCATGCACGCCATGGGTCCCAATGTGGCCGGCGTGATTGGCTCGGCTGTTGCCGCTGGTGTTCTCCTGGGCTTCCTGGGATAATGCGATTTCACATATCATTTAATAAATCAGGCGGTCCCTTGTGGGAGCCGCCTGATTTATTGCCTAATTATGGAAAAAATTTCAATAACATATGCGGCAAACCCCACAAAATGCTTAATTTTGCGCATGAAATCAATTAACTCTGATAGTTATGGCTGAACTAAAAATCTTCTCGGGTACCAATTCACGCTATGTTGCACAAAAAATCGCCAAGCAACTGGATGTGGAATTAGGCAAAATTAAAATCGTCCATTTTGCCGACGGTGAGTTTGAGGTGTGTTATGAAGAGCCCGTCCGTGGCGCTGAGGTCTACCTTGTCCAATCTACCTTCAAGAACAGCGAGAACCTGATGGAACTGCTGCTGATGATCGATGCTGCCAAGCGCGCGTCGGCCCAGTCGGTGATTGCCGTCATCCCCTACTTTGGATGGGCGCGTCAGGACCGCAAGGACAAGCCCCGCGTGTCCATTGCCGCCAAACTGGTAGCCAACCTGCTGATTGCCGCCGGCATCGACCGCCTGATCACGATGGACCTTCATGCCGACCAAATTCAAGGCTTCTTTGACATCCCCGTTGACCACCTGTATGCCTCCACCATGTTTGTACCAGACATTGAGTCACTGAATCTTGAGAATTTGGTGATTGCTTCACCCGATGTGGGCGGTGCCAAGCGAGCCAATTCCTACGCTAAATACTTTAATGCACCTCTTGTTTTGTGCCACAAGCATCGAGAAGAAGCCAATGTGGTAGAGAGCATGACCATCATCGGCAACGTGAAAGACAAGGACGTTATACTTATTGATGACATGGTGGACACTGCTGGCACCATCTGCAAGGCTGCAACGCTGATGAAGGAAAGCGGCGCACGCAGCGTGCGGGCTTATATTTCGCATGCCGTGATGAGCGATCCCGCCAGTGAACGCGTGATGCAAAGCGGACTGAATGAGCTGGTCATCAGTGACAGCATCCCGTTTGATACCGAGAAGTGCCCCAAGGTGCGTGTGCTAAGCGTTGACAAGTTATTTGCCCACACCATCCGCAGCGTCAACCGCAAGGAATCCATCAGCTCGGTATTCCTTTTCAAGTAATTATTCAAGCATTATTACAATCCAGTAGGTCGGGAAACATAGTTTTCTGACCTACTTTCGTATATTCAGAACTACCGAGTCATGCGCTTGAGCACATTGTAGCTTGGCAGCACACCCAACTCGCCTGCTTTGCTCAGGTCGGCAATGCCCATAGTCTTATTGCCCATGCGCAGGTACATCAGGCCTCGGTTATAATAGGCCTCGGCCAGGTCTGGCTTGAGTTCCAGGGCCGTACTGTAACAACTGATGGCACCGGTGAAATCGCCCTGCAGCATGCAGGCGTTGCCCTTGTTAAAGAAGGCATACACGTTCCTGGGCGACAATTTGATGACCTTGTCCAAGTCGGCGACCATCAGTTCGAGCGTGGTGACATCCTGGCGCTGTCGCAGCATGGCCTGGGACTTGACGTCCGGGGCCCCCTCAAGCAGTTGTGTGATGCCGGCATCACGTGCCTGCGCCATTCGGTACTGCATGTGGAGAGCATCGGCGCGCAAGAGGTAAGCGAGCACAAACTGCGGGCTCGTGGCGATGGCCATATCGGCATCCAGGATTGCGGCATCTGGATTCTTGACAAGCAGGTAATCCAGACCGCGTGCAAAGTAGTCAACGCTGCGGGGACACGACGTTGCCAACAGGCTATTGTAGTAATCGATATTGGCAAAATGCTGCTGTATCTCGTGCTCTGACAGTTGCGGCTCTCCGCTAACGATCGTGAGTTTCCAGGGCAAGAGCCGCGAGTCATTGATGTCGCCGATCTCGCGGATGTAGTAGGTCGATCCGTTGATCCTGTTGTCCTTGTCATAATAAGATAATGTGAACATGGGCATGGGCTCCACCTCGATATTGTCGTTCTGGATGTGGCCGCGCTGGCGGTTGGCATATTCGGGTTTGACGGGATCGGTCTCTTTGACCGTCAGCAGCGTGTTGAAACGGCTCATGATTTCCTCGGCGGTTTCGGGCTCATCGTTGCCGTTGAGGGCACGCTGCTCGGCCTTCTTGATGGCCGCTGTGGCCTCAATCTCGGCTGGATTGAAGTTGGAGACGTGAGTCTTGTTGCGCTTGAAGATGGCTAGGGCCTTATCATAGTCGGCATCCCCTCCCTTGAGGTCTCCCATGCGGCGCTTTGCCTCGCCACGGGCCATATAACCGGCCTCAAAGTTGGGATACTTCTTCAAAATCGCTGTGAAATCGCTGACGGCCTCACGGTATTGCCTCGTGCGCATGTGCAACAAGGCACGGTTGTACAGGGCCATGAAGTTTGCCGGGTTGTTCTTGAGTACAAAGTCAAAGTCGGTGATAGCCTTATTGTTATCCCCCACCTCGGCCCGCAGCAGTCCACGGTTGAAGTGCGCCTCCTGGCTGGCAGGGTCAAGGCCGATGGCGTAGTCATAGTCGGCCATGGCGCCAAAGTAGTCATCCAGGTTATACTTCATGTAGGCGCGGTTGATGAAGTAGCCGGCATATCGTGGTTCAAGCAGAATAGCACTGTCCATATCGGCCACGGCGCTCTCAAAGTCGAGATGCGAGCGGGCGGCAATCTCGGCCCTCATCACATAGGCATTAGCGTTGTTCTTGCTCAAGGCGATGCTCTTGTTCAAGTGCTCGAGGGCGGCAGCCGTATCGGCCTGGGCAAGGCTCATCTGGGCCAGACCGATGTAGGCGCGGTCGTTGCGGTGGTCCAGTTGCAGCAGCCTGTTGAAGGTAGCTTGGGCCTCGTCATAGTTCTTCAACGCACTCTCGCACACGGCGCGGTTGATGAGCAAATTCTTGTCCTCGGGCATGAGTTTCAGGCCGGCATCATAGTCTTGGACGGCTCCCTCATAGTTGCCAAGGTTTTGGCGCGACACTCCACGCACCTGATAGGCATCGACGATAAACGGGTTGCGTTCAATGGCCAGTCCGGCATCCTGCTCGGCTCCCTGATAGTCCTCAAGGCTGATCTTGGCCACCGAGCGGTAGAAGTAGGGCTCGGCAAGGAAGGGCTTGGCCTTGATGGCCTGGTTGAAATACTGGATTGCGAGCACATAGTCCTCAAAATACAGGGCATTGCGGCCGATGTTCACCACCTGATCGGTGTTGATTTGAGCCTGCAGACTGGAAACCGTTGCCATGATTGCCAGCAGCGACAATAGACGGTAAAACGATTTATTATTCATCATTGGTTCTTTAATGTGATAGAGAGCGTGCATGACCACATGAATTTGGATTTAATGGTCATCAGTGACCGATTCCAAAATGTCGCTGATGGATATTGTTGCCAAGTCCTCTTTAGACAGGCTGGCAGACTTTGCTAATCTATTAGCCTGAGCATTTATCACGCGTTCAAACAGATTGCGCACATATCGTGCATTCCCAAAGTCTTTAGGCTTGTTGGAAGTGCATTTCTTCAAATGATCCATCAAGAAACCGTCGGCACCAGGCTGAAGCCGGAAGTCATACCGTTGAAGCATCTTCATGAAGATCTCAAACAATTCTTGGGCTGAGTAATCCTCAAAATGGATGTAACGCGTAAAACGGGACCTCAAGCCTGGGTTAGACTCGATAAACTGCTCCATCTCGTCCTGATATCCGGCCAGAATCACGATCAAGCGGTCTCGATCGTCCTCCATGCGTTTCACGAGGGTTGAGATAGCCTCTGGGCCATAATCACCGCCCATGTCGCTCACGAGCGAATATGCTTCATCAATGAACAGCACACCATCAAGGGCTTGGTCAATCACCTTGTTGGTCTTCACAGCGGTTTGTCCGACATACTCGGCCACAAGGCCTGCACGGTCAGTCTCGACAAGGTGGCCCTTTTTCAACACACCCAACTCTTTATATATCCGTGCCACAATGCGGGCTACAGTCGTTTTGCCAGTCCCTGGATTTCCCGTGAAAACACTATGATAGGACACAAGTGGTGTCTTCATCCCAGCTTCTTGACGGCGATTATTGATCTCGATGAAATGCCGCAATGCCTGAACTTCGGATTTGACCTGTGATAGTCCAATCAGGTTTTCTAATTCCTCGGTACTATCATTCTTCTCAAGGCGTTCTATCTTGTCTTTGACCCTGCGTTTCTTCAGGTCTGCCATGAATTCAGTGGCACGTTCGGTCATGCCGCATGATTGCGAGATGCCCTGTGCAAGATCAAACATCAGTTCTCTCAACTTATCGAGATACACGTCTTCTTGATGAGCCATCTTGGTGAGCATGACAAGACGCATGTCGGGATGTGACTGACTGCTCAAATCAATGCTTGAATCGAGATGACCATTACACAACACGCCAAATACTCTGGTCTGCCACGAACGCAGTTTCTCTGGCACATGAGAATGATACTCACTGTCATTGATACCTTGGGTGAAATCAGAATAAGAGTTATATACATCCTCACCTTGCAATGACAAGATGATTGCCCATACCATTTGTCCCGATTGAGTTAAATAATCCAGGCAAACATCAGCACCGATTGATGAATAGCACGAATGGATGTCAAGCAGCAGCCAATCAAAGAAGATTTCCTCATAATCCAACTGATTGATATCAACATGAGATGTGATCCTGCTATCGCGAATCACATTCATCAATCCATCAAGGACAACTTGATCATTGGCCATGTCATCACACACAGCAACGAGCCCACGCACCGTTTTCTTGATATGATAAAAATTGGCCTCGTCGATTAATATGGCACGAGAAAGCACACTTCTCACCCTGTCGTCTGCTTTCCCATAATAATAAGCTTTAAAGGTTATTCGCAACATCAGTAACGTAACAATGACGATGAGGACATACCATAGCGCACCTTTGGTGTCGGGAATATTCTTCACCATCATCACCACAACTGCCACTGTCAGCACAAGGCAGATGCATGCAGCGCTCAAACCAGTGTTAAAGTTTCTACTCATTAATGTATAATCAGCAGGATGAGGCTAAAACCGTCATCTCTCACTTCGGCAAAATTACAATTATTTTCTGGAAAAGCAACAAGAATTCAGCACAATGAAAATTTCGACTGATTAAATGGACGTTTTCTAACTAAATCAAAAAAAATTTGCTTTTGTGTACAACTTAAAGTAATTTTGCCACATTTGAGAATTAAGAATCATTTTTATTAAGACAAGACATGAAAAAATATATTATCTTCACCATTTTGCTGGCAATGCTTGTGGCACCTGCCACCATGGATGCCCGCAAGAAGAAAGACAAGAAGATGGAAAAGCGTGGCGTCAACGTGGAGAATGTCGTGACTAACGTGGAGCAGCCCTTGCGCGAGGTGGCTGTCACCGACCCCGCCAAGCAACTCTATGGCGAGTGGGACATCGTGATGTTGCGCAACAAGAAGAAGGTATATACCCTGGAGCGGGCCTACCTCTACCTGGACTTTGCCGGCGGCAACAAGGTGTATGGCAACAACGGGTGCAACACCATCAACGGCTCCTTCCAGTTGAGCGGCAACAACCTGAAGTTCAACGACTTCATTTCAACAAGCGAGTCCTGCCACAACGTCACCAGTGAGAAGACCATCATGCACGCCCTGTCCGACACGCGCCGTTTCACCCTCGAGACACAATACAACGCGCAATACCTGAACCTGATGAACAGCAAGGGCAATGTGGTACTGGTGCTCAAGCGCCACAACCTGGATGTCCTCAATGGGGCATGGCTCATCAAGGAGATTGACAGTGAGAACGTGAGCGCCAGAGGCATGCGCGTGGTCATCGATGCAGTGATGCAGACCATTCACGGCGACACGGGCTGTAACATCATCAACGGTGTCATCACGCTCGATCCCTCTAAGGACATGGCCATCCAGTTCGAGGACCTGCACTCGGCCGAACATGGTTGCGAAACCATTGATAGCGAGACGGCGCTGCTGCTGGCCCTCGAGAAGACCGAGTCCTGCAAGCGCATCAACCAGCACGAGATGGCCCTGCTCGACAACAAGGGCAACATCGTCATCGTGCTGCAGCGCATCGACCTGCGACAAACCTCATTTTAAAACTACGAATTCTGTGAATCACTCTAATTGGCATCCGCACACAATCGTTCCAAATTTCGATAATTGATGATCCCTTGAAATTATTAGGATAACAAAAAGCCCTGTCTCGCAATGGACAGGGCTCGCGGCTTGTTGCTCGCTATGAGCATTCATCTATTACCAGATATCTTCCGCTTTATATATAAAATTCCTAGACTTAGTCGATTATTTAACGGTGCTCCTTGTCGCGATAGGGCAAGATCTCGCCATAGACCCTGATGTTGGGCCCAGCGAGGTAGGCCACTGCTTGTTTGCTATTGTGGAACAAGGTGATTGTAATCGTTGTATTGATCCAATTGCTAGTCAAGTGAAACTCCATGTATACATCGCCATTATCCAAGTACTTGATGCGTTTGTCTCGCACAGAGCCTTTAGCGGTCCAGCCACCCAATCCGTTGATACCGGGGTGGTTCGTCATAGGGGTAAACTGCACAATGCCGTCAAAATTCTGTACCAAGATGAAATTGGAACGCTGATCCATGTTAGTCATAAGGAATCCACCATTAGAGAACTGGACATTGTCAACAAGCATGACAAAGTAGCCGCGGCGCAGCGAGTTGGCAGCCTTGGCAAACGCCGCCTCGTCCTGCAGTTCGCGCAACCGTTTCTCGCGCTCCTTAGTTTCCTGCTCGGTCAACTGCTCAGGTTGGTCGGCAGTGATAATTTCTAACTGCACGTTATCGTCGTTGATGGCGTCCACTTCGGCCGTCTGGGCATTACTGGCCAGGGCCAGGGCAACCATTGTGCCCAATAATATCATCGTCCTTTTCATTGTTCCTGAAGCGTTAGAAAGATTAATGTTTATTACTTAGACCTAAATCATGAAAAAATGTTTAATTTTGTGCAGCAAAAAAAAATTCTATCATGGAAAGAAAAACCAAACTCAGGCTCTCGTCACGCTTGTTGATGATCCTGTGCATGATGGGCTCTGGTCTGATTGTGGCATCGGTGGCAACCATTGTGCTGTCATTGCCCGTGAATGAGAATAACCTGCTGCCACTGCTCACGCTGCAGGACGTGCTGGCCTTTATCCTACCCGGCATCATCGCCATGACGCTCTTCTACCGCCAGCCGTTCCAGGCCATGAGCCTCGACCGAGCCCCTGGCTGGAAATGGATAGCCATCGTGGTAGCATTTTATTTGGTGTCACTGCCCGCCATGAACTGGCTCGTCAGCATCAACGAGAGCATGACGCTGCCGTCATGGATGGGTGGACTCGAGCAATGGATGCGCAGTTCAGAGGATGCCGCTATAGCCACAACCGAGCAATTGCTTGACATTCACTCCGTCGGCAGGCTGCTCGCGACCATCTTTGTCGTGGGCTTCATGGCGGGATTGAGCGAGGAAATCCTCTTTCGTGGTGCGATGCTACGCACCATGCAGGACAGCCGTCTGGGCACACACGCTGTCGTATGGATTGTGGCCATCGTGTTCAGCGCCATCCACATGCAGTTCTACGGCTTCCTGCCCCGCATGGTGCTGGGATTGTGGTTGGGTTATCTGCTCGTGTGGAGCGGCAGTCTGTGGGTCCCCATCATCGCCCACACCCTGAATAACAGCGCAGTCATCCTCTTCAATTACCTGTCCAACACAAGCATGGTTCCCGAGGACTTTGGTGACAACCTGGGTCTGCCCGCTGCAGGAGACTTCCCATGGATAGCCCTCATCAGCCTCATCGCCAGCATCGCACTCGCTGTGGCAGCGCACTACCACTCGATTAACAAGTCACAAAAGATGTGAAAATAATTTGTCGAGAAAATGTTTGTTTATCGGGAAAATGCTATATCTTTGTAGGTTAGAGCTAAGGGCGGCGACCGCAATGCGCCGTCACAGTGCTGGCAATGGTTTGATTTAAAACAACTTAGAAATACATAACATCATTTAAAACGCTATACTGCTATGATGAAGAAATTTATCCTTATCGTGTGTGGCTCGTTTGTGGGCGCATTTCTGGCTTTCATGTTCTTCATGATTGCCGCAATGATCATGAGTGTTGCCCTCATGGGCTCAATGAGCATGGGCAAGAGCAAGACCGCTGTCAGCGTTTCAAAGCATTCCATCCTCAAGCTTGACCTGGGCACCAGCATCAGCGAGCGCGGTGGCAGCGAGGCCATCGACATGATGTCGCTCATGAGTGGTGAAGGCATGCCCAGCAGCCTGGGGCTGAACACGGTGCTGTCAGCCATCGATAATGCTGCCAAAAACGACAAGGTGGAAGGTATCTACATCGAGTGTAACGGCGTGAGCGCCGCTCCGGCAACACTCAAGACCATGCGCCGCGCCCTCAAGGAATTCAAGAAGAGCGGCAAGTGGATTGCCGCCTACGGCTACGAAGGCATCAACCAAGCCGACTATTACCTGGCCAGTGTTGCCGACAGCATCTACATTAATCCCGTGGGTGCCATCGACCTGCACGGCATGGCGTCGGTGACCCCTTATTTCAAGAAATTGCTTGACAAAGTCGGTCTTGAAATGCAGATCGTGCGCGTGGGCACCTTCAAGAGTGCCGTCGAGCCCTATATGCTCGATGACATGAGCGAGGCCAACCGCCTGCAGCAGGAGCACTACCTGGGCACCATCTGGCACGAGATGCTCGACAGCATCGCGGTGGACCGCAAGTTGCAGCCCGAGGCTCTGAACACCCTGTGCGACAGTGTCATCTTAACCTTCCAGCCCGCCCGCCTCGTCAAGGAGAAACTGGCCGACAAGATGGTCTACAAGCAGGAAATGGAGAACATCCTGCGTGCCCGCACCCAAGTCGATGAAGGTGACGACCTGAACTTTGTCTCCCCCGGCGACATGGCCGATGACCTGGAAGCCAGCGTCAGCGGTGACCACATTGCAGTGGTCTATGCCGTGGGCGAGATCGACGGCAGCGCCAGCATCATGGGCGGTGCCGAGGAAGGCATCAACAGCAAGAAACTGAGCGAGACCATCCTCAAACTCATGGACGACGACAACGTCAAGGGCATGGTGCTCAGGGTGAACTCGCCCGGTGGCAGCGCCTTTGGCAGCGAGCAGATTTGGAAGGCCGTCATGGACTTCAAGGCCAAGGGTAAGCCCGTTGCCGTCTCGATGGGTGACTATGCCGCATCTGGCGGTTACTACATCTCATGCTGCGCCGACCGCATTTTTGCCGAACGCACCACCATCACCGGCTCAATCGGCATCTTTGGCATGATTCCCGACTACAGCCAGCTCATCGAGAACAAGCTGGGAGTGCACATGGCATCGGTCAAGACCAACGAGAACGGTGACATGGGCGCGATGGGCAAGAAGTTAACACCCGCACAACTTGCTGCCTTGCAGAACATGGTTAACGAGGGCTATGAACTGTTCACCAAGCGTTGTGCCGACGGTCGCCATGTGACACAGGATTCCATCAAGAGCATAGCCGAGGGCCGCGTGTGGGACGGTATCACCGCCAAGCAGTTGGGTCTGGTGGACGACTTTGGCGGCATCCGCGAGGCTGTCGCATGGGTTGCCGGCAAGGCCAAGTTGGGCAAGGATTACAAGACCCAGAACTATCCCAGCATCGAGGACAAGTGGATGACGCTGCTCGACAAGTACATGGTGACCCGCTATGAGTCAAAATTGCAGGGTGAGATGGGCCTGATGTATGACTGGCACAAGCAACTGCAGCGCATCATGGGCCGCGAACCCATCCTGTGCCTGATGCCCATCGAGGAAATCCAGTACTGATGGCTCAGGGGGGGCAACCGATAGTCAATATAGTAGATGTAACTGATGCAAAAGCGCTAAATCGCTAACGGATATAAAAAAGAATGGACCTTTCCAAATTATTGAATAAGGACCAACGCAAGTCTATCATGGACGCCTTGCTGACACCGTTCTCCTGGGGCTATGGTGCCGGTGTGTGGCTGCGCAACACAGCCTTCAACATCGGTCTGCTGCCGCAGGAGGAGTTTGATATCCCTGTCGTGTCGGTGGGCAATATCACTGTGGGCGGCACCGGCAAGACGCCGCACGTGGAATATATCATCGAGGCCCTGTACCGTCGCTATCATGTGGCAGTGCTCAGCCGCGGCTACAAGCGCAAAACCAAGGGTTTCATTCTGGCCAGCAACAACATGCCCCCCCGCGACATCGGCGACGAGACTTACCAGATCTACCGCAAGTTCGGCGGACTGATCACGCTGGCCGTGTGCGAGAGCCGCCGCAAAGGCATCCGCGAACTGATGCGCATCGACCCCGACATCAACCTCATCCTGCTTGACGATGGTTTCCAGCACCGCTATGTGAAGCCCAAAGTCAACGTGGTGCTTGTGGATTATAACCGCCCGCCCTATGATGACAGGCTCATGCCGTTAGGCACCTTGCGGGAGCCAGCCGAACGCTTGCTGCGCTGCGACATGGTTGTGGTCACCAAGTGCCCGACCGACCTCACGGCCATGGACATCAGGATGATGAAGCAGAACCTGGACCTTTTCCCGTCGCAGCAACTCTACTTCAGCAACATCCGCTATGCCGACCCCGTTCCCGTCTTTCCTGTGCAGTCACCGCAGCTCACGTCGCTGCAATGGCTGCGCAACGATGACGCGGTGCTGTGTCTCACGGGTATAGCAACCCCCAAGCCGCTGGTGCGCTACCTGCGCCAGTTCTCGGCCAGGGTCAAGGTGATGCACTTCGATGACCACCACTACTTCACCCGCAGGGACTTTACCGACATCTTCAAGGTCTACAACAGCCTGGAGGGACGGCGCAAGTTCCTCATCACGACCGAGAAGGATGCCGTCCGCATCATGAATAACCCCTACTACCCGCCCACCATGCGCAGCTGCATCTATTACATACCCATGAGGGTGGGATTCCTGGAGATGGAAGGCATGAACTTTATCGAGGGGCTCATCGAGAAAATTGATGCCAACGTACAAGAGTATTAAAAGAACAAAAAACACTACAATCATAGAAGAAAGGAATGCTTATGGCAAACGAAATCAACTGGCTGGCGAAGATACAAGAAACCAGCGAATTCATCAAGCGATGCGTGAACGACAAACTCCCCAAGACGGCGATCATCCTGGGCACCGGCCTGGGGGCTGTGGTGGAACGCATCAATATCGAGGTAGAGATCCCCTACGGCGAGATACCCAACTTCCCCGTTTCGACGGTCGAGGGGCACAAGGGTCGTCTCATCTTTGGCACTCTGGGCAACAAGTACATCATGGCGATGCAAGGGCGCTTCCACTACTACGAGGGCTACACGATGCAGGAGGTAACATTCCCTATCAGAGTGATGAAGGCCCTGGGCGTCAAGACGCTGTTTGTGTCCAACGCCTCTGGCGGTATGAATCCCGACTTCAAGGTGGGTGATCTCATGGTTATCACCGACCACATCAATGTCTTCCCTGAGCATCCGCTGCACGGCAAGAACATCAACGAGTTGGGACCCCGCTTCCCGGCCATGGTAGATGCCTATAGCCCGCGCCTGATCAAGATGGCCCGCGAGATCGCCAAGGAGAAAGGCATCCGCCTCGTCGAGGGTGTCTACGTGGGAACGCAGGGCCCGACGTTCGAGACACCGGCCGAGTACCGCTACTTTTGGCGCATCGGTGGTGACGCTGTCGGCATGAGCACCGTCCCCGAGGTCATTGTGGCACGTCATGGCGACATCGAGGTCTTTGGCATCTCGATCATCACCGACTTGGGTGTAGAGGGAGCCGTGGAGCGCGCATCACACGAGGAGGTGCAGAAGGCCGCCGCCGCCGCCCAGCCCATCATGGCGATGCTTGTCCAGGAAATGGTAAACCGCTTCGATGAACTGTAATTAATGAAAGAGACCGAAATATCAACGTTGGGTGAGTTTGGGCTGATCAAGCACCTCACCCAATCTTTTCCTGTGCGAAACGACTCCACATGCCATGGCGTGGGCGATGATTGCGCCGTGATCAACTATGGCAACGACCATGACACACTGGTCACTACCGACCTACTGCTCGAGGGCATCCATTTTGACCTCACCTATGTGCCGCTCATGCACCTGGGATACAAGGCCATCGTGGTGAACCTGAGCGACGTGTACGCCATGAACGGCATTCCCCGACAAGTCACCGTGTCGCTGGGTATCAGCAAGCGGTTCACACTTGAACACATCGAGCAACTCTACGAGGGGATGCGCATCGCTTGTGAGCATTACGGCGTGGACCTCGTGGGCGGCGACACCAGCGCATCGGTCACAGGACTCATCATCAGCGTGACGTGCCTGGGCGAAGCCAACCGCAATGACATCGTCTACCGCAATGGGGCTAAGGATACCGACCTCATCTGCGTGAGCGGCAACCTGGGTGCGGCCTACATGGGCCTGCAGCTGCTTGAGCGTGAGCGCCAGGTGAGCGCCGGCATGAAAGAGGAAGACTTTGAACCCGATTTTGCAGGCAAGGAATACATCATCGAACGACAACTCAAGCCCGAAGCCCGTCGGGATGTCATCGAGGAACTCCACGAATTGGGCATACGCCCCACGGCCATGATGGACGTGAGCGACGGTCTGTCCAGCGAGCTGTTGCACATCTGCCAGGACTCGGCAGTGGGTTGTCGCGTCTATGAGGACCGCATCCCCATCGACTACCAGACAGCACTCATGGCCGAGGAACTGAACATGAACCTCGTCACGGCTGCCATGAATGGCGGTGAGGACTACGAACTGCTGTTCACGGTGCCGCTGGCCGATCATGACAAGGTGGCGCGAATGAAGACCGCCCGACTCATCGGCCACATCACCAAGGCCGACCTGGGCGCCTACATGGTCACTCGTGACAACCAGGAACTCGCAATCCGCGCCCAAGGCTGGAACGCCTTCACCGACACCGAGGAAACTGAGTCATAACGATAAATAACATCCTAAGCCGCTAAGGAGGTTTGGTTTCTTAAACCATCTCTTTAGCGGCTTAGATATTTTGTAATAGGCAAACCATCAGACCCACAGGGAAGTTGCAAATTTTGGGTTTCAATCTGCAGTTATTCGTATTACTTTTGTGACATTTCGGCGATTTTTGGCCATTTTCTGCTAAATTGTGTTAATAAAGCACATTTTTCTGTCAAAAAATTAGGAAGTAAAAAACATTTGGCCTTAAATTTGCAACGGTTTTCATGGTATTAGTTTTTAAGATTGTGAGAATCAGAATGTCGGGAGACAGCGTGATTTTCTTAATGTTTAAGGTTTATGTTAATGGTATTAGAAGGTTAATTAGTTAAAACAAGTCCCTGACGTCGAGTCAGGGACTTGCCTTTTAATCTCCCACCAGGATCCAACAAAATGATCTAAAACAGAAGAAGCCCTTATTCACACAAGCGTGATAAGGGTTTCACTGGTAGAGAAACAGGGACTCGAACCCTGGTTTCCGCCGTGAGAGGGCGGCGTCCTAG
>ERZ842401.5026-NODE-5026-length-14930-cov-14.112874_pt1 | contig 14930 bp, 11 predicted proteins | sample MGYA00521270_ERZ842401 | MGnify/ENA primary metagenome ERZ842401 (study PRJEB31892, sample SAMEA3878208) | bioreactor metagenome | biome: Moose rumen | place: Sweden | collected 2011-10 | study: EMG produced TPA metagenomics assembly of the PRJEB12797 data set...
GGTCTTTTTCTTATAAGTGAAAGCTCTTTCGCTTATAAGCAAAAGTTGCAAGCAGTGCCCCTTTGGCAACGATCGTCGTGCTGGCCGTGATGCTCTTCGCCTGCACATCGCCCCGTCACCGCGCCGTCCTCGACGGTGCCTGAACAGATGATACATTCGAGTACCATCGGATACCTTCACCGTCTTGCTTCCGTTGGTAAAAAGGCCATGCAGTCAGAATGGGACAACCTTTTTTACCTCACAAATGACAATATGCCCAGTTTTATCCCAAGACTCAAGGCTCTTTACCCAGGATTGGACGAACGGCATATCTTAATATGTATAATGGTAAAGCTGCGATTTGAACTGAGCGAGATAGCCTGTTTGCTGGATATTTCTCCACAAATATTAACAAACGATCGCAAAAGGTTAAACGAAAAGATGTTTGACATTGTCGGAACGACAAAAGGATTCGACGAAAGAATTAGGATGCTTGGCTGAAAGTGGTATCGTGTAAAATGCGTGTATAATTTTTGCACGATGATTATCAATAAGTTAGAGCCTTCCGGTAAAAAACAATCATACTTTTTTAACGGATTGCTTTTGTTGCTTTATAACTTTGCACTCTATAAAATATACTGTATTACAAAAAATTAGGAGGTCACGTGTCCTCACGTGACACCAGTGCCGGGTGCGACGTGAGGACACGTCGCCTCCTACTCAGCCAAGAACAAAACGTACCAACTTATTTTTTTTACGACTACTAAACAATTATTATTATGAAAAGAATGAAAATGCAAAAAATGATGAAGGCGTTGCTTTTCGGCTTTGCCCTATGTGTCGCCGGCTGCTCAAGCAACGACGAGGATGCAGGAGGCGTAGTAAACAAGACTCCCGGAGAGCTGATCCTGACGCGGACGCAGAAGCAGATGGTGGAAAAGGGCAACCGGTTTGCATTTAACTTGCTTCGTGAGGTGGACGAGCAATCAGAAGCAGACTATGTCATATCACCGATGAGCGTAGGCTACTTGTTGGGGATGCTCAACGACGGAGCGTCTTCGACGACACGCAGTGAGATCATGGAAGTGCTGGGCTTCGGGAACGCCACCGTAGAAACCGTTGACAGCTACTTTGCAAACATGCTGCTCAATGCTCCCGACATAGACACCCAGGTGGATCTTTTCATGGCCAATGCGCTGTTTCTTAACAACAACTATGGCGTAACCCTTACCGACAATTATGTGGCGAGTCTTCAGCATCACTACCAGGCTTGCATTGAAAGTCTTGACTTCAATGATGTTGATGCCTCGGTTAACCTCATCAACGGTTGGTGTGCGGAGAAGACAAGGAATCAGATCAAGGAATTCCTGAGCAAGAACCAGTTTAACCCTAAAGCCCTGAACTACCTGCTCAACTCAGTGTACTTCAAGGCCGACTGGACCACACGCTTCGAGGAGGCCAATACGGTAAGCGGTCAGTTTGTCAATGAGAAAGGTCAAGCAAGGACATTGCCCATGATGACGAAGACGGATTCTGTAGGGTATATGGCAGATGATGATGTGAAGGCCGTCAGCCTGCCATACGGTCAGGGTAGCTACCGCATGGTGCTGCTACTGCCTAATGGAAAGTCAGAACGGACGACAGAAAGCATCTTAAGAACCCTGAATGCCGAACGTTTCGCACAGGTCTGCAACGCAATGAAGCAAGAAAGGGTAGACTTACAGATACCTCGGTTCGTGACAAACTCTGATATAAACCTGACCAACATTTTGCTGGAAATGGGAGTCAAACATGCTTTCGGCGATAGCGACTTCTCGAATGCAGTCAGTAAGGACGACGGCACGTTTGGCATCGGCGAAATCAAGCAGAAAGCCAAGATAGAGGTCAGCGAGAGCGGTACGAAGGCGGCTGCCGTAACTGGCGGATGGGTCTACACAGACCCAGACAACAATCAGCAGCCCATATACACATTCCATGCCACCTCACCGTTTGTCTACGTCATCTACGAACAAACCACTGGAGCCATCTTCTTCATAGGCAAGTATATGTAGCGAGATACATGAAGATGTAGATGTTGAGAGGCCCGCGCTGTCCAAGGAGGCTTGGACGTGCGCGGGTCTTTCTTGCATGGTCAGCCGCTCTTCCGCACCATCATGAACGGCGGAAATCACATGCTTTTGTAATTTGCGTCAAATTAGGCCGTAATTTGATGCAAACAACGACGTCATTTCATAGATATCTATGGTAATATATGGGTAGATGGATCATAGATTACTGACCCCACCCCTAACCCCTCCCCTGTTGGAGCCGCAGGCATTCCCCGCCCCTTTTTAAGGGGAGGGGCAGGGGTGGGGTGAATTACTACACCTTTCTACCAGCCATTAAAAATTCCTTAATTTTCTAATTCTTGATAGATAATGAATGACCGGAAGGGTATCGAAAAACAGCAATTCGATGTTTGTCTTGACAATTCTGAAGAATTTCCCGACAAGTTCTGACAACCTCTGTCAACCTCAGGAGGTTGTCAGAGGTTGCAAACCCTTTGTACATCGGTGTTTTGTCAACCTGACAACCTATTTGAAGAAAATTGATATGTTTTGTATCTACTTTTGTTCTGTCCGTAAGATGATTCTTTCTGAACTTCCCAACAGAATACAAGTAACGACTCAGCCCCTCCAATACAGCAGCCTTCGGCTGGAAATTTAACAAAATTATATTCAAAATTGCTCAATTATCCTTTTTAATTTTGAACCATTTCCCGCCGAGGCGGTTCGTTTCATAAATGGAAGTATATCATGGGCAAGGGGACTGAGTAGTTACCTATCCATCCTTATATTGTTAAAAAAACTCTTCATTTGCTTTTTTTTGTGCAAAGTTGCACTTATGTTTTCGTATTTGAAAAAAAAAGACTACCTTTGCGCATGTTTTTAGATAGAATAGGAATATGATAACATTTACAATTAGTTTGGTGGCTCTTATTCTGGGCTATTTGCTGTATGGAAAGTTTGTAGAGAAAGTGTTTGGTCCCGACGACCGACAGACGCCTGCTGTGGCGATGGCCGATGGGGTGGACTACATCGTGATGCCCAACTGGAAGGTGTTTATGATTCAGTTCCTGAATATTGCCGGAACGGGTCCTATCTTCGGTGCTATCATGGGTATGTGGTTCGGACCTTCGGCGTATCTGTGGATCGTGTTTGGTTGCATCTTTGCCGGTGCCGTTCACGACTATCTGTGCGGGATGCTCTCGATGCGTAATGGCGGTGCTGGCCAGCCCGAACTGATTGGTAAATATTTAGGGCAGGGGGTGAAGAAGGTGATGCTCGTCTTCGCCGTGTTGCTGCTGGTAATGGTGGGCGTTGTGTTCGTCTATAGCCCGGCCATTATCTTGAGCGGCATCTGGGGCGACCGCCTGATGTGGATAGGCATCATCTTTGTGTATTACATCATCGCCACGCTGATGCCCGTTGATAAGATTATCGGCAAGATTTATCCGCTCTTCGCCTTCTCGCTGCTGTTTATGGCAGCCGCGCTGATGGTTGGCCTGTTCGTGAAACAGCCCCATCTGCCCGAGCTTTGGGATGGTCTGGGCAACATGGGTGCCGAGAAGTTCGGCATGAAGAACCCCATCTTCCCCGCCTTGTTCATCACCATCGCCTGTGGTGCTATCAGTGGTTTCCACGCCACGCAAAGTCCGCTGATGGCCCGTTGCGTCAAGTCGGAGCGTATGGGTAGGCCCATCTTCTACGGCAGCATGATTACGGAAGGCATCGTCGCCCTGATCTGGGCTACCATCTCTTCGTATTTCTTCTTCGATGGAGGATGGAAAGAAGTGGTGTCGCCCGAGGTGGTACAGCAGTTCAACGATAGCGGCAAGACGCTGATTCAGTTCTTCGATGCCCCCGCTGTGGTGAAAGAGGTATGTAGCGGATGGTTGGGAATAGCCGGTGGTATTCTGGCCCTGCTCGGTGTTGTGGCAGCCCCAATTACCAGCGGCGATACGGCTTTCCGTAGTGCCCGCTTGATTATTGCCGACTTCCTGCACATCAAGCAGCGCAATATGGCCAAGCGACTGATGATTGCCGTTCCGCTGTTCGTCGTTTCCATGCTGTTCCTGATTTGGCAGATGGAGAATCCTGACGGTTTCAACGTCATCTGGCAGTATTTCGGATGGAGCAACCAGGCGCTGAGCGTGTTCACATTGTGGGCTATCACGGTCTATATGGTTCGCGAGAAGAAGCCCTACTGGATTACGCTTATCCCGGCTCTGTTTATGACTACCGTCTGCTCCACGTTCCTCTTCATATCGAAGCAGGCCTTCAGTCTGGATCCTACGTTGAGCTATTGCCTCGGCGGACTGTGCCTGCTGGTAGCCATCGTATGGTTCTTTGTTTGGAAGAAGAAAGCAGGAAGGATGAAGGATGAAGGATGAAGACCCCACCCCTAACCCCTCCCCTCGGAGGGGAGGGAAACTCAGGGGGATGAAGGATGAAGGAGAATAAATCGTAAACTTGTAATTCTTAATAAACATGATGAAGAAAATTGCAATCGCACTCATCGCACTGACGATGACAATGGCCGCCAAGGCCCAGTATTACCGTTTGGAAACACCGTTCACACAGGGTAAGTACTTTGTGGGTGCTTCGCTGACAGGACTGAATCTGAGCTATTCGGGTGCCAACGACTTTAACTTTGGTGTTCAGGCTCAGGGTGGTGTCCTGATAGACGACAATGTGTTGCTCTACGCCAATTTGGGATTCAACAACAATGGCAAGGGCAGCGACTCGTTTAATGCCGGAGTGGGTGGTCGATACTATATCGAGCAGAATGGCATCTTCCTCGGACTGAATGCCAACTATAAGCACGTACAGCCCAACTACAACGATGTGATGCCGGGTGTGGAAGTGGGCTATGCCTTCTTCCTGAGCCGCACGGTGACCATCGAGCCAGCACTCTACTACAACCAGAGTCTGAAGAACCATTCCGACTATAGTGAGTTCGGACTGAAGGTGGGCTTCGGTATCTATCTGTAGAGATTTGAATAAACGTTAATAGAATAATATGTTAAGTGTAGACCAATTAGAAGATCAGCTGATTGACCTCTCGTTTGCTGAGGACATTGGCGACGGCGACCACACCACGTTGTGTTGTATCCCCGAGGATGCTATGGGCAAGAGTCGTCTGCTCATCAAGGAAGACGGAATCCTGGCTGGTGTTGAAGTAGCCAAGAAAGTGTTTGCCCGCTTCGATCCCACGATGCAGGTGGAAGTGCTGATGGGCGATGGCTCGAAGGTGAAGAAAGGCGATGTGGCTATGATTGTGACTGGCCGTGTTCGCTCGCTGCTTCAGACTGAGCGACTGATGCTGAACATCATGCAGCGCATGAGCGGAATAGCCACTATGACCCATAAGTATGTGGAACGCCTGGAAGGAACCAAGACCCATGTGCTTGATACACGCAAGACCACACCGGGCATGCGTATGCTGGAGAAGCAGGCCGTGAAGATTGGCGGAGGTGTGAACCATCGCATCGGACTCTTCGACATGATTCTGCTCAAGGACAACCACGTAGACTTTGCCGGAGGTATCGCTAATGCTATTCATCGTTGCCACGAATACCTGGAGCAGAAAGGCTTGAAGCTGAAGATTGAGATTGAAGTGCGCAACTTCGACGAACTGCAGCAAGTGCTTGACAGTCAGGGAGTAGACCGCATTATGCTCGACAATTTCTCTGTGGCCGATACGAAGAAGGCTGTGGAGATAATCGGAGGCCGTTATGAAACCGAGTCGAGTGGTGGTCTGACCATCGATACCATTCGCGACTATGCCGAGTGCGGAGTCGACTATGTGTCGGTAGGCGCATTGACGCACAGCGTGAAGGGTCTCGACATGAGCTTCAAGGCATGTTGATATCGTTGCTACTTGCAGCTATCACTTTTAGCTCGCCAGTGAATTTTCCTATTTCATTGGCGGGCAATTTTGGTGAACCCAGACCCAACCACTTTCACGGAGGCATAGATATTCGCACGGAACTGGCTGTAGGCAAGCCCATTTTTGCTGTTGCCGACGGATATGTGGAGCGGCTGACGGTGGGGATGTATGGCTTTGGTAATGCCGTCTATGTAAGACATCCCAACGGAACGACCAGCGTCTATTGCCACCTGAAGAGTTTTGCCCCGTATCTCAACCGCTTGGTCGGCAACCGCTTGCAGCTGTCGAAACAATATGCCGACCCCATCGATGTGCATCTGCGTCCTGGCCAATATCCTGTGGCTGTCGGCCAATTCATTGCCGTTAGCGGGAACACAGGTAGCAGTGTGGCACCCCATCTGCATCTTGAGATTCACGATACCCAGACGTGGGCGATGAAGGATCCGCTCGATTTCCTGAAGCAGTATCTGAAAGACACCACGCCGCCCGAAGCACATTCCTTTAAGGTTTACCCGATGCCGGGCAAAGGCGTGTTCGAAGGAAGCGCTCAAAATCAGGTGTTTGGTTTTCCGCAGGCCGACTATTCGGCAGTGGCTGAGGCATCGGAAGGTCAGCGCAACGTATCGTTGCAACGCGAGTTTACGGCTTGGGGTAGGGTAGGCTTTGGCATCTGGGCCGACGATTATATGGAAGATACCTATCACCATTATGGCATCAGGAAAACAGAACTGACGGTAGACGGTGAGACGGTATTCTACAGCGATGTCGATAATATTCCGATGGAGCACAACCGTTTGGTGAACTCCTGGGGCGACTACAACCATTGGCGCAGGAATCACACATGGTATATGAAGTCGTTCGTCGATCCAGGCAATCGCCTTCGTTTCCTTCATGCTGATGACAACAGAGGCATCGTGAACTTCAACGAAGAGCGCGACTATCACCTGACTTATACCTTGCAGGACATCTATGGCAACCGTGCCGACTATTCGTTTGTGGTGCATGGCCGGAAGCAGCAGATACCAGTCGTCCAGAAAACTCATCAGCCGGGTCCTGTTCTGCATTGGGATCGGGTGAACCACTACCAGCTGCCCGGTATGCAACTGACCGTCCGTCAGCAATTGCTGGCCGATGATGTGTGTATTCATCCCAACGTCACTGCCAGTAAGTATGGCTATTCACGAGCATATTCCCTTCTGGCAGAACCCTCACCGCTGTTCGGATGGGCGACAATCTCGCTACGTCTTGACCGCCCCGTTGGAAACCCGAAGCAGCTTTGCATCCTCTGCAACGGCCTTGACATAGGCGGCACCTACAAAGACGGTTGGGTGACAGCACAGATGCGCGAACTTGGTGCGGTCTACGAAATAGGCATCAAAACCAATAACATGGAAAACCATTAACAATCAAACAATATCAATCATCATGAAAAAGCAAGTTTTGACTATCGCTTTGTTAGGCCTGGCAGCATACGCTACGGCCTGTACCAACTTCATCGTGGGCAAGAATGCCAGCACCGATGGAAGTGTTTTCTGTTCGTATAATGCTGACGACTACGGTCTGTTCACCGGCTTGTGCCACTATGCAGCCGGCACGCATGCCAAGGATGAGAAGCGCTGGATCTACGACTACGACACGGCGAAGTGTCACGGTTGGATTCCAGAGGCTCCCGTTACTTACAACGTCATCGGAAACATCAACGAGTACCAGGTGAGTATCGGTGAGACGACCTTCGGCGGACGCGAGGAAATGGTGGATACCACGGGAACCATCGACTATGGTTCGCTAATGTATCTTGGCTTGCAACGCGCCAAGACCGCCCGTGAGGCCATTCAGGTGATGACTTCGCTGGCAGAGACCTACGGCTATTGCTCGGAGGGCGAGACCTTCACCATCTGCGATCCCAACGAAGCGTGGATTATGGAGATGATGGGGCGCGGTCCTGGATCGAAGAATGTCGTCTGGGTAGCCCTGCGTATTCCCGATGATGCTATCTGCGCCCATGCCAATCAGAGCCGCATCCGCACCTTCAATCAGAAGGACAAGAAGAACGTGATGTTCTCGAAGACGATGATTAAGTACGCCCGCGAGATGGGTTGGTTCAGTGGAAAGGATGCCGACTTCTCGTTCTGCGATGTGTTTGCCGCTCCCGACTTCGGCGGTCGTCGTGCCTGCGAGGCTCGTGTGTGGAGCTTCTTCAACCACTTCTATGATATGTCGCCTTGGGTAGACTTTGCTGCCGGTATCAAGAAAGACGCCGAACCTATGCCGCTCTGGATCGTACCCAACCGGAAGGTGTCGCTGCAAGACGTGCAGGCCTGCATGCGCGACCACTATGAAGGCACACCGTTTGCACTCGACAAAGACCTGGGTCAGGGCATTTGGGAAATGCCTTATCGCCCCACACCGCTGCAGTTTGAGCATAACGGGAAGAAATATTTCAACGAGCGCCCCACCTCTACCCAGCAGACAGCCTTCTCGTATGTGTGTCAGCTCCGCTCTTGGATGCCCCGCGAACTGGGTGGTATCATCTGGTTTGGCAACGATGATGGCAACATGGTGGCTTATACACCGGTGTATTGCTGCGCTACCGAGCAGCCCGAATGCTATCATACGCCGGGTGCCAATGCTGTGACCTTCTCCGACAAGAACGCTTTCTGGGTGTGCAACTGGGTGGCCAACATGGTTTATCCGCGCTATAGCCAGATGTTCCCGTCGCTGAAGCAGGTGCGCGACTCGCTGGAACAGTCGTACTTCCGTCTGCAGCCGCAGATAGAGAAAGAGGCTATGGACCTGCTGGTGAACGACAACGCCGCCGGTGTGCGCTATCTGACCAACTACAGCATCAACAAGGCTCAGCAGATGCTGGAGCGCTGGAAGCAGTTGGGTTGGTATCTTGTGGTGAAATACAATGATATGGCCGTGAAGCCCGAGAAGGATGGTAAGTTCCTGACAACTCCCGAGGGCTTGGGTGCTCGCGTCACTCGTGTAGGCTTCCCTGAGAAGACTAAAGAGCAACTCATCGAACAGACGGGTTCGAAGTTTGAAGTACCCAACTGGGAATAAGCATATATATATATATGAATCGCGCGTACCTTATATTATTTATTGTTGTCCTTCTTTTTCTGGCCGCCTGTCAGGAGAAGAAGGACGAAGGTCGCGTGATTACCCCTTGGGGCGAGGTTCAGACGGACAGCATACCCGAGACAAGCGACTTCACCCTGAAAGACATTGTTACGGGGGGAGAGATGATCATGCTGACTCTGCCCGGACCAGAGACCTATTACGACTATCACGGACGCGGTATGGGTGCACAGTTCCTGCTCTGCGAGAAGTTTGCGCAGACTATCGGCGTGTCGCTCCGTGTGGAACTGTGCAAAGATACGGCCGAGATGATCAACCGCTTGGAGCAGGGCGAAGCTGACATCATTGCTTTCCCGCTACCCAAGAAGTATCAGGGAACCGATTCGCTGCGCTTCTGTGGTCTGGCGACAGACTCCGTAAAGACAGCGGGATGGGCCGTACAGTCGCATAACACCGAATTGGCGCAGGCACTCGATGCCTGGTTTAAGCCCGACATGCTGGCGAGCATCAAGCAGGAAGAGCATCAGTTGCTCACACAGAAGCAGGTGCATCGGCGCGTGTTCTCACCTTTCCTGAATCGTTCTACGGGTCAGATTTCCAAGTTCGACCATCTGTTCCAGAAATATGCGGCACAGGCTCGATGGGACTGGCGACTGATGGCAGCCCAATGTTATCAGGAGAGTTGCTTCGACCCCAATGCCCGTTCTTGGGCAGGAGCTCGGGGATTGATGCAAATCATGCCAGGTACGGCAGCTCATTTGGGTTTGTCGATGGAGCAGATTCACCAGCCGGAACCCAATATTGCTGCAGCTGCCAAGTATCTTCAGGAACTGACGGCCACATTCAGGGATATTCCGAATGCCAACGAACGACAGAACTTCGTGTTGGCAGCGTATAATGGTGGAGCCAACCACGTGCGCGATGCGATGGCGCTGACCCGTAAGCATGGAGGCAATGACAAGCGTTGGGCCGATGTGGCTCGCAATATGCTGTTGCTGCGCGAACCAGCTGGCTATAACGATCCTGTGGTCCGCTATGGCTACATGCGTGCCAACGAGACGGTGGATTATGTGGAGAAGATTCGTGAACGCTATGCTCAGTATCGTGGCGTTCCCTTCCATCGCACGTCGACTGGTTCGACACACACTTATCAAATGGTGGAGCCGCGTAAAGCAAAGAAGAACCACCGCTTTAAGAACTAAAACGAAAAAACTGGAACAGCTGCTGATGAAAACGCTTACAACTCTTCAGGGGCAGTAAGTTGTAGACGTTCGCTGATGCGCGTCTCAATGCTGCCGTAGATGTAGTAGGCCACGAAGAATTCGATAAGCGAGATAAACGAATAAACAAAGTAAGTAGCTACCGATACCCCGAAATTCAACCAGCCAAACCATCCGGGAAGTCCACTCTCGTCGCCACCGATGATGCCCGACTGATCGAGTGCCTGAACGGTCTGCACAAGATACATGGGCAGGCAAAGGATCAGAGAGAAAATGCCGATGCAAAGACAAAGCAACAGTTCGCACACGAAGATATAGCCCCAATAACGAAGGCCCCGGCCATAGCAGCCGAACAGGGTAGAGAACAGGCGCCTCTCTGGTTCAATCAGATATTTCATAATGGTGTAGACAAACGGAAAGACAAGCACCAAGGCCAGCAGGCAGATGGCGGTTCCAACCGCCAAAGTCTTCAGCAAGAGCGTTCCGTTATCGGGCTGTGCCATCATCTCTTCTTCGTTGGCTGCTGCGGACAGTGCATCAGCACTACCCATACCCATCACGAAGACACCCACGATGACGAGTCCGATGATGATGGCAAGCAGGATCCACACTCCCAAGAGTTTCGATATGCGCCCAATGTTCCAGCGCTCTGACTGGTCGTTGAGCAACGTCGTGACGCGCGAATAGAACAACACGTCGGTCACCAAGGACGCCAACATCGTGATGAAGGCCGCAATAATAATGGTAATTAGTGTGTCTTCCTTCAGTTCTACTGATAAACTAGTGTATGCAGCCAAACAGATGGAAAGTAGCAGGACATAGACCCAAGTGTGGCGGAAAATGGCCTTGAAATTGTCAGCCAGCAAGTGATAGCCGGCACTGAGCGTGGCGCTGTAGCCACGATTCTTCATCAGTTCTTCTTTTTTCAGTTCAATCATATTCATTATTGTTGATGGTTATACATTTCTTTCTTCCCTTTGGCTTTCCCCTCACCTTCGCGAGAGGAGGGGTTAGGGGTGGGGGCAACAGTATGATGGTAATAAAAAGGTGTAAATTCCTTTTCGCGATGCAAAGATAAACCTTTATTTTGAACCTACCAAAAAAAATCGTTCTCAATTGTTTGTAAATCCCCAATCCGCTCGCAAGAGTTTGCACGTTTACGGCGGGAAACCCAAAAAATGGAGAATTATTGTGCTTTTTTCGTAAATTGTTTGCACATCTCAAAGATTTGCATTATCTTTGCACGGTGCATGTGAGTATACCAGATTCACACTAAAAGTGCAGAACAAGATTTCATTAGTAATACCATAAAAGATAGCAACCTTATGAAGAAACTTTTGTTAGGAGACGAGGCTATTGCCCAGGGTGCCATCGATGCCGGCTTGAGCGGTGTCTATGCCTATCCGGGAACGCCCTCGACAGAAATTACGGAGTACATTCAAAACTCGAAGCAAGCTACTGAACGCGGTATTCACCGCAAGTGGAGCACCAACGAAAAGACAGCTATGGAGGCTGCCCTCGGCATGTCGTTCATGGGCAAGCGCGCCCTGGTGTGCATGAAGCACGTGGGTATGAACGTCTGCGCCGACCCGTTTGTCAACTCTGGCATGACCGGAGCCAACGGCGGTATCGTGGTGCTGGCTGCCGACGACCCATCCATGCACTCCTCGCAGGACGAGCAAGACTCACGCTTCTATGGCAAGTTTGCCATGATACCGACGTTTGAGCCCAGCTCGCAGCAGGAGGCTTACGACATGATGGCCTACGCCTTCGACTATTCGGAGCGTGTCGGACTGCCCGTGCTGATGCGCGTCACCACCCGCATGGCCCACAGCCGCGCCGTAGTGGAGATTACGGACACCCCGCGCCCGCAGAATGAGCTCAACTACAATGCTCAGTCGAAAAACTGGGTGCTGCTGCCCGCCAATGCCCGCAAGCGCAACGACATCGTGACCGCTCAGCAGGTTCAACTGGAGAAGGACGCTGCCGAGAGCGAGTATAACAAGTACATCGACGCTGCCGACCACAAGCTGGGCATTATTGCCAGCGGCATCGCCTACAACTATCTGATGGAGTGCTTCCCCGAGGGATGCCCCTTCTCCGTGCTGAAGATTTCGCAGTATCCGCTGCCTAAGGAACTGGTGCGCCGCATGACCGACGAGTGCGATAAGGTGCTTGTCATCGAAGAAGGCCAGCCCGTCATCGAGGAGCAGCTGCGCGGCATCATGCCCGGCAACGCTGTGATTCAGGGCCGTCTGACGGGTGAACTGCCCCGCACGGGCGAGCTGAACCCCGACCTTGTGCGCAAGGCTCTGGGTATGCCCGTCAATGAGAACTATGCTCCTTGCGAGGACATCGTTCCGCGTCCGCCGGCACTCTGCCAGGGTTGCGGGCACCGCGACGTTTACACAGCCCTGAACAAGGTACTCGAAGAATATGAGAATCCCCGCGTATTCGGCGACATCGGTTGCTATACGCTCGGCTTCCTGCCACCGTTCCACGCCATCCATTCGTGCGTAGACATGGGCGCTTCCATCACGATGGCCAAGGGTGCCGCCGACGCTGGTCAGTGGCCTTCTGTTGCCATCATCGGCGACTCAACGTTCACACACAGCGGAATGACGGGTCTGCTCGATGCCATCAACGAGAACTCTGACATCGTAGTGATTATCAGCGACAACCTGACAACGGGTATGACGGGCGGTCAGGACTCGGCCGGCACCAACAAGTTTGAGGCTATCTGCCGCGGTCTGGGTCTCGACAACGAACACCTGAAGGTGGTGGTTCCCCTGCCGAAGAACATGGAGGAAATCACGAAGACCATCCGCGAGGAAATCAACTATCACGGTGTGAGCGTCATCATCCCGCGCCGTGAGTGCATGCAGACCTTGCAGCGCCACTTGAAGCAGAAGAAGGCAGCTGAGAAGAAGTAATAAGGTGAACCAGTAAAAAGCGAAAAAACAAATGAAAACAGATATTATCTTATGCGGTGTAGGGGGACAAGGCATCCTCTCTATCGCAACCATCATTGGCGAGGCTGCTCTCAATGAGAACCTCTACATCAAGCAGGCTGAGGTACACGGAATGTCGCAGCGTGGCGGTGATGTGCAGTCGAACCTGCGCATCTCGTCGGAGCCTATCTTCAGCGACCTCATCGGCAAGGGACAGGCTGATGTCATCATCTCGATGGAACCAATGGAAGCCCTGCGCTATCTGCCCTTCCTCAACGAGAACGGATGGATCATCACGTCGTCTACTCCCTTTGTCAACATCCCCAACTATCCGGAGATGGACATCATCAATGCCGATCTGGCCAAGGTGAAGAACGTCATCGTGCTCGACATCGAGAAGCTGGCTAAGGATAATGGCGTGCCACGTTCGGCCAACGTCATCCTGCTGGGTGCTGCCCAGAAGGCATTGGGCATTGAGTACGACAAGCTCGAAGCAGCCATCCGCCGCGTCTTCGGACGCAAGGGCGATGCCGTTGTAGAAGCCAATATCAAGGCGTTGGCATTAGGTCGCGAAGCCCAGAATTAAGACCGGTTGATTTTTGTGAAAGTATCACTCCTTTTGGTATTGTATGAAGGGAGTGATGCTTTTTTATGGTATAATCAATCACTTTTTTAAATTATTTTTCTTCAAAGAGATGTTTTTTTCAAGAAATGTGTTATCTTTGCAAAAAGAAAACAAGCTATGAAGTATCTATCACTCCTTTGGGCCATCACTTTTTCTGTCGTTGGCAATGCGCAGATGCAGACCGACTATTCCAAGTTGTCACCGCATTTGGCAGAAATTGCTCAACATTCATCTTTTATCCATCATCCTTCCAAGTCTATTCTGGCTTTACTGAGTATGTCCCGACCAGCAATGGATGTCACGCCTGGACAGGTGAATGCGTCGCCCGTCTACTTGGGAACCGACCTGCCACAGGCTTTTACCGGCAAGGGTGTAGCTGCTGGCGTGTTCGACTGCCATTTCGATTTCACCCATCCTGCCTTTTTCGATGAAGAAGGACAGGCACGAGTGAAATACCTATACGATTTCCTCTATCCCAACGACGATGGGTCATTGGGGCGCGCTTGGGATTCGTCCGAGGAGATATTGGCTTTGCAGCATCCCTTGTATGGTAATCTGCTACTTTGTGGCGCACTGGTCCTGCTCACGGGCGATGGTCCAGCCTGGATGTATAGCGATTTGTTTCTCTCGCCGTTTACCAATGTCACGGGAGTTCCCCAATACAGCCACGCCGAACCCGGACGTACTGTTTCGTGGCCAGACACCATGTCCAGCCTCATCAGCGTAGGAGCCACCGTTCTGACTGTTCAATCTTCTTGTTGTGTTGATCTCTCCCATTTACCCAAAGGCATCTATGCGGTTCAACTCAATACGGGTGTCTCTGCTTCAACTGGCTCTAATTTAATAAGATTCTAATCCTGATGATGTTTCACAGTTTCCGTCTGAACCTACGCAGGTCTGCTTTTTCTCTTCTCGCTGGTTTATTGTGTCTAAACTCAATGGCCGATGAAAAGACAACGCGAGGGATAGGGGTCTATCCGGGGAATCCCGACGAGTGCTTTGCACCCACTCTCATCACAGACTCCACCTATCGTAATCTGGCGCTGAACAGAAGAGCCTGGCATTCATCCAGTTACGACTACAATCTCACGGCGCAGTTAATCACAGATGGCTATGCGATGACGAAGCTCGGCTATTGGC
>ERZ842401.5027-NODE-5027-length-14927-cov-9.397862_pt1 | contig 14927 bp, 11 predicted proteins | sample MGYA00521270_ERZ842401 | MGnify/ENA primary metagenome ERZ842401 (study PRJEB31892, sample SAMEA3878208) | bioreactor metagenome | biome: Moose rumen | place: Sweden | collected 2011-10 | study: EMG produced TPA metagenomics assembly of the PRJEB12797 data set...
ATCACGGAGGAGGTAGGCAATATCAAGAGCGTGACCTACAACCGCCCGTTCAACAAAGCACAGGCCGCGACGGTGATACTGCCGTTCGACTACACCTGCAACGGCAGCGAGGGCGGCAAGTTCTACTCATTCGCGGGCATTAGTGTTACGGCTCCCATCGTGGAAGACGACAACCATGTGACCTCGCTGACGGCCAATACGCCGTATTTGTTCGTGCCGACTGCCACGACGATGACGTTCCCGAACATCGTGAACATGACGGGCGGAGTTGTAACGCTGCAGCCCACGACGGGCGACCACAAGGTGACATCGGGTGACGGAAACTGGACACTTGTCGGCTCTTATAGCATTAAGACGTGGGTAACAGAGATCGACAAGGCTTACTTCATAAACGGTGAGGGTAAACTGGAAAAGATAGTGTCAGGAATGATCACAGCCCCAACAGAATGTTATCTGCTGAGGAACTTCGAAATCGTCACGCCAACCGTCACTGCCCCAACAGCCATAGCAGGCCTGGCTTATACTGGCGAGGCGCAGGCACTCGTCTCAGCAGGCACTACGAACTACGGTACGCTGCTCTATAGCATCGATGGTAATAACTATTCTGATGACATCCCCACGGGCACAGATGCGGGAACCTATACCGTCTATTATAAAGTGGAGGCCAGCGACAACTGGAGTGCATTTGGTCCGCAGACAGTGAAAGTAACCATTGCACCGAAGCCCATCACCGTCAGCGGCATTACTGCTGACGAGAAGACATACGACGGCACGACAAACGCCACGCTGAACTATGCCAACGTGAACTTCAACGGGCGTTGCGGTGAAGACATTCTGACCGTCACTGCTATAGGCACATTCGCAGACGCAAATGCCGGAGAGGGCAAAGAGGTTGCCATCAGCGACATCGCGCTCGGTGGAACGAGTGTCGCCAACTATGTGCTGGCCGACCAGGGACAGCAGACATCTGCTACGGCCAGCATCACAAAGGCTACGCCCGAGGCTGGGGACTTCGTGCTCTCTGCTCCGACCGAACTGTCCTACGATGGCTCAGCAAAGATGGCCACGTTTACTCTTGTGAACACTAAGACGGGGGTTGGCGACATCACCGTACACTACTTCAAGGAGGGCAATGAGGTGCAGGCGCCTGTAGCTGCTGGTACATATACCGTAAAGATCGACGTGGCTGAAGGTGACAACTTCGCGGCTACTACCACCGCACTGACAGCCCCCACTTGGACATTCACCATCACCGGACCCGCCGAGGGAGCACCCATCAACATCGCGCTGACAGAAGAGTACGGCACGTACTGCTCTGACTACAACCTGGACTTCAGCGGCGCGACTGGCCTGACGGCCTACATCGCCGCTGGCTACAACAAGACGGAGCATACGCTGCTGATGGTGAAGGTGACGAGCGTGCCTAAAGGTACGGGACTGCTGCTGAAGAGCACGTCGGCTACAGGAGGCAACTTCACCGCCACGGTACAGCCCTCACCGTATGTCTATTCTAATCTGCTGACGGGTACGACGGCTGGAACAAATGTAACGGCTGATGACTTCATCCTGGGTAAGAAGGGCGATAAGGTTGGCTTCTACCATGCTGAAGCAGGTACGCTGGCGGCAGGTAAGGCTTATCTGGATCATACTAAACTGGGTACATCTACATCTAGCGCACGCATGCTGAGCCTGGAGTTCTATGATGATGCCACGGGCATTGCTGATGTAAGAAGTAAGATGTCTGATGCAGTCACAGAGGACTGGTACTCGCTGGACGGCAGAAAATTGCAGGGCAGGCCGACGAAGAAGGGACTGTATCTGTTGAACGGTAAAAAGGTAGTTATACGATGAAGAAAAAAGCATTCTACATAAAACCGGTAGTGGAGGTGGTGGATATTGTCACCACCCGGCTATTGTGTGGTTCGCCCTTTGAAACGCTGGACGGCGAAACAACAGACGATGGGTTTGTGGATCCTACAGAGACCATCCCGCCAGATTCGGCGCTATAAGCATCGCCAATCGGCCTCTCTGCTCTGACGACGGGCAGCGGGGCCTTTTTTATATGATAAACTTTTAAGTATAACAATCGCACACAGAGGGTCTGACCCCCTGTGTGTCGGAAAAATCTACACCGAGGTCAAGCAGCGACCGCTCTACCACATCCAGGAGATACTCTGACGTCAGACGGCTTATTTTCTGTTACTAAACGTTAAATATTGGGGCCCTGCCAACCTTTTTCGGGTCCCTGCCAACCTTTTATTCCCGCTTATTCCGTAATTTTGCGGCCAAATTTATCAATTTAAGCGCGAATGGACGTCACCATTTTCTTAACCGCACAGATCGCCGTCATGGCATTCAGCCTGCTGCTGGCACTGGTCATCCTGGTGCATGGCCATCGCTATGCCGTGGCCGATGGCGGGTTCCGGCTCCACCGTTCACTGATGGTGGGCTTCCTGGTGGTGCTGGCAGCCCATTCGCTCAGCGGCTGCTTCATCGTGCGGGGCGGGGCGCTCGAGGTCTATGCCACCCAGCCCCTCGTGCTGCTCTATGCCGCCTTTGCCGTGCTCACCATGTGGGGCTCGGCGGCCATGGGTCGCCGACACCATCAGCGCCTCACCACGTGGGTACTGCTCTTACAGATACCCGCCGTGCTGCTGGTGGTCAATGCCCTGATGCTCTCCAGCGGCCACTACCGGCCCATCATGGTCTCTGCCGACCTGCTCGACTATCAGGCCGTTGCCCCCGTCGTCTTCTATGGCCGTGTCATCTTCATGGCGATGATCTTCGTGTTCTGGCTCCTGGTGCTCGGCATGTTCGTCGAGCAGTGGCACCACGACCGTTCAGCCCGGCGGAGCCGCCAGATGGATGCCGATGCGTCGTTCCACCGCCATGAGGTGCGCCTGCTCTGTGGATGGGCCATACTGCTCACGGTCGGCATCGTTCCATTTGTAAACAATATTTACCCCCCACATAGGTAAGGACGTCCTCTGGGTGGCTGCCCTGCTATGGACGGCCTACGTCTATCGCCGGCTGTCAGAGCTCACCCGCGAGCGTCTCAGCGGCAGTCTCTTGGGCAGGCTGCTGGCCGAGCGTCTGCCTGTCGTCCTGTCGTTAGAGCAGGGTGGCACCACCCCTTGGCAGACCTATATGCCCCTCAATCCCTTCTTTGCCAGTGGCAATCCCGTGCTCGACGATATTGCCGGTGCCTTGGGCATCGGCCGCGACGAGTTGTCACAATATATTCACCAGGCGCTTGGCACCAACCTCGTGGCTTGGGTCAGCGAGCAGCGTCTGCTCTATAGCGCCTCACAGCTGGAGCAGGGCGGTCGCAAGATCAGCGAGATAGCCGCAGTCTGCGGCTACAACGACCTGCCCACCTTCACCCGCGCCTTCAAGCGCCAGTTCGGCATGGCGCCCAGCGAGTATCGCAAGCAAGGAAAAGATGCATGAAATAAGAATGCATCAGCAAATAACAAAGGCTATAAAAGCGTTCTTTGACTTACTGAAACAACGGCAAATATTTGGATAATTCGAATTTTTGCATTATCTTTGCACCCAGTTATAATAAAACAGGGATATGAAAGGAATCGACTACACCGACAAGACCCTCTATGAGGGCAAAAGTTACGAGCAGCTGCCACTCGACAAGGAGTTCTATACCCCAGAAGAGGCCTATGAACTGGTAATGAGCGACGTGAAATCAATTTATGACCTGAAGGATGCCATATAAAGATACCTGTCACGCACAGAATATGCACGAGTAGCCCCCACCATTCTATCCGAATATCTGCCGCCGAGACATCATGAACGATGCCTCGGCGGTTTGCGTTGCAGCCTGCGCCCGGAGCGTGCAGGCTCAGTGCCCGTTGGTGTCAGCAGTCAGTATATAATATATAATAAGGTATAAACAACAAGTATAAATTAATAAATAAAACCAAAGACGTTATGAAACGAACCATTAACAATGCCAACGTCACCACCTTCACCCGCGCCTTCAAGCGCCAGTTCGGCATGGCGCCCAGCGAGTATCGCAAGCAGGGAAAAGATGCATGAAATAAGATAATTAGGTGATGAACGTAATGAATATATCAAAACAGTCAAGGATGCATGGGAAGTTATTTCCCAGTTTCACTGATGAGCCATTTGATGTACTCATCGGAAACATTCTCAATCTCGCCCTTGTCGTAGATTGTCAGCAATGTCACATCAGCATCGTCGCTGACCAATACTGTCAGCGTCAGGACACGTGCACCTCCACTTCTTCCATCCTTAGTTCCTTGATGAATTCATCAACTGTTTGCAACTTACGGCCTTCACGCTTAGCGGCTTTTACCTCGTTGAGTGCGCGGGTCAAGGTTTCTTTCACGTATGCCTTCTGCTTGGCGGTCTTAGCATCGTCAGCCTTTGGTTCCAACAGCTTGCCGGCAAGCCACTCACGGTCTTTCTGCTTGAGCGAAAGACCTTCGATGTATGTCCATAAATTGTTCAGTGCAAATGTCGTCATAATCCTAACGTGTTTAAATGTCCGCTGCAAAATTAATAATAATTATTGAATCATCAAAATAAAACAACAATAAAAACAAGAATCGCTTATGAAACGAAGTAGACTCTTAACCATTCCGCTGGCGGTAGCCAGGAAGCTAATCGCCACACTCTCTAAGGGGCTTGGGAGAGGCAAAAGGCTACTTGTCGTCGTAATGGCCGTAGGCCGAAAGCACTTCGACATAAACCTCAGTCTCAAAGATACGATATATCAGGCGATGCTTCTTCGTCAGTTCACGGCTCCAGCGCCCTTCGGGCTTACCCTTCAACGGTTCGGGATGCCCCAACCCCGTCTTTGGATGCTCCCTCAGTTCCTCAATGAAGCGGTTGGCTTTAGCAAACACTTTAGGCTCACTTTTTGCGAGTTGCACCAAGTCGAGCTTCACCTGGTCGGACAGTCTGATCTCATATATCATACCCCAACCTCTTTAAATGCGTGGTCAGATCTTCATCAGGAAGCATTACCGAATACTCTCCGCGTTCCATCTGACGCTCGGCCTCGTCAAGTTTGGCATAGAATGCCTCTTTCGTCATCAGCGTTGGGTCAGCCTTTTTGGCCACCAGCTTCTTCAAGTACTTGGCCAACTGCTTCATCAGCGGCTCGCTATCGGCTATCTCGGCCATGTCGCGCCAGATCTGCGCATTCAACTCTATTGCATTCATAATCCTAACATGTTTGGGTTTACGGGTGCAAAGATAAACAAATTATTCGAATAAACAATATTTTAATTAAATAAAAAAACAAAGACGTTATGAAACGAACCATTAAGAATCTTTTCCCGGCACCGACGGACAGCAGGACGGGCGGTGCCCGGCTGGGGGCGCGGATGCTGCCAGCCCCGACGCACTTGCGTCGCCTGTTCGTAGCCCTCGTGGCTTTGCTCACCATGACCGCACAGACGGCGTGGGCGGAGGATGTGAACATCACAGCAAAAGGTCAGACCATCGAAAATGCTACTTGGAGCAACTGCACCGTGAATATTGAGGGCAGCAGTGAAGTAACATTTTCAGGAGTGATTACAATCTCCGGGGATGTGACATTGAATCTCGGCAAGGATGCAACCCTCAATGCTAATTCAGGCATCAGAGTGAATGTCAGAGATAAACTGACCATTAACGGCCCAGGCACATTGAATGCAGGGCATGAGGGATACCAGCATGCGGCTATAGGAAGCGAAAAAGGTAAAAAATATGGCGAGATTGTTATTAATGGAGGCACTATCAATCTTAACACTTCTAAACAGATAAGTGCCGCATGCATAGGAGGTGGTAATGAGAATCCATATAGTCCAAACAGTAAGATTACTATTAATGGAGGTAGTATTACAGCTTCTGAGAGTGGGTATTTTAGTATTGGCAGCGGTCACTGTGGCTCAATGGGTCATATTTTGATTAAAGGCGGTCAAATTAATGTACACAAAATAGGTGGTGATTATTGGAATAATAATAATTCGAATGATACTGATGATAGTTCTCTCACTTTAGACTGGACTAACGAGACAGACTTCATACAGTCTGATTATAATCTCGATAGTAAATATACCCCTAATATTACGATGAGTATTGCGGAAGGAAAGTATTTTAAGTACGTTGATGAAAATAATAACGATGTTGGTGCTACTATCAAAGGGGGCACTCCAAATTTCGGAGGGAAGAAGATTGTGCCCAGGCATCCAAGCAATCTCGCCAACTCTACTGTCAGTGGTATCAGGGGCAGCTATGCATTACATTCCGCTGGCGTAACCCTTGACTACAGCGTTACAGCTTTTCTTGGCGAAAGCGCATTGACAGAAGGTACCGATTACACCACGGCACTTGCGAAAGATGGAACTTCGAAGCCCATCGACATGCAGGACGGAAAGTACATCTTGACAGAAACAGGAACTTATACGCTTAGCATCACAGGTACAAATACCTATCATGGCACAAAAACTATAGCATTCAGTGTTGTTGATCCTTTGGAATTGACAGCCGAGACCACAACGTTGGATGCCACTGTGTCAACTGCTTATAGAGTGAATGAAAATTTGAGTATTGATAATCGTCTCACAGTAACAGGCGATGTAACTTTGGTTCTTAATGCAGGTCAGACACTTACTCTTAGTCAGGGAGTAAATGTAGCCGAAGGCCAGACGCTCACCATCGAAGGTGCTGGTGCACTGATATCCACGGGAACAGGTGGCAATGCTGCCATTGGTGGCAATAGTGGTGCTTCGCATGGCAATATCATCATCAACGGTGGCATGATCACTGCTACTGCCAGCGATGCCTCTGGCATCGGCCGTGGCAAGAACGGTGGCAATTCAGGATCTGTCGTGCTGGGTTGGACCAATGCGACAGACTTCGTTGATGCCACCTACGACAGCAACAACCTCAGCATCGCTGCCGGAAAGCAATTCATTTTTGCTGACGAAATAGCATTTGCCACCACTTCTAACATCAGCGGTCGTAAGATTGTCCCCTTCCTGGGTAACAACTGCCTTGACTACGCCACAGTGAGCATCAATCCTTTCTTCCCGTATTCTGCTCAGGGCACAAGCATCAGTTATACTGTAACGGCCCACGAAGGCACTGATGCATTAGTAGAGGGTACAGACTACACGACAGAAGTAAAGAAGGGAGAAGACATTATCAATAAGACTGGCGATGCGTACAGTTTGACTTCAGAGGGCGATTATACACTGACCATCACTGGCACAGGTGATAAATTCGGTTCGAAGACTGTGGGCTTCTCTGTTGTAAAATATTTACCGGTCACAACAACTACTGAGACGCTGGAAGGTAGTTTCAACGTACCCTTTAAAGTGACAGAGGACGTAACGGTCAGCAACCGTATCGCGGTCAGTGGTGATGTAAAACTGATTCTTGACGCGGGAACAACGCTCACAGCCAATAAAGGTATCGGTGTAGAGGTTGGCAATACGCTGACCATTGATGGCGAAGGAACTCTGATTGCAACGGGTGGTTCCCAACAAGCAGGAATCGGTGGTAGTACTTATTTAGGTGAATACGGTCACATCATCATCAACGGCGGTACCGTCCAAGCCAAAGGCGGCGATGAGGGTGCAGGTATTGGTGGTGCCGAAGGCAACAAAGAAACAGGTAGAAGCCGCATAGAGATCAACGGTGGAATAGTCTCGGCTACTGGTGGAACGAATGCTGCTGGTATTGGAGGCGGTTACGACAATTCTAATGGTGATAAAGACCGCGGCTTGCCAGGAACCATCGTCATCAACGGTGGACAGGTGACAGCATCATCGATAGGCTTCGGAGCACCAAACAATCAGACGCATCCTAATTATACGACTGGATCTCTCACTCTTGGCTGGACCAACGAGAGCGACTTTATCCAGGCCTCATTAGCCTACGATATGAAAACATTTACCCGTTTTGCTGAAGGCAAGCGCTTCACTTTTGAAGGTAACCAGAGTGATGTCGCTAGCGTAGAAAGTTTAAACGATAGTTGGAAGATTGTGCCGATCAACGATTACAACCTTGCCTTTGCTGATGTTATCAAAGAGCATAATCGATATCTATACACAGGCGAGCCCATAACTATTCCCTGCACCGTTACGACACCTAACGGCGTATTGCTGAAAGAAGGTGTTCATTACGAGGTAAAATACAAGCAGCAAAACAGTGATGTAGAGATGGATAATGTCACAGGCTATGGTTACTATTATTTGATAGTAAAAGGCAAAGAGCCTTACTTTGGGAAAAAGGAAAATACAAAATTGAGTTTCTACATATCTAATGCATTTAACGTGATTGCTGACACCGACGAGTTAAATGATTTCACCTATGTCGTAAATCAAGATGTCACAAATACGCGTCGTATTGAAGTGAAAGGAAATTCAACGCTGATACTCAACGAAGGAAAGACACTCACGGCCAGTAGTGGCATCTGCGTACCTGCTGGCAGTTCGCTGACTATCAAGGGCTCTGGCATGCTGATAGCAAATGCACCGGTGATAAATAACGAACTTAAAGAATGGGCAGCTATAGGTGGAGGCAATAGAGACCTAAAATATATTCATGGCAATATTACCATCGAAGGGGGTACCATCATTGCCACAGGAGGAACAAATTCTGCAGCTATCGGCAATGCTTCCTTAGGTAATGATAACGGTGCCGGAGTCATCACCATTACAGGTGGTAAAGTGACCGCCACAGGTGGCAAGAACGCTGCTGCTATCGGTGGCGGTTATCCAGTAGGAACAGCGGCAGACTATTATAGTTCAAATGGCACGTCGGGTCCCATTGTAATTACCGGCGGACAGGTGACTGCTCAGAGTAATGCCGGGGGAGGCACAGGTATCGGCAAGGCCGTGGATGCAACAGGAGCAGGCAGTTCTCTGACCCTTGGCTGGACTAACAGCGACGACTTCATCTATGCCAGCAGCTATAATGTCGATAATATCAGTTTTGTTGAAGAGAAGACATTCATCTTCGACGAGGACTACACCGAAGTAACCTCTGCAGAGGGCATCGGCGGCAAGACAATTAGACCGTCGGTTTATCTGAATAATATAGTTAGTTATGTTGACCCCACAGTTGAAGGTGATAACAAGACCAAGACCGTATTCGCCACGCCGCTCACTGGCAGCGAAACCACGTTAGCCTCAGGCTGGTATGTGGTGAACAAGGATGTTGATTACACGACCGTTAACGACAATACCGTGCTCAATGCTACTGGAGATGTCAACCTGATTCTGGCAGACGGCAAGACGATGACTGTTGGCAGCAGCGAAACGCCACAGAGTTTTTATGGTATCTCGATGCAAGAAGGCTCTAAACTGACCATCTATGGACAGGGAGGCGAGAGCGAAGGTTCGCTCAAGGTCTATTCTGCTTCAGACACCCCGTCCATTGATGGTAATAATAATTCTGCTTTCACCCTCTATGGCGGACATGTCGTCACCAGCACTTCCATCAGAATGCAGCATGGGTCTGGGTCTGTCGCCATTCTCGGTGGCTCATATACCGACTTGAGGGAATTCAGTCAGGCGGGTGCTCACAATTCTATTGAAGCCCCTTCGATTACGCTCGGCTGGACGAATTCCTCAGACGTCATCACCACCTCAGGCTATTTGGAAGGCAACCTGACTTTCGTTGAAGGTAAGCGCTTCTATGCCTACGAGGATGAGAACATCGCGGCTGTCTATGATGGCAATACGACCTTCACGAAGTTTGATAATAGTTATACCGACTTTGCGGGCAAGACGCTGAGGCCCTGCGCCGATTATTTCGTCAAGACGGTGGAAGGCGTGACGGCCAGCGCAACAGGTGGCGAGAGCGTTACCATCGGTACGGAGACGTTGTATAAGGTGGCAAGCGGTGCCGAGGTGACTCTGAGTGCTACGGATAGCGACAACAAGAAGCTAAGCAGCGTGACGCTGAGCGACGGTACGGCTACCGGCAGCGACGGCACGTTCACCTTCACCATGGGCACAAGCGACGTGACAGTGACTGCCGCCACATTCTTAGAGAAAGTCAGCTACTTCGACCCGACGGCCGAGGGCAACGACAAGACCAAGACCGTCTATGCCACGCCGCTCACTGGCAGCGAGACCACGTTAGCCGCAGGCTGGTATGTGGTGAACAAGGATGTTGATTACACGACCGTTACCAACAATGACGTGCTCAATGCTACTGGTGATGTCAACCTGATTCTGGCCAACGACAAGACGATGAACATCGGTAGCGAAGAGAATCCCGTAGAGGGCCGTGGCATTAACTTTAATTCCACAGCGGCTCTGGCCATCTACGGACAAGGCGGCACAACAGAAGGCTCGCTCAGTATCTATACTGGTAATTATTCTCCAATTCCAAACGTAGGCGACATCACCATCTATGGTGGCAATCTCACGGTTGGCAGTCCTCTCTTGACTGTTGGTAAATTTACTATTCATGGCGGTACGTTCACAGACGCGAGGACAAACGGCAGTAATGCTGCCATTAATGCAGCTGAGATAAATATCCGTGGTGGAAAAGTAGAATCAGAAGTATCTGAACTATATACTAACGATAAAGGAACAGGCAACATCAATATCAGCGGCGGTGTTGTAAATGTCCTTTGTTTATCAGCCAAGGAAAGCATAGCCATCAGCGGCGGACAGGTGACGATAGGAGCCAATGGCATCTATAGTAAGAAAGACCTAACGCTCAGCTGGACAGATGCCGAATCAGACTTCATCGCTTCTGGAGGAGAGTTTAAGAGCGAAGGTGGCTCTATAAGCATCGCCCCGGGTAAGCACTTCTTGGCCTATAATTCCGAAAATACCATCGTAGCAGTCTATGATGCCCAAACACTCCCTGAGCATGATGCCAGTAACTTTTATTCCTTCGACGGTAAGACGCTGAAGCCTGCGCTGAAGATTACTCTGCCTGAGGGTGTCACTGCTACGGGTACGGATGTCTTCACCTCCGCCTCCGAGACCGCTGGCACCTACGCCATTTATGGCGCTAAGGTTACCCTCAGCGGTACCGCCACCGCAGGATATACCTTCAGTTTCACCGTTAAGGATGCCAGCAACAATGATGTGACCGTTGAGAGCAACGGATTCACCATGCCCGCCACGGATGTCACCGTCACGGCTACAGAGACAGCTATTCCCGCCACGGCTCCAAGCATCACGGCGCAGCCGGCTGGCCTGAGCCTGTCCTACGGCTACCCGAGCGGCAGCACGCTAAGCGTCACGGCTTCGGCGGCAGACGGGCACGCCCTTTCCTACCAGTGGTATTCGAGCAGCAGCTCCTCGGCCAGCGGTACGGCCATCTCCGGCGCAACGGCAGCCAGCTACGACGTGCCTACTGGCTTGAGCGTAGGCTCTACTTATTACTATTGCGTGGTGACCGCCACAAGGAGCGACAACAGCGAGACGGCAACAGCCACTTCCAGCGTGGCCACCGTGACCGTCAGTGCAAGGACGGTGGAGTCGGCCAACGGCGTAACCATCACGCAGGATGAGGGTGGCTATACGGCTACCATCAATGAGGAATCGGGCGATGCTGCCGTCATCAGCAGCTCGATACTCAACAGCAACGGCAAGGTGACGATAGCCAGCCTGACCTACAACCGCACGCTGACAGCACCGACCGGCACGGGCGAGGTAACCATCGACAACCAGGCCGCCAACCTGTATACCACCTGTATGCCTACCGCTCCCACCACTGACGGCGGCAAGAAATACTACTCGCTGAGCGGTGCCGACGGCACGACGCTGTCGTTCACTGAGGTAGCCCAGCCTGCAGCCTACACGCCGTATCTGGTGGCGGTATTCGCTGGCAGCAACGCCACGGAGAGCAGCAGCGGCACTGGCATCACGCTCTCGAAGGAGGTGTCTGGCAGCTCGGCAGGCGGCTACGTGCTGAAGGGCACGCTGACGGGTCTCTCAAATGCCGAAGCCCGGGGCAAGTATATCCTGCAGAGCGGCGGCAAGTGGGGTCAGGTAAAGTCGGGCAGCGTCATCATCCCGCCCTTCCGTGCCTACATCGAGGCCACCGGGGCCGGTGCCCGTCTGCTGGAGAGCAGCTTCGGCGACGATGCCACGGGCATCCGAAGCATGCGCACCATCGACCGTGACGGCACAGAGCGCTGGTACGACCTGCAGGGCCGGCGCATCGACAAGACTGTGCAGCAGGGAGTGTATATCCATAATGGCAGAAAGGAGGTAAGAAGATGAAACGTAAGTATATGGCCCCTGAGACGGCCGTGATAGAAGTAGGGCTGGCCGGCATGCTCTGCGTGAGCACCGACCTAGGCGGTGATGCCAGCGAGAATGCCAAGGGCCGCGAGACTCTCGACTTTATCGACGACGAGGAAGAGTGGTGGCTTGATTGACAGGCGCCGACAGCAGAGTGCACACAGAGAGCAGTTCTCTCTGTGTGCATTTTTTCTGTTGATGAATCTGAAAGTCGCATGGTTTTGCCTATAGGCGCATGAACTTTTGCCTATAGGCACAAGAACTTTTGCCTGGAGGCGCAAGAACGTTTAGACGGACTAAAGTGCGGGTTTACCGGCAGCTTTCTCCGATTTTAGTTGCTGTTAAATAGGTCGGGCCTTAATGATTCACCCCCACCCCCAACCCCTCCCCTAAAAGGGGCGGGGAGTGCCTGCGGGGTCCTCGAGCCCTTCGCTCATAGAGGGATCATAGAGGGTACATCAGACTAAACACATTATAAACGCTAATGAATTGTTTAGGAAAGAAATTAGAATAATTAGAATAATTACTTCCACAAATTGATAATTAGATGCACAAAATTATTTATATAAGTAGATGCATAATATTATCATATATAATAATTAATGAGAAATTCTTTTTATTCAGTTACTTATTATAGTCAAAGTTTGTTGGCATAATTATTCTAATTATGATAATTTCTTTCCCTATTATTCATCAAACACACAGAGGGTCTGACCCCCTGTGTGTGCGACGCCAATGCTGACCTGCTGTTTGCCACGATGACCGACTTCAGTCTCGCGTGGCCAAACCTCACCCAGTCATTGCTCTTCTGAGGGCTGAACCTCCCCGTTTTTCTCTTTACGGATAATGTATTTCTGATAGTAAGTGATCAGCAGTGTCGTGAGCGGCAGGGCGATGATCATACCGAGCATACCCAACAACGAGCCCCAGATGGAGAGCGACAGCAGGATGATGGCTGAGTTCAGACCCGTCACGTGACCCATAATCTTCGGCGTCAGGAACGTGTCCTGAATAATCTGTACGACGGCGAACACGGCCAGTGCCATCAGCAGGATCACCCAAAAGTTCTGCCCCGTATCAGCCGCCTTCACGATGGCCAGGAGAATCGTCGGCACGAAACCCACCAGTTGCAGATAGGGCACCATATTGAGCAGGCCGATGAACATACCCAGGCCCACGGCCATCGGGAAACCGATGATCAGGAAGCCGACGCTGAAGAGCACGCCCACGCAGAGGGCCACCAGACCCTGCCCACGGAAGTACTTGTTCATACCGTCCTCCACATCGCTGACCAACTGGACAGCGAAGCCGCGATACCGCTCGGGCAGCATATTGGGCCAGCCCTTCGTAATGTCCTCGTAGTCTAATAATATAAATAAGGTATAGAGAATCACCATCGTCACGGTGAACACACTCGACACGACGCTGATGGACTGCGTGATGACATCCCACACCTTCGGCAGCGTGGCCTTCACCCCGTCCATAAAGCCCTGATGGGTGACGATGGCCTGTATCCGGTCCACGCTCAGATGGTCGTGCACATACTCCTGCACCAGCCGGGGGATATTGCTCACCGTCTGATTGGTCGTGATGTACTGCACCAGCAGGTCCTTCACCCGCAGGCTCTCCTCCACGATGGGCGGGATCATCAGCATAAAGACGCCCGTCAGCACGACGCCCACCACAATGAAGGCACTCAGGATGCCCAGGATGCGGTACTTCATCCGGCACTTATACTGGAAGAACTTCACCAGCGGAAACAGCAGATAGGCAATGAGCCAAGCCAGGAAGAAGGGCACGAGCACCCCGCTCAACCGATTGAGCAGCATCACCACTCCCACGAGCACCGCTATATACAGGATGCCCCTCACCACATTGTCGAACGTAAACCGCGTCTGCTCCATCCCTCAATCTCTCAATTTTCTTCCTCCTCTCCGCCATTCGTATCCAACTGCGTATCGAGTTTGATGCCCACGTCGCCGAAGTTGCTGACAGTCACCACCAGGGGGATATACTCGTCCGTCTGCGGATGGCACACGCTGGCGGCCAGCACCACATTGTTGCCGTCCACCTTGTCATACACCAGTCCCTCCAGGATGCCCGTCTTCCGATAGTCATCATCCAACTGGCTCTCGAAGGCCGCCTTCGTGAAGATGCGGCTGAAAGCCACGCTGCCGTCAGCACGGAGGATGCGCAGTGTGATGCGGTTGTCCACGAACTTCTGGCCCGTCTCGTCCTTCACCATCCGCAGGCTGTCATCCGGCGTGCGGACGATCTCCACCTGATAGTTCTTGCCCAGCCACTGGATATCCGTGTTCTGCCGGTAGTCCTGCATTCGGATGGGTCCCTGAGGCTTCGGCGCCTCGGTCTTCGTCGCGATGATGTCATCGTGTTTCTTCTTCTCACTGCAAGCAGCCGTCGCCACCACGAGCACGGCCACCAGCACTATCTGAATTCCTTTTCTCATAATCAGTTCCATAATTGCGGTGCAAAGATACAAATAAGTAGTCAAACTTCCAAATTATTTAAGATTTTACAACCCTTTGTGATTTTTCCTCGAAAAACTGGACCGAGAATGTGATGACAGCGTTCCAACTTGCATTAGACTATCCACAAATTGCATTATAATTAAAGGTACGCGCCCGCGCGAGTGAGAACAATATGCCAGACACTTTGAAA
>ERZ842401.5028-NODE-5028-length-14926-cov-27.152713_pt1 | contig 14926 bp, 12 predicted proteins | sample MGYA00521270_ERZ842401 | MGnify/ENA primary metagenome ERZ842401 (study PRJEB31892, sample SAMEA3878208) | bioreactor metagenome | biome: Moose rumen | place: Sweden | collected 2011-10 | study: EMG produced TPA metagenomics assembly of the PRJEB12797 data set...
AGTTTCGACAGCAGCGTCTCGTTGCCGCGGATGGAGGTCTGGAAGTAGGTGAGCGAGTCCTGCAGGCGGCTCAGGCCTATCAGACTCTCGTTGTTCACGTCCTGATCCAGGTTGCGCTTGGCTTTGTCGATGAGCAGGTTAATCTGCTTCAGCCGCTTCAGGTACCAGATGGCCGACGAGAGAAACAGTCGGAAAATCATGTCTACATGGTCTGTGAACCCTTCGGCCCGCTTCTGTTGGTAGCTCACGAAGTCGATCATCATGTTGGTCTCATAGTAGCAAACGGTGATGGTCACGTCGCGTTTGTGTATGATACCGAGGGGGACGGTGGTGTAGGGCGTGCGCGACCGCACCTCCTTGACGTAGGGTATACGCAGGATGATGAGCATCCATCCGTCGTCGTACTCATAGCGTGCGCGCTCGTCGGTATCGCTGATGTCGCTGATAAAATAGTCGGGAATGCCGAAGCGCTCTTCCAGTTCGCGCTGGTCTTCCTCTGTGGGACACGTCACTTGTATCCAGCAATTGGGCTGCCACTCCTGGAGTTGGCTCAGCCCACCTTGGGTGTTCCAATAGTTCTTCATTGTTGCTAATCCTTTTTTTGCTATTAGCCATTAGCTGTTAGCTGTTGGCTTTTCCTTTTACTTTTTTCTTCGGGCTCTGGCTAATAGCTAATTGCTAATAGCCAACAGCCAATTTAGCGGCAAAGGGATTAGCAGCCTTGCTCGCTATCCCCTGGCCTTAACGTTTGTTACTATCCGCCGGGTAATCGTCCATAATTTTGTTGTTTTTTGGTTTATCGGGTGCAAAGGTACGAAAAAAAGGTAAAAGTTAAAAGCGAAAAGTGAAAAATTTGCTGCCGCCTATGTTTTTTTGCAATGTTTTTGCAATGGAAACATGTTGCGGCAGCAAATTCTTCACTCTTTACTTCTCAGGCACATCTTCCAGCGTCTTCTTCAGCAGCTGCCAGAAGGGTTCCACGGTAGCGATGAGGGCACGCTCGGTGGTGGTGTGCGGCGACTTCATCGTGGGACCCAGGCTGACGACGTCGAGCCAGGGGTACTTGCCCAGGATGACCGAGCACTCCAGTCCGGCATGGTCTACCTGTATGATGCCGTCCTCGCCAAACAGCTCCTTATACTCCTTTAACAAGAGGTGAAGGATCTCGCTGTCGGGGTTGGGGTCCCAGCCGCCATAGCTTCCTGCCGTCTCCACCTTCATGCCGGCCATCGAGAAACAGCTCTGCAGCATCGTCACCACGTAGTCCTTCATGTCCTCGCGGCTGGAGCGTGCCAGGATTTTGATGCCGGCCTTGCCGCCCTCGATGTCGATGATGGCCAGGTTGCTGGAGGTCTCCACCACGTTGGGGTAGGCGGGGATGTAGCGGATGACGCCGTCGTGACAGGCATAGATGGCATCGATGATGTTGTCCTGAATCTCCTCCGGTATCTGCGTCTTCGGGGCTTCCACATCCTTACAGCTGAGCACGACGCCCTGGGGCTCTATGAGCTTGAATTCATCGTTGAACGTGGCCTGCCATTCGTCGACGCTTTCCTTCAGTTCTGCCACGTTCTCCTTCGGCAGGGAGAGCACAGCCTCGGCCTTGAAGGGGATGGCGTTGCGCATGTTGCCGCCGTGCCATGAGCAGAGACGGGCCTGATAAGCCTCGATAGCCTCGCGCACCACCTGCACCAGCAGTTTGTTGGCATTGGCACGACCCTCGTTGATTTCCAGTCCGCTGTGACCGCCGCGCAGTCCCTGCACGGTGATGGCCACGGCCACGTCTTCCGAGTCGGTCTCCACCTCTTTATATTCCAAGGTGGCGGTCACGTCGATGCCGCCGGCGCTGCCGATGACGAACTTGCCCCAGTGCTCGGAGTCGAGGTTCATCAGGATGTCGCCCTGCAACTCGCCCTCGGGCAGTTCGTTGGCACCATACATGCCCGTCTCCTCGTCGCGGGTAATCAGGGCGTCGATGGGCCCGTGCTTCAGGGTCTTGTCCTCCATCACAGCCATGATGGCAGCCACGCCCAGACCATTGTCGGCACCCAGCGTGGTGCCCTTGGCCTTCACCCACTCGCCGTCAATCCAGGGCTGGATGGGGTCGGTCTCGAAGTTATGGTTACTCTCGGGAGTCTTCTGCGGCACCATGTCCATGTGGGCCTGCAGTATCACGCCCTTCTTGTTCTCCATGCCGGGTGTGGCAGGTTTGCGGAAGTGAATATTGCCGGCCGGGTCCTTTATGGCATAGACACCGCATTCCTTGCCGAAGTCCAGCAGGAACTGCTGTATTTTCTCCAGATGGCCGCTGGGCCTTGGAATTTGTGTCAACTTGTAAAAATTGCGCCAGATGCATTCCGGCTTCAGATTTTGAATGTCATTCATCATGTTATTGTTTTAGGGTTAAACGTTTAGTGAAATTCAGCGAAATCCAGGCCCAGATGCCCAGCAGTATCACCAGTATGGTCTGCACTGTGTGTACTATGAGCACAAACCACAGGGCCTGATGGTCGGCCACGCCATAGAGTATCAGCATGGTCTTCACGGCGAAGTGCCAGGGGCCTGCTCCGTTGGGCGTGGGCACTATTACGGCAATGCTTCCCACGACGAAGGTCACCATGGCGCATCCCAGCCCCAGGTTGGCCGTAAAGTCGAAACAGAAGAATGTCAGGTAGTAGTGTAGGAAGTAGCTGGCCCAGATCCCGATGGTGAACAGCAGGAACAGCGGCACGTTTCTCACGCGTCTCAGCGACACGATGCCCTCCCAGATGCCGTGCAGTGTGGTCTTCACCTTATTATATATAGACAGGTGCTTCAGTAGCAGGTGCAGCAGTATGACCACCGCTAAGGCGCAGATGGCGGTCACCAGCCATCCTGCCAGCGAGAATCCCTGCACGATATGGTCTATCGACGTGCCTGTCTTGCGGAAAAAGGTGCCGAAGATGCTCATCTCTATCAGCAGCGTGGTGGCGGTAATCAGCATCACCAGCAGCGAGTCGACGGCTCTTTCGGTGACCACGGTGCCCAGCGCCTTGGAAAACGAGATGCCGTCCCACCGCTTCAGCACACCGCAGCGTGTGAACTCGCCTATGCGCGGCACCACCAGCGAGGCCGCATAGCTCATAAACACCGCGTTCACTGCCACCGTCTGGCGCGGCTTCTCGCCAATGGGCTCCAGCGTCTGCCGCCAGCGCCATCCGCGGAAGGCCTGTGCCAATATGCCGAAGGGAAACGACAGCAGCATCCATGTCCAGTCCATCTGGTGCAGCGCCACCTCCTTGATGCTCTGCCAGTCTTCTCCGCGATACATCCAATAGAGTATCGCGCCGCCCAGTATCAAGGGTGCCAGAATCTTTGCTATGGTCTGTATGGTCTTCATTGCAACCGCAAAATTACAACTATTTTTGAAACTGACAAAGGAATGTGGCGAAAAACTGCAAATCGTTTGGTGGTTTGCCCGCTTTTCAGTAACTTTGCAGCATGAAACAAGTCAGACCAAAGAAGAACCTCGGTCAGCACTTCCTGACCGACTTGACGATAGCACGGCGTATAGCCGACACGGTGGATGCCTGTCCGCAGATTCCCGTGCTGGAGGTAGGGCCCGGCATGGGTGTGATGACACAGTATCTGGTGCAGAAGCCGCGACCCTTCAAGGTGGTGGAGATTGACCGCGAGTCGGTGGACTATCTGAACGAGCACTTCCCCTCGCTGCGTGAGAACATACTGGGCGAGGACTTCCTGCGCATGGACCTGACAAAGGTGTTCGACGGACAGCCCTTTGTGCTGACGGGCAACTATCCTTACGACATCTCGTCGCAGATTTTCTTCAAGATGCTTGACAACCGCGACCTGATTCCCTGCTGCACGGGGATGATACAGCACGAGGTGGCCCTGCGCATGGCCTCGAAGCCGGGCACGAAGGCCTACGGCATCCTGTCGGTACTGATTCAGGCTTGGTACGACGTGGACTACCTGTTTATGGTAGACGAGCACGTGTTTAACCCGCCCCCCAAGGTGAAGAGTGCCGTGATACGCATGACGCGCAACCAAACACGGCGGCTGGACTGCAACGAAGACTTGTTCAAGCGCGTGGTGAAGACCGCCTTCAACCAGCGTCGCAAGATGCTGCGTGTGTCGCTGCGGCAGATGCTGCCTGCCGGTGCAGCTTTTTTCCAACTTCAGACGCCCTATCTGACCATGCGTCCCGAGCAGTTGTCGGTGCAGCAGTTCGTAGAGTTGACAAATATGGTGGAAAAAGACCTGTGTGCGAACACAACCACTTGATTTGGGTCAATAATAAGCCTTTTTTTGAGTGAAAACAGCAGAAAGATGATACAACGTATCGTTTTTCGTCGTACCTTTGCATCGTCAAACAGAAAGAGATCTTCAATAGGAAACGATATAAAGGTGTTAGTTCAATAAGGTAAAAGATTGATCCTTGTGAAAGGAGATAGAGAAAGCATAGAAAAGAAAGAATTTCAGTAGGTTTTTAGTTATTAAAAGGTTTTGATTGTTGAAGGACAATAGGTATTAGAAAGGTAAAGAAGATTTGTTGTAAGGGTAACAAAAGTAGAAAAGGTTTTTAGTTATTAATATTGTAGGAGATGCAGCCTGAGGTGAGAGAACCCAAGGCTGCATTTCGTTTTGGTGTCTATTTGGTGCCTACGAGCTGGCGGTTCCAATGGCCCGTGAGCAGACGCAGGAAGAACAGCAGACCGCGCAGGGTAAGCTCGATGGCCATGGCCACCCACGCCCCCGTGAGTCCGTAGCTCTTTGACAGCCACCAGGCCAGCGTCAGGCGCACGAACCACATGGACGAGAGGCTGATGGCGGCCGGCTTCAGCGTGTCGCCGGCACCGATGAACACGCCATTGCATACGATGGCTGCCGCAAACATGGGTTCGGCCCAGGCCTCGATACGCAGCACCCGCGTGCCCAGGGCGATGACTTCATCTACGGGCGACATGATAGCCATGAGCTCGGGGGCAAACACCCACATGAGCACACCCATCATCGTCATGACGCAGATGCCCAGTCCCACCGACATGCGGGCAAAGCTCTGTGTGAGCACACGCTGGCCAGCCCCGATGCCCTGACCCACCAGCGTGGTGGCGGCCTCGGCGATGCCGAAGCCCGGCATGTAGCACAGACTCTCGACGGTGATGGCCAACGAGTGGGTGGCAATGGCGATGGTGCCCAGAGGGGCCACGATGAGGGTGCTCACTATCTGCGCCCCACCCATCAGCGTATGCTGCAGGGCCATGGGCGCACCTATCTTGAAGGCCGTGCCCACGGTGTCGGCCTGCAGACGGAACGAGCCCGGCCGTCCCTTGAGTGCCAGCATCTTCGAGCGCACCAGCAGGAAATAGAGCATGAGCAGGGCCGTGACCAGTTCGGCCAGTCCTGTGCCGATGGCGGCTCCCATGACGCCCATGTCCATCAGGTAGATGAAGACGTAGTTGAAGCCGACATCCATGACGCACATGCCGATGTTGAGGATGGAGGGAATCTTCATGTTGCCGGAACTCTTCAGCATGGAGCCGGCCAGCCCCTCCATCTGGAAGAAGATGCCGCACAGACCGATGATGGCGAAATAGAACGAGGCATCGCGGGCGATGTCGGGACTGCCCCCCAGCCAGTAGGGCAGGGGATAACTGATGGCAAGGGCGATGAGCGAGATGAGCACCGACCACAGCAGACAGCACACCAGCGACTGGCGCAGCACGCGCCGTGCCGCCTCGAGGTCGTTGGCGCCGATGAAGTGGGCCACCTGCACGGAGAACCCCAGGTTGGCAGCCATGGCCATTCCGCCCAGTAGCCATCCCGTGGTCTCCACCAGTCCTATCGATGCCGACGCCTTGGCTCCCAGGTGTCCCACCATGGATGCGTCGATGAAAAACATCACCGTGGCGCTGAGCTGGGCCAGTATCGAGGGGATACTCAGGCTGACGATGAGCCAGAGTTTTTCGCGCCGGTTCATGGTGCGTCCTTCTCGGATATAGGATAGGAGTGTCTCGCTGTTCATACCTATTTGCCCAGGAAGTTGCGGCTGAGGTAGTCGTTGAACTGCTCCTTGTACAGGTCGCCGATAGGCAGGTAGGTGTCGGCATCCATGATGATGCGGTTTTTGTTGACCTCCTGTATTTTCTGGAGATTCACGATATAGGAACGGTGAATGCGCATGAACTGGGTGGCAGGCAGATAGTCCTCCATCTTTTTCATGGAGAGCAGCGTGATGACGGGCTTCTGGCCCTCCAGGTGAATCTTCAGGTATTCGCTCATGCCTTCCACATAGCGGATGTCGGCAATGGTGATGCGCACCACGCGGTAGTCGGTCTTCACGAAGATGGTGCCGTCGGTCTGCACCGGACTGCTCTGCTGCTGGGGCGCATTCTGGTGGCGCAGGTTGTACTGCTCCTGCACCTTCATGGCCGCACGGAGAAAGTCGTTCATGCCGAAGGGCTTCAGCAGATAGTCTACGGCGTTGACCTTGTAGCCCTCGACGGCATACTCCGAATAGGCGGTGGTGAAGACGATGAGCGGGGGTGCTGCCAGCTGGCGCACAAAGTCCATGCCGCTGAGGTCGGGCATGTTGATGTCGCAGAAGATGGCATCTACCATCTCGTGCTCCATCAGTTGGCGGGCTTCCACGGCGCTGCGGCACTGGCCTGCCAGGTGCAGAAAGGGCACTTTCTCGATGTAGGTGGTCAACTGCCTGAGTGCCAGAGGCTCGTCGTCGATAGCAAGGACGTTAATCATAGGGGTTTGGGGTTGGATGTTTGGGGTGAGGGATGAGGAGTGTTGGGCGTGAGCCTGATGGTCAGGTCGACGGTGTAGGTGTCGGCCTCGTCGTGTATGTCGAGGTTGTAGTCCTTGCCATAGATGAGTTCCAGCCGGCGCTTCACGTTCTGCAGTCCCACGCCTCCGTGGCGGTCTTCGGCCGCCGGCACCTTGCTGTTGCTGCAATGAAACTGCAGGCGGTCGTCGCTAAGCGTGATGCTGATGCTGATGAACGAGTGCTGCTGATAGCTGACGCCGTGCTTGAAGGCGTTCTCTACGAACGTGATGAGCATCAGGGGCGGTATCTCGCGGTCGGGCACCACCTGAGGAATGTCTACGGTGATGTCTACCTGCTCGGCCACACGCATGCGCATCAGCTGGATATAGTTGTCGAGGAAGATGATTTCCTGGCGCAGGGGCACCGTTTGCTTCGAGCCTTCGTAGAGCACGAAGCGCATGATCTTCGACAGTTCGACGATGGTCTCCTTGGCCTGCTCGGGGTCTATGTCCACGAGTGCGTGGATGTTGTTCAGCGTGTTCATCAGGAAGTGTGGGTTGATCTGATATTTCAGATACTCCAGCTGCTGTTCCAGATTCTGGCGCTGCAGGGCGGCCAGGCGCTCGCGGTCGTGCCGGTGACGGAAGTAGAACTTGACGCCCAGGTTCATGCCTGCCATCAGGATGAACATGATGGTGGCTACGATGTCGTGCTCGCCCACGATGGCCGGTGGCCGGTGGGTGCCGTCCATCTCGTGCCGGGGGGCAGGAGGCATGTCGTCGAAAGGCCGGGGCTCGTCTGGCGGGCGGTGTCCGTCCTGCTGGTGCATCATGGGCCGCTGGCTGGGCTCGTCGGGCCGCTGTGTGCATTGTATGGTGACAAACAGGGCCAGCAGTACGGCGAAGCCGGCCAGGTAGAGCATCATCTTATGCCGATAGACCAGCAGGGGGGCCAGTAGGTAGTTGTGCAGCAGGAACGCGGTGAAGAAAATGAGCATCTGTTGCCAGATGAGGCCGATGGCATGCCAGGGATATGACTCTGTCGTCTCGCGGCTTGCCCATTGGATATAGGTGCTGATGAGCGGCGAGGCAAAAAGTATAGCCCAGATTGCCGCGTAGACCAATGTCTCTTTCGTCTTGCTGTTTGCTGCTGTCTTCATACTTTACACGGGTTGAGTGTTAACGGGTGCAAAGATAAACAAAAAAAAGAAATCGGAGCAAATCCGTTCAATGAAAGCCCCGATTTCTTATGTGAATTTACTTCAGACCGGCACCCTTCAGAAGACCGTCTTTTGCCTCGTTAACCTTGTCGTTGATGTTGCCGGCAGCCTTGTTGGCCTCGTCAACAGCCTGCTGCTTGGCCTCGTCGACCTTCTGGTTGACAGCCTCCTTGGCGGCTTCAGCCTGCTGCTGAGCGGCATCCTGAACGGCTTCTACCTGCTCCTGGGCAGCCTGCTGGATGGAGTCCTGAATGTCCTGGGCGGCCTGCTGGGCATTGTCAATGACGCTCTGACCGGCTGTCAGCGTGCTGATGACGGTTTCTGCGGGAGTGTCTACCAGCGTCTGAACCAGCGTCTGGGTGGCCAAGTTGTCGCCTACGACAGCGGTAATCTTCTCCTTGTTTTCTTTCACAAACTCCTGAATCTTGGTCACATAGGTCTTTGCGGCCTCAGGATTCTGAGCCACCAACTCGGCAATCTTTGCCTGGGCGGTCTGCAGGGTAGCCTGCACGGCGCTGGCATCGCCAGCCTCCAGCTGCGTCTTCAGACTCTCAATAACAGCAGCGGCATCGTCGCCTTTGTTTTCACCACACGAAGCCAGTCCCAATGTCAGGACGGCAACAGCCATAAAAAAGAACTTTTTCATACAATAATGTTTAAATAGTTAATAAAAAGACCAATTTGGTGGCAAAATTAAGAAATAATGCTGAAACAAACAAAAAAAAATAACAAAACCTTTGGTTGTTAACAAAATTATTACTATTTTTGCCCAAAGTTAGAACACTTTCATTATGATACGGAGTACAATCAAGACACGTGTGGTGGGCATCGGACTTAGTCTCGACGAGACCGTATATGCTATTGTCGACCTCAGGGGAAATGTCATCGTTAAGGAAAAATTCGCAACAACGGACTTCCCCAATGTGAACGAATTTGTCACTTACCTGAGTGAGAGAATCGTGGAGATGGTCGAGAATCATGGCGGCTACGAAAGCATCCGTTCGGTAGGCATGAGTGTGCCCAGCGGCAATTTCCTGACGGGATGTATGGAAAATTCGCCTAACCTGCCCTGGAAGGGGCAGATTCCGCTGGCTGCCATGTTGCAGGACCGTCTGGGACTGGCGGTGGCGCTGGGCAACGACGCACATGTCCGAGCCCTGGGCGAATATGTGTTCGGCAGCGCACATGGCATGAAGGACTTTATCGTGATCAATCTGGGACATGGCGTGGGCAGCTGCATCTTCTCCAACGGCAAGGCCTATCTGGGTTCAGAGGGGTTTGCCGGCGAGGTGGGTCACACCTGCGTGGAGCACAACGGACGTCTGTGCGGCTGCGGAAACCGCGGTTGCCTGGAGGCCTACACCGGCAGTAAGGGCGTGGTCTGTACGGCCATGGAACTGATGGAGAAAGACGATCGCCCGTCGCTGATGCGCGGGAAGGAGGACCTGACGCCTCGCGATATCTTCGATTGCTGCGAGCAGGGCGACGAACTGGCCATCGAGGTCTTCCGTCGCACGGGCTATGAACTGGGCATCGGCCTGGCCAACTATGCCTCTATACTGAATCCGGAGGGCATCATCCTGGCAGGCGGCATCTCGCATGCAGGCCATTGGCTCATGGACAGCGTCAACGAGTCGTTCGAGGAGCATGTGTTCCACAATGTGAAAGGAAAGGTGAAATTGTTGACCTCTAACCTGGATGAGGCTGAACGCGACGTACTGGGTGCCAGTGCCCTGGCCTGGAACGTGAAGGAATATTCGTTGTTTATCTGATGAAATGAACGTTCAGCAAATACAGGAAATCATAGCAGCGAAACCCAATCTAAGTACCGCCCTCGGGATGGAGTTTATCTCCACACCCGAGGGCGATACGTGTATGGCCCGCATGAAAGTGGACGAGCGCAACCGCCAGCCCTTTGGCTTCCTCAGTGGCGGCGCCACGTTGGCATTGGCCGAGAATGTGGCTGGGGTAGGGTCGTGTGCACTCTGTCCGGGCTGTGCCTGCGTGGGTATCGAGGTCAGCGGCAGTCATGTGAAGGCTGTGATTGAGGGCGACACGGTGACGGCCTATGCCCGGATGCTGCATCAGGGCACCACGCTCCATGTGTGGAACGTGGACATCAAGGACACGGCAGGCGACCTGATTTCTAACGTCCGCGTCACCAATTATATCATCAAGCAGAAATGAGCAGTTTTGCTTTATACCGGTTGCCCCATCAGCAGCAGGTGACGCTGGTGGAGCAGACCGCAGACAGACCTGTGGAGTGGACGTCGTGCACGGCCCTCAGCGGGCAGCAGGGCTTTGTCGTAGCTCCCTTTGCCGCCGACAGTCGTTGCCCTATTGTGCTGATACGTCCCGACAGGCTTTTTACTATGTCGCAGGAAGAGGTGGGTTTGCTCCGTGCAAACCCCGAGTTTGCTCCGTCCAAACTGCCAGTTTGCTCCGTCCAAACTGCCGGTTTGCTCCGTCCAAACTGCCAGTTTTCTGGCAGCCCCGACGAGCGAAGCAGCTATGCGGCAGACTTTAGCCGTTTTCATGCACGCCTGCAGGCTGGCGACTTCCGTAAGATTGTGCTGAGCCGCTGCTCCGTGGTGCCGCATAAGGGGAAGGACAACCCCGTCGACCTGTTTTGCAGAGCCTGCCAGCGCTATCCACGCCTGTTTGTCGCGCTGGTCTATACGCCACAGAGTGGTATGTGGTTGACGGCGACGCCCGAGATTCTCCTGGAGGGGGTGGGCGACGAGTGGCGCACCATCGCCCTGGCCGGCACCATGCAGCTGGAAGGCGACGACCTGCTGGGCGAGGGCGAGCATGTCACCTGGAGCACGAAGAACATTCAGGAGCAGCGCTATGTGGCCACCTATCTGACGGACTGTCTGGAGCGCTATGCCGTCGATATCCGCGAGGAGGGACCGCGCACCGTGCGGGCAGCCAATCTGGTTCATCTGAGGAGCGATTTCACCTTCCATATATATAATAAGGTGCGCGTAGGCGAACTGTTGCAGGCCCTTCATCCCACGCCTGCCGTGTGCGGCCTGCCCAAGGAGCAGGCCTATCGCTTTATCCTCGAAAACGAGCATGCGCCCCGTCTGTACTACAGCGGCTTCATGGGACCGCTGAACCTGTCGCCAGCCGCCTCGTCGCCTGCGGCCACCCACCTCTATGTCTCTCTGCGCTGCATGCAGATAACGGACCAAACCTACCGCCTGTATGCCGGCGGCGGCCTGCTGAAGGATAGCACGGAGGAACAAGAGTGGCAGGAAACCGAGGCCAAACTGCAGACCATGCGTATGCTGAACATCAAATATAATTAGCCGAAATTTTTGCGATTTCGGCTTTTTTGCGTATATTTGCACCCGATATTTAAGAAAACCCAGAAACGATGATTACAATTGCCAACCCCATTTATGACGTCGTGTTCAAATACCTGATGGAGGATGAGCGCATAGCACGCACCATTCTATCTGCCCTGCTGAAGGAGAACATCGTCAGCGTAGAGGCTCGTCCTCATGAGTACACCAACGGCCAGAAAGAGTCGCTGTCCATCTTCCGCATCGACTTCGCGGCCACCATCCTCAAGGCGAGCGGCGAGCAGCAGCTGATACTCATTGAGCTACAGAAGACCTGGCTGCCCACAGAGACGCTGCGCTTCCGACAGTATCTTGGCGTACACTACCAGAATCCCAAGAACATTGTGACCGACAGCACAGACCGGCACGCCATACCGATGGTGGCCGTTTATCTGCTGGGGCATACCGTCGGCGACATTGAAGAGCCAGTCATCTATGTGCGCCACGATGTGTACAACTACAACGACGAGAAGGTGAATCGTGGCATCCCCAACCAGTTTGTCGACAGCCTGAATCACAACAGCATCATCGTACAGATACCACGTCTGCACGGCAGGGTGAACAATCGGCTGGACAAGGTGCTGAGCATCTTCGACCAGAGTCTCGTCAGTCCCGACAACCAGCACTACCTGAGCCTGGATGACAGTGCCTTTGATAGTGCCGACACGGACATGATGCCCATCTTCCACCGCCTGATGATGGCGGCATCGAACGTGGAGATGCGGCAGGACATGAACGTGGAGGACGAGTACTACTCTATCATCAAGGAGCAGGAGGGCAAGGTGTACGGACTGGAAAGAGAACTGGCCGAGAAAGAAGGACAGTTGGCTGAGAAGGACGGACAGTTAGCTGAGAAGGACGGACAGTTAGCCGAGAAGGACGGACAGTTAGCCGAGAAGGACGGACAGTTAGCCGAGAAGGACGGACAGTTAGCCGAGAAAGAAGGCCAGTTGCGTAATCTTGTAAAGATGCTTATCCAATCTGGACAGACAGAAGAAGACATAGCCAGATATTTGAATATAGATAAGGAAGCCCTAAAAGCATTTCTAAACTGATGTTTAATAATGCTTAAAGATGTTCAGCAATAAGGAAAACGTAAACATACTGACAGCCCTGCTGGTGGCTCACGGCGTGCGCCATGCCGTGGTGTGTCCGGGCAGTCGCAACGCCCCCATCGTGCACAACCTCAGCGAGTGTCCCGATATCATGTGCTATCCCGTGACCGACGAACGCTCGGCCGGCTTCTATGCCCTGGGCATGACGCAGACCCTGCGGCAGCCAGTGGCGGTTTGTGTCACCTCGGGTACGGCCCTGCTCAACGTGGCTCCCGCCGTGGCTGAGGCCTACTATCAGCACAGACCACTGGTGGTGATCTCTGCTGACCGTCCGCAGCAATGGATAGACCAGCTCGACGGTCAGACGCTGCCCCAGCCGGATGCCCTGGGACGCTTTGTCCGCAAGGCCGTTTCGCTGCCGGAACCGCACGACCAGGAGACACGCTGGTACTGCAACCGCTTGGTGAACGAGGCGCTGATGGAGAGTCGCGGGCCTGTGCATATCAACGTACCCATCACGGAGCCGCTCTTTGAGTTCTCTACGCCAGAACTGCCTGCGGAACGGAAGATTGAGTTGAAGGCTGCCGACGTGTCGTCGGCGATGCTGGGTCATGTGGGCCGAATGTTCATGCAGGCCCGGCGGCCGATGCTTATTACGGGTCAGCCCCTGAACGGCGGCTACGATGAGGCTGTCTGTCTGGTGAGCGACGACGAACGCTATGTGCCAGATTTCGTGCTGTATATTGGCGGTTCTATCGTCAGCAAGCGCCTGAAACACTTCCTGCGTAAGGCCAGGGAGACGTGGATAGTAAATGAGACGGGCGAAGTGAACGATACGTTTATGAACCTGACCTGCGTGATTCAGGGCGATGGCGAGGTGGTGGCCGACCATATCCGCTTCATGCTGATAGAGCAGCCCCATCCTTTTGTGCAGATGTGGGAGGAACTGCTGGCGAAAGTACGTGCGCACAACTACGAGCCTGCCTATTCGCAGATGGCTGCCGTGAAGTGTTTTGAACAGCATGTCTCCCCATACGCCTTTGTCCACTACGCCAACAGCACCGCTATCCGTCTGGCCAATATCTACGCGAATCATCCCGTGTTCTGCAATCGCGGTGTCAACGGCATCGAGGGCTCCCTGTCTACCGCCGCCGGCTTCTCCGTAGTCACCGACGAACAGGTGTTCTGCGTCATCGGCGACCTCAGCTTCTTCTACGACCAGAACGCCCTGTGGAACCAGAACCTGCGGGGCAATCTGCGCATCCTGCTGCTGAACAATGGCAAGGGTGGCATCTTCAACATGCTGCCCGGCCTGGATCAGAGTCCGGCACGCGACAGATTCGTCGCCGCCCAGCACCACGCCTCGGCCGAAGGCATCTGCCGCCAAAACGCCATCTGCTATTGCAGGGCTGAGAATGGGTTGCAGATGCGACAAGGCGTCGACTGGCTGCTTACTACAGAGAGTCCGCACCCATTGCTGTTAGAGGTGTTCACGGATGCTTCGGTAGATGAGCAGGTGTATAGACTCTATTACAAATCCCTGCATCAATAAGTGTAGTACTAATACTTGAACGACGAGCCGCCTACGAACTCGCGCATGATGCTGGTGGGGGGGATCTCCTTGTCGCTGACGGGCAGGAAGAAGTGGATGAACTTCAGCAGCCGGTGGGCCTCGGCATATTCCGGACAGTTCCTGGGTACCGACGACAGGATGATTTCGGCATGGGTGCGCAGCACGGCAAACTCGATGTTGAGCGCCGAGTTGAACATTACATCGGCAGTCTCCTGGAAGGGCGATATCCATTGGTCTTCGGCTGCCAGCACGTTCTTCCATTGACTGATGGTCTGCTGTGCGGTGAAGGCGCCCTTGTTGTAGTCGCGAATGATGCGGCGCAGCAGGCGGTTGTCGCGTGTGGGTATCCAGTTGTGGTCGTCGAGCGATATGCTGGTCAGCGCCGAGATATAGATCTTGTATTTCAGCTTGTCGCTGATTTTCTTCGTCAGCAGCGGGTTCAGGGCGTGTATGCCTTCGATGATGAGCACCGTGTCGCCTGCCAGCTTCAGCTTCTTGCCGTTGTATTCGCGCTTGCCGGTGACGAAGTTGTACTCAGGAACCTCCACCCGCTCGCCCTGCATCAGCCGCAGCAGATGGTCCTCCAGTAGCGCGTACTCCACGGTCTCTACGTTGTCGAAGTCGTAGTCGCCGTTGGGCAGCTTGGGCGTGTCGACGCGGTTCACGAAGTAGTCATCGGTCGAGAACGACAGGGGGCGCAGGCCGCAGGCCAGCAACTGCACGCTGAGACGCTTGCAGAAGGTGGTCTTGCCGCTTGACGAGGGACCGGTGATGAGCACGATGCGCACGGGGTCTTTCTCGCGGTGGAAGCGGCGGTCTATCTCTTCGGCTATCTCCACAATCTTCTTCTCCTGCAGGGCCTCGCTCACCTGAATCAACTCCGAGGCATGACCGCGCATGATGGCCTTGTTCACGTCGCCCGCATTCGACAGGCGCATGATGATGTCCCAG
>ERZ842401.5029-NODE-5029-length-14926-cov-5.530294_pt1 | contig 14926 bp, 13 predicted proteins | sample MGYA00521270_ERZ842401 | MGnify/ENA primary metagenome ERZ842401 (study PRJEB31892, sample SAMEA3878208) | bioreactor metagenome | biome: Moose rumen | place: Sweden | collected 2011-10 | study: EMG produced TPA metagenomics assembly of the PRJEB12797 data set...
TCCCATCCTCGGCGACAGCCGTGGAAGTGGTCTCCTTCGTGACGGTCAGATGGCCGTTTACACTTCCCATATCCACTGATACAGCAGCTGTCTTTGTCAAGCTACCAACTGTGGCTGTTACGGTATTGGTGAAACTGCCTGCAAGCAGATCCTCCTCAGTAACTGTGTAGGTGGCGGCGGCCGTTATGGTCTCTCCGGGCCCGACGTTTTCAAACGTACTCTGAGCCAGCAGCACACCTTCAATTTCTTCCAGCGTGATCGTTCTGGCTTCCGAATAAATGTTCGTTGCCGTGATGGTAAAGGTTACAACGTCACCCGGCAGATACGCTCTGTCCTCAGCTGCCTTTGTGACAACCAAATCATCGTCTACGGGCTGAGGATCATCTGGCTCAGTCCCGTCTGTGACTTTCAAAGTTCCGAGAACCAATGTGATTAGATAGTTGGCGGGGTTGGTTCCCTCGTTCAGCGTGTAGGTAAAGGTATTCTCGCTGGAGCCCACAAGGGTCTGACTGCCGGTCACATCATATGTGGCACCTTCTTCCTCCGCAAAGCCGTCGCCGGAAACCGTGATCTCATTATTTGTCAGCGGTTCACCATCATATACCTTGCTGTCGGTCGCACTGGTCAGGGTGATCCTTGCTTTGTCAACCGTCAGTGTTCCGGTATTCCACTCCAGGGAGTAGTCCCTTTGCTGCGCGGTCCCGTTATCCCAATCCAGTTCCACCGAGTTCTCACTTGTCCCGGCATCTGTCTGGGAGCCAACAACTATGACAGGAAGAGTCTCTCCATCGACAAGTCCTTCCATGCTGCACCCCTCCGCTGTCAGTGGTGTGCCATCATAGGTCTTGCTGTCCGAATCAGAATAGATTTTCAATGTGGCGGGAGTGACTTTCGCGTATCCGTCAGACGTTAGGAAAAAGACACGAATATTCCTGCCAACCTCCTGAGGGACGGAAAACATGCCTTTCAAAACCAAATCGCTCGTGCCCACATGGGTCTGAGAGACTGTCTCATTTTCCCCATTGAACAGAATATCTTCCGCCTTCAGCACATTATTGGAGATACTGATGGCATACCCAACTTCAATGGGCGTACCGTCATAGATCTTTGTCTGCGTCTCTCCGCGGATCGTCACGGTAACAATGGCTCGGGTGACTGTCAGAGTGCCAGAACGATAAATGACATAGTAATAATCGGGATTTGTCGTGCCGGTCACCGTTGCATTGGAGGGTTTTATAGAACTGGAGCCAGCATCTGTTTGACTGCCAGTGAAAGAGATGCCTGTGACAGCATGGCCCGGCTGCAAAAAGCCCTCTATCAACAGTTTGGAAACGTCGTTTTCTTCATAATACAACGGCGTGCCGTCATAGGGTTTTGAACTGTTCCTTGCAGTGATAATCAGCTCTTTTTGCAGATAGACATTCCGCTCGATGGTTTTGCCAACATCGTCCTCGCCAATGGTGATGTTCAATCCGCCACCTTCCACATGATGGAATCTGAAGCCGTCGATCAACGTGTTGACCGCATAGCTCTCGTTGAGCTTTTTTGTCTCGCTGACATTCAGGTTCGTCAACTCGTTCCCGTCCATGTCAAAGTAGCGGATGCTGATAGTAGCGGATTTGTAGGGAGCATATTCAAACCAAATTACATTCTCGCCAGCCGTAAAAGTTAGTCCTATCACGTTTTGCACTGGATAGAAGCCGGACTCAATGGCCTCCTGGGAAACTCCTTGCGAAGCCAGCAATTCATTGTCGACCTGCGCGGCGGTTTCCTGTACGCTGATAACGTTCCCTGGCACGGTTATTTCAACGGACTCGGCCACATGGATAGAGTGGTCATCCTGAAGAACATAGTGAACCGTGTACGTGATCTCATCTGCACGGTTAGAATATCGGAAAATGATGACGTTCTGTTCGTTGTCGTATCCGAGCGTCAGCGATTTTTCTATGGCGTCCACAAACTTGCCGGCAATGGTGACCGCAGTCTCGGTCACTTCATCGCCCGCATACAGCGTACTGTTGGAGATCGTCCTGGGCTCTGCCAGGTCTATAGTCTCATCATCCGCATCCACATAACGCACGGTATAGGTGATGATGTTGCGCACCCAGTGGGCATAAATCACCATGTCTTCAGTGATCTGGTTATTCCAGTCGTAGAGCTCTCCACCTTGGGCTGCCGTGTACCATCCTTCCAGCGTATAACCGAGCTTGGTCGGTGTAGCCGGCTTATCGACTCTATGATACTTCTCAACCTCCAGCGTTTCACCATACTGCGTCACGCCGTCCTCATCCATGAATTTGACTTCGAACGTGGGTGCGATCCACTTGGCATAGAGAACTACATTGTGCCCCGGCATAGTGCTGAAGGTATACGGCTGTGCGAACTCCGAATCCGCATACCAGCCGCCCCAGACATAATCCTCCTTATCAACGGGGTTTTCAGGGACATAGTTGTACTCTGCCCCGCTGATGTCCGCCTCGTAGTAAATGTCAGATTTTGTGGTCAGCCTTATACTGCCATCATAATAATCAATCTGATACTTTGCGCGGTCATAGTAGAACCGGTAGGTATAAACGCCGTTGGCATCATATCCGGATCCTTGATACCCGCTCGGCGTGCCGCTGTGCTTTGTATATCCGTCGATCTCTTTCTGTTGCAGATTATTGGTGTTCAGGCCCGTTTGCGTATAGGAATCCTCACGCATGTACGTTCCGTCTGGCTGTTGAAGCCAGTATTCTGCGTTTCTATTGTGGTTTTCGGAAGTCCAATTACCCGTGAAAGTCATCACATGGTTGCTGTTTGCATTGGCGACATTATCCCAAACCAACTCATATCGTCTGGTAATATAATAGCTGCTCGCTCCAGACCAATGCTGAAAATACCGGTGGTTATTCCCGGTAGCGGTATCATAGACCTCATCATTGCCTGCAGGCCACATGGAAGACACGTCCTGCCCAAGGACAACACCTGTAATACGGTAGCTTGACCCGGAGTAAGTTTGTCCTCCAATTTCAATTCGCCCAGTGTTGCGATTTATATTGAATACCAGCGTATACCGGATCAGCTTATAGTAGACCATTAAGACAGAGCTGCCGTCGGCTGCAATGGTGACTTTGGACGCGGCATTGCGTTCGGCGTCGAGCTCATATCCGTTGGTATTGCCATTCAGGGGAGGCGCATCGGTGGCGACGACCTCCGTGCCCACCCTCTCGCTGGCAGTGATGCTGCTGTCATATACCCAATCATTGGTTCCCGAAGGATTATATTTCTCCCTCATATAGATGATGGTATAGTCGACAACCGCGGGCTCCCACTTGGCATATAGTATCGTGTTCTGCTCCAGCGTGATGGAAGCGCCCGCTTCCTGGGTCAGTTCCTCGTCCAAATACCAGCCTGCAAAGGTGAATCCTGTGCGGGTGGGGATATCGGAAGTAATCTGGACCTCAGATCCGTAAAGGGCGTTGGTAGCCGCAACGTAGCTTCCGCCATTTGACTCATAGGAAAGGGTGAAGGCTTTACGGATATAATAGATGGGAATTTCTTGTCCGTCGTTTTCCAAAACAACTGTCTGCTCCGTGCGTTCAAAGCTGGCGCCTTCGATTGTTCTGGTAGTAGGCGGTGTGACCGTGGTGCCCTCTATGCCATATGCTTCTTCTCGCCTGACCTCGGTATATCCGTCATCTTCCAGATTCTTAAGCATATATACATAGTAATATGTGAGGTCGTTCGGGATATATTGCACCCGAATGGTCGGGACGATGCCGATGTCCTGTTCATTAGGCACTGCTGCATCCAGCATTTCCTCCGTGAGCTCCACGTAGGTCTGCGTAGGATAATAGTATGGGTGCTGCTCGTCCAGCATTCCATGTTCATTCACATAAATGGATTCCGGTGAAGTGATCGTTTTGGGAAGATCACCGCGCACCAACTGGTCGATAACGGAGCTGAACGTAGTCTCCTGCCCCTGAATGGTATAGTAGTATTCGATCGTGACCTGGAAGATTTTAATCTCCTCGAAGACGGGGTACAGGTCTAAATCGTCGTTTACGACATAACCAATCTCAACTCTTTCACCGCTATCATTCTCCCACCCCCTGAAAATATATCCTGATTTGAATGGGGCTTCGGGGAAGGAAGCGATTTGCTCACCGGGAGCATATCCCTGCTGGAGCATGACTACGTTTCCTTCTTCATTAAAGTAACTGACCGTGTACGTGCACTCGATAAACTGTGCTTCCACGATCATATCCGTGTGGACGAGGGAATCCTCCGTCACCGTTACCTCTTCGGACGTCCATCCGATGAACCGGAAACCCTCTTTGCTCGGGTCGGACGGAAATTCGCCTATCGTTTCTCCGCTCTCCCGCTCTCTGACCTCAAGGACTTCATCGTCTGAAACGAAAGTGACCGTCCACACCTTGACAAAGATGGCGTCGATATTCATGTCGGACGTAACAGACGTATTGTCATCCTCGGACCAACCAACAAAACGATATCCTTCCTTCGTTGGGTCCTCTGGGAAGATTGTGCTGAGGATTGTTCCGTCTTCCACAGTCAGAACAACGGTTTCACCGTCAATATCAAAAACAACGGTCCACAGATGCACATATTCGGCCGTAACCGTCATATCACTGGCAACGATGGTATCAGCGGTAACCTCGGAACCATCCTCGCCAACCCATCGAACAAATCGGTAACCGATCTTGTTAGGAGCAGCAGGTAATTCATCGCCGATGCTCTCTCCCTCTTCAATGGAGCTAACCTTGACAGTCGTTTCGTCTGCAACAAAAGTGACCGTACAAATCTTTATGAAAATGGCCTCGACGCTCAAGTCCGAGGTGACGGGCGTTTCGCCATCCACGGACCAGCCTGTAAAGCGATATCCATCCTTTATGGGGTTCTCAGGCAAAATCGTATTAAGGATCGTCCCATCGTCAACGGTTACCGTGTTAATCTCTCCGTCAATGTCAATGGAAACGGTCCACTGCTGAACATATTGAGCCGAAACTGTCATGTCTTCGGTGACAATGGTCTCAGCGGTGACTTCCTCCCCTTCGCTGAACCACCCCACAAAACGGAAGCCCTCTTTCACAGGAGCTTCCGGCAGTTCCGCACCGATGGATTCTCCCTCGTCAATGGAACTCGTCTTGACGGTCGTTTCATCCGCAACAAAAGTGACCGTCCAGGTCTTTGTGAAAAGAGCCTCGACGCTCAAGTCCGAGGTGACAGGCGTGTCGCCGTCCACAGACCAGCCCGTGAAGCGATAGCCTTCCTTCGTGGGGTTCTCCGGCAATACCGTGTTAAGGATCATCCCATCGTCAACGGTTACCGTGTTGATCTCTCCATCAACATCAATGGATACGGTCCTCTGCTGAATATACTGAGCCGCGACCGTCATATCTCCAGTGACGATCGTATTTGCTGTAACTTCTATGTTATTACTGATGTTATCAATATAAACCCATCGGACAAAACGAAACCCAACCTTTGTCGGCGCTGCTGGCAGCTCACCGCCGATGATCTCGCCATCAGCAATAGAACTTGTTTTTATCGTATTGTTATCTGAAACAAACTTTACTGTATGGAAAATGATCTCGGGTGTTGGTTCAGGTGTGGGTTCCGATGTCGGCTCAACTGTGGGCTCCGGTGTCGACTCAACCGTGGGCTCCGGTGTCGGCTCAGTCGCGGGCTCGGGTTCAGGATCACCTGATTCATCCAACCCCATTAATTGCGCAGGATTGTCTGCCGACTCAGGTGCAGCACGCAGATTCTCGTCTTCTTTTGAAGAATCCTTATCATCTGGTGTATTCTGTTCAGGTGAGGTCAGTGAATCCTTCGTGTCCTGTTCAAGTGTGCTTTCGCTGTCACCAACAGAATACACCACTTCCTCGGAAGATATGTAGTTGGTGCTATCTGCGTCGTCAGCGAGTGCAGTTACTGGAAGTAACTGCAACACCATCATGACAGCAAGAAAGATTGAACAGAGTCTTCTCTTTTTGTTCTGTCTCATCGATTTCTTCTCCTTTTTAATATGGATTAAAAGCCAATATGAATTGTACCGCCCCCCCCCGCACGGCAAACTAACCTTGATAGCCGCAGACTAACGTTTGAGTGGTTAGTTTTATGCTTTTACAAAAAAAAACGAAATCATTACGAAAATCCTTTTGAACAATATTCAAAAATCAGTTTTTAGGCGATTATTGGGATAGTTTGAATAGGCAAGCAATGCCTCATGGGACCCACGAGGCGAAAAAATGAAAGCCCCCGCACCGCGGGAGCTTTCATTTGCTTGTTGAGGGCAGCGCCCCCAAGCCCCTATTCACGCACATGCTGTGCGGCGGCGCATCCTCCGGATGCTTATGGAGCAGGATCAGCTTATCGCTGGTCATGCTCTTTTCCTTTCTCTGCTGCACAGGCGTCTTTGCCGAGGATTTTCTCTGCGTTGGCTCGATAGACCAGCAGTTTTTTCATCTCATCTCGCGCCTGCCGGTATTCGCTATACGCAGCCTTCTTTTCAGAAAGCAGGGCTGCATACTCGGCTTGCAGACTCTTTACGGTTGGCAGTTTCTTTAGCTGCATATCGTTAAAAGTTTTCTTGGCAGCACGGTGAAGAATTATATCCGCCTCATGTTCCGCCAGGTATTTTTTTGAATAGCGAGAAGCCTTATAGCCGTCAAAAATCTTGCGCGTCTTGGCATAGTTAATCACCTGTGTTTTGAGAACGGCAATCTCCGCCATGCGCGTTTCTGCCGCCTTGATCTGCGCAGAAAGCGTATTAAATCTGGCTGTGGCTGCATCGGTCTGTCGCACAAGTTCGTTGTAATCCATGCCGCTGTTTTCGCGCAGGAAGTTCATCGTTTGAGCGATCTGCTTGATATTGAACACCTTGGCCCATTGCTCATAGCCTGCGCCCTTGCCCGCGTCGAGCTTTGCCTGAATGTCGATCAGCAGGCTTGGCTTCGGAGCCTCAAGCACAGCCGCTTTCTTTCGGGGAGCATGTACCTTCTTGCCTGCGAGGATCGCTAAAAGGTCGCTCTCGGAATACCCTTCTCCGAGGGAGCTGAGCCGGGCCGGAGCCTTATGATTTGGCGCTTGGAGAGAGATAGATTTTCCCCGGCGCTTAACCTCACATCCGGCTTTCTGAAGCATGATCCATAGCTCGTCGATGGTATCAGGATGCTTTTCCAACGCTGTATCTATGGCAGTGCGGAGCAGCTCGCGTTGAGACGGCTTTGCTTTATCGCCCAGCCACTTGTTATAGCTTTTGCCGTGTCGCTTCGGATTCTCAATCACAGAAAGCTGATGCTCAATACAGATGGTGTCGCTGAGATTTCGTACTGCTTTTGTGCTGCCCCAAAAGTTGCGAAACTTCCGGGAGCAATCCAGTGTGGTTGAGTTCCAGATGATGTGATTGTGCGTATGAGCTTTGTCAATATGCGTGCAGACAATGAATGCGTGTCGCCCTTTCAGAAAGCGCTGGGCAAACTCTACGCCGATCCGGTTTGCCTCCTCCGGTGTGACTTCGCCTGGGCGGAACGACTGGCGAAAGTGGTAGGCGATCACATCGTTTTCCTGCTGCCTGCCGGTAATGTCCGCATACCTTTTTTTCGTGAAAAGAAACTCGGCGTCAGCGATGCGACTGTCGCACTCATACGATGTAATAAGCCGCCCAGCATCTGTTTTCTCCGGGTTTTTGATGTAGTCTATAATATCGCTGATCGCCCGGCCAACCTTTCGGCCTTTGCCGGTATGCAGCGGCATAATACAAGTTGTGGCTATATGCGGTCACCCCTTTTCATCGAAGAAAATGTTTGAAGATACTATGGGATTAGGGTTATTCTCGTTGTAAAACAACATGACATGTGTTATACTATGCAATAGGAGCGTGGTGACTATGAACTTTGCCGATTCTATTCTAAAACTGCGTAGCGAAATAAGAATATCTCAGAAGGGGCTTGCCGATGATCTGAACGTAAGCTGCGCCACAGTGAACCGCTGGGAGAACGGAAGAACCGTTCCAAACCGTATGACATTGTGCGTTATACGGGAATACTGTAAGCAGCGAGGTCTTGACTTTGCTTATGACGAGGGAGGCGAGAAGCATGAATAGCAAAATGACAATCGGGCAAATATGCGGCGAGCTGGAATCTCCGTTGTTTGATCGCAAAAGCGCAAGGATTGACGCAAAAACCCTCGCCATCCATCTGATTGCCTTTGCCAACGCAGACGGCGGCACGATCGCCATTGGCGTTGAAGATGACGGCAGGATCACCGGCATCGACGGCTATGCTGAAAACATCAACGAGCTGTTGCGCGCCCCCTTTGATTTCTGCAAGCCATCAGTAAGAGTGGAAACGGAACGTGTAGCCTGCGTCAACGAGAAAAACGAGGCGGATCACATTCTCCTGATCGAGGTTTTACAGAGCAGTGATCTTCACGCTAATCAAGCAGACGAAGTTTTCTTCCGTATCGGGGACAAATCCAAAAAGCTCAATTTTGAGGAACGCTTGCAGCTTATGTATGCAAAGGGAACGCGATATTTTGAAGACACACCCGTGCCCGATGCAACGATTGAAGATATTGACCTGGCATTTGTGAAAGAATATGCCATAAAAATCGGATACAGAAAAAGCCCGGAGGAATACCTGCGGGAGAATAAAGAGTTTGTCTCTGAAAGAGGTGGCAAGGAGACAGTCAGCACCGCCGCCATGCTGTTATTTGGAAAGAACCCTAAGCATTTCTTCCCTCGCGCCCGCATTCGCTTTGTGCGGTATGAAGGAACGGAAGCAAAAGTCGGTGCTGAGATGAACGTAATAAAGGATGTTGTTTTCGACGGACGCATCCTTCAAGTCACGGAGAAAGCATTAAACTATCTCCGAAGTCAAATTAAGGAACGTACTCATCTTGGCGCAGGTGCTCGCTTTGTCACTGAGCCAGAGTACCCGGAGTTTGCCTGGAAAGAGCTTATCATCAATGCAATCGCACACCGGGATTACAGCATCAAGGGGACGGACATTCAAATCAAAATGTTCGATGATAGAATAACGGTTGAAAGCCCCGGAACGCTGCCTGGGATCGTGCGTCTGAACAATATGCGCCATGTTCATTTTTCCCGCAATCCAAAGATCGCACAATTCCTTCATGAGTACGAATACGTGCAAGAGTTCGGCGAAGGCGTGGATCGGCTTTATGAAGTCATGGAAGCCGCGGGGCTTCCCCAACCGGAGTACAGGGTCGAAGCGTTCATGCTGTATGCGACCATACGAAATGGAAGTATGAAAGGGACCCAACATGAAAACCAACGTGAAAACCAACATGAAAACCAACATGAAGGTGTCTATGAGAAGATTCTGTGTTTCTGCACGGAGCCGAAAACGCGGCAGGAGATCGCTGCGCACTGCGGTTTCAAGGATCTCCGCCACTTGTCTGCAAAGTATTTGAAGCCGCTGCTTGAAAGCGGTCAGCTTCAAATGACAATACCCCAAAACCCGCGAGACAAGAATCAAAAATATGTTGCTGCGAAAGATGGGAGGGAGGGATGACCGATGCTTACAATGATTTCTATCGATAAATTTGCGGACGGGGTCGTTAAGAACAATAAAGGCTGTGACCGCAAAACCCTCATAGCTTCGCTACAGGACGCCCTTAATGCAAAAAAGAATGGGGCAAGATGCGTAATCTGTGGAGCGCCGATCTGGGCGGCGGGCAGTGGTGTTACAGGAACGTACATGTGCTTCCCCTGCATGACCGGTGAAACAGACGACAGTGAGGACTATGAAATCGAATAAAGAATGAGCGCAGAGAATAATCTTTGCGCTCATTCTTCTTCATAGGTGTCGTAATCGTCCTGCTGGGAAGCTACTTCTTTGAAAAGTGATATGAAATCGCCCCATTAACAACAGGATCATACTTCCCCTGGTGCACAACAATGACGTTATATTTCCCGGCAGGAAGGCTTGATAAGTCAATACTGCATGATGCCGTTCCGCCTTCAAGAGAAATCACAAATGCCTTATTATCTTCGTTTAATAACCCGACCGAGAGGGGGTTCCCGGTATCTACCCAGGTAATCACAAAGGAAAACAGATCGGTATTTTGATCTACTGTATAAAGCACGTCGCTTATTGCGCAGAGGCCAGGTAAAACATTCTGAAAAGAGAAATTTCCTGCATCTGTTCTTGTTGCATTATCACGGTCGTAAATGACGGATGAATCGAGATCATCCTTTTCAATCGTCATTTCTTCAGTAAAGGTAAGTGTACTCGCACTCGTAATTAAAGTATCACGGTTTTGAATGGCAAAAGTATCCGAAGAACATCCCGCGCACCCAGCTATACATAAAACAAACATGGAAAAAGCAGCTAAAGCCTGAATTATTCTTCCCGTGGTTTTCATGGTGAGACTATCCTTTCTATATATTGTGTGCGCACTGTTTGAGAGGGCTTTTGCCCTCTCAAACAGCAAGAGAATTAAATGAAACTATATGAAAGAGCCCCTGTTACTGTACTTGGCCCATCGTAGTTTACAACCGTGACATAGTATTCTCCCGTCGGCACCGTCATTTTACGGTAGTGTGTTAAACCCAAATCGATGCTCAGTCAGTCCCACGGGCTCACTGTTCCATGTCGAGTAACCGCCTCAACGTATGTGCTCTCGAAAGGACAGCCTGAGGAACTCCTTGTTGCGAAGGTATGCCCTCCAATGTCAAGGACAACACTCCCTTGGATAGTAGTATATAGCCCAATGGAGTATTCGCCGCTATCGGTAGCAAAAATGATTACTGCCATACCTCCACCGTTCAAATTAGGATCAGCCATCTGTTTAGAAATCGTTTGATGCTTAATTTCCAAATTCTTGAAATAGTCAGTCCACTGTCGAATTAAATCTTCATCTTCAAAACTAACCCATTCAGGAGAGGTAATGCTTTTACGAAGCGTAATTTGCTTAATGGGAGAATCAAGCATTGCTGCAAGTTGCGTTTCTTTCATTATTGGCTTCCACCTGTTATTAAGAAAAACAATGGATATCGTAACAATGAGCACGGCTATTATCGTAACGAGAATTAAAAAACGATACTTTTTCATGGCTTAACCCCTAATGATCGCAACATGAAAGGATGAATTCTGTTTCGTGATTTGTTGTTAGGTGCAGTCTGTTCATTCCGTGATAATAAGCACAATAGCATCACTTGTGCCGCTACCGCATGCTGCCACTTTATAAGCAGCAGAAGATGTTAAATTTGCAAATACTACTTTCTTCGTTTCAGATGAAATCTTCGCAAAAGCAATCGGCTCATCCTTGCTTTCGGCGGAGTATAAGAATACTTCTATAATCGCGTCATCAAGAGAGGCATCTGTAGATACCACAATTTGCTTTGTGTTTGTAACAAGAAAATCCTCAATACCTTGGATTCCATCTACACCTGGAGCAAGAGTCAATTCAACACTCCCGTTGTTCAGTTTGACGCCATCAATATCAAACGAGTTCTCTGCCTTGTTTGCACTCTCTATATTTTTGCTTCCAGGAGTATCATTCATGCAGCCTGTAAGCGTCGAAAGACAAAGAAGTATTGCAACGGCCATTGGGAAAGGACGTATTGTCATATAATAAACCCTCTTTCCAAACGCATCGTCTCAGAAGCGTTTACTTTCTTTGGTTGCAGTTTTTAGGTGCAAATTGCGTCGCATATCACCATAAGCTCTATTCGCCGGAATAACCGGTGATCTGCTCCGCCGAATTGACCATATCCCAAAATCCATCGACTTGGGCAATGTCCCTTGTGGTAAACGAATAGCAGATGACGTTTTCTCCGCTTTCAAAATAGATATAGCTCCCGACTCCATCTATATATTTTGTATAATGAATGGTGTTCAATTCATAGCTTTCTTTCTCATGACTATGGAACCATTCTTTGGAAGCAACCCTGATCCTCATTTCGTCTCCGAGCTCCTCGTTGTAAAAAAGTGCTGACAGCACGACACCATCCGTGTTTTTCATCAGTTCGGCATAGTCGCTGACGCCGCAGATGGCAGGGGTATCTTCCAGCACATACCCCTCCAAGATTTGCTTCGGAAACAGCATACCAAAGGTCTTATCATTCATAGCTTCATTCAAGGTCAGTTCAATCTTTGGCTCATTTTCAGTAATAATGTTCAGATTCTGACGGGTGAGCGTGGGAATGAACAGCACCAGCGCGAACACGATACATGCCGCTATCGCGCTCAGTTTGCCCCACGGTATAGACTTCCTCGTTTTCTGATAGATTGCCGCTTCTTCAATGTACTTGTTATCAATGACGCCCATAGCGTCCGAAAAAACCTTGGTTGTCACATAAACACCTCCCTGTCGATTAAATATTCCTTCAGGTTTTGACGGATGCGAGAAAGCCGGACGGATACATTCTTTTCCGAAAGACCTACCTGTTCCGCAATGTCTTTGTATGTGTCAGAGAACCAATATCGGCGCATGAAGATCACGCGGTTTTTTACAGATTGCTTTTCCAAGAAGTCCTCAATCATTCGTGCCAATTCTCGCGCTTCCACTTCCGCCTCCGTTGTGTTTGGTGCAGCGATAAACGGCTCAATTTCCTGCAACGTGGTCGTGTAGGAGTTGTTCCGCTTTCCTGCATTGTTTTTCCAATATACTTTTACTGAAAGATTCCTGACGATTTTCAAGACAAAAGACAATAGTGGGGTTGGTCTGGCCGGGGGGATCGCGTTCCAAACGCCCAAGTAAGAATCGTTTACACATTCCTGGGCATCCTGTATATTGTTTACGATGTTATACGAGAGCTTAAAACAAGCCTTTCCGTATTTTGTATCCAGTTCTCGTATCGCATCTTCTGAGCGTTCAAAGAACATCTCAATGATCGCATCGTCTTGTATCACCCGCATGACCTCCTTTCCGGCTTCACCTATATACTACGGTTTTATTTGAAAACACTACATCCCATTCAAAAAATAAAATGCCGGCATCAAGAAAAAGTCCTTGTGCCGGCAGATGTTTACCTGTAAACTTTCTCCTGGATCGCGTACCGCAATCCCTGTATTCTGGCCAGCAGCCAGGCGGCGATCATGGGGATGCCGAAGGGACTGACGAGAACAGCCAGCACCGTGAAGATAATGCCGGCCACAACAGTTTTTGTCAAAAACACAAAGACCGCCAGTATTCCCATGACGATGCCGGCTATGCCGAACACCCAACCGGAGATGTAGAGAATACCGGTGCAGAGCCAGACGAAGATCGCCAGGATAGCGACTACGGGCGCAGCGAGTATTTTCAGCAGCAACTTCATAACGCTGACCTCCTTTTTTCGTTTTATTAAGCGTATCAGAAGAACGCCCTTTTTTCAAGGATGCCGCGGTCCGATATGGGGCGGCTCACATCGGAAGCCGCCCCGTATATCATCATTGCAGCTTGGCGAGGGAAGATAGAATATCGGATGCGGCCTGCCAAAGACGCTCCTGGTTCTCCAACACCTCCCCTATGTCGGCATCATAGATGCGCCCGGTCTCGTTCATTCGTTTGGCGAGCTGGTTCAGATTGTTGCTGGATCGCCGGAGCAGAGATACCATTTCCTTCAGCTCAGGAAGTTCAAGATTGACCACATAGCCGTCAATGGCCATCTTCCGCAAATAGGCAGCCATGTTCTTGGTTCCGAGCTGCGCCATCTTTTGCTCGATCAGCGTTCGTTCTTCCGGCGTCACCCGAAACTTGAGCTGGACCTGTCGCTCTCTGTTTTCCATATCACAGCTCCATATCCCCTCGTTTTGAGGGGGACGGCTGTTTGAGATCAGCCGCCGTTTTCAGCTTATCCAGCACAGATGCCTTTTTCTCCTGCGCAAACTCCTTCCGTGCGAAGGTTGCGAACAAGTCCACCAGTCCGGGGTGCGCCTGATCCACCACAAAGGAAACGCTGCGGTCCCCGCCCAGGGAATCCCTATCTCTTACGATGGGAACGGTCTTTGCCCACGCCTTGTTGTCGCTGGAAATCCTCCCGTCCCAGTCCTTGTGAATGATCGTTGCCGCCAGCACATACTTCATGCGCTCAACGCCAAACTGTTCCGCTACCTCCGCAAAAGCCGTTTTTACATCAAGGCGGTTATTGCTGTAATTCCCGTTGATCGCCTTTTCCAGAGCCTTCTTGCAGGCGATGTTGGCCTGATTAGAGGCGCGGAACAGCGGCAGTTCATCATGTTCGCGGGCATATTCCGCGTTCTTTACATAGACGGGGGCATCTTTCATCTCGCTTCCTCCTTATGCAGTTTCGACCCATGCTCCTTTTGGGGTTCTTTCACAGCAGGCTTGTTCAGCTTTGCCAGCACGGAGCTTTTACTGCCCTCCTTTTCCTCCACGGGAATGACTGCCATGCGGCCGTTAATCCTCACAAACATCTCCGGTGTAGCAAATCTATCCTTGAACTTCTCCATGTGTTCGCCACTGAGCGAGCCAAAGTTTTCGTCTCCAAGGCCGACGATCAGAAAAGTCCCTGCCACAACGTCATAGATATTGCCCTCATCGTCGCGGAGCGCACGGTTCCATTCCTTTCCGTTCAGCTTTCCTTCCTCATCACAGAGCAGTGCAACAGGTTCCTCATAGGGGTACACGGCCTCGATGTAGCCGCCGACCTCACGCTGGAGCGATTCCAGGCCGGAGCTGATTTGCTTTTCATAGGGCTTCTTGCCGGGCTCTACGACCAGGACGCTGATTGTTTCGTTATGATCCATTTATAGCACCTCCAATTCATGCGATTTCTTCTTTTCCTGCCTGCCGTATACACAGGGCGCTTTCAGTTTTTCCAGCACGGAGGGACGTGCGGATCTGGCGACGACATCATCTGGAACCGCGAGGTGGAGACCATGAAAATCCGCGGCACGGACGGGTATCAATATGAGCCCGTGTGGATCCATCCCTCCGAGGCGGAAAA
>ERZ842401.5030-NODE-5030-length-14923-cov-3.955542_pt1 | contig 14923 bp, 26 predicted proteins | sample MGYA00521270_ERZ842401 | MGnify/ENA primary metagenome ERZ842401 (study PRJEB31892, sample SAMEA3878208) | bioreactor metagenome | biome: Moose rumen | place: Sweden | collected 2011-10 | study: EMG produced TPA metagenomics assembly of the PRJEB12797 data set...
AAACTTAATGGCGGCTCGTAAGCAGTCCGGTAAGACACAAGCACAAGTCGCTAAAGAAGTTGGCATTGCTGAAGTTGCATACAAGACTTACGAGTACGGTAAAAGAACTCCAACTGCACCAACAGGCAATGCAATAGCGCGAGCATTAGGAACAACTTCCGAAAACCTTTGGGGTTATCAAAGAGAAAAAAGTTGAAAGTAGATAACGTGGTAAAAAAACTACAGCCGAGCGGGATTGTCACTGCGACCAAGCAAGTAGTCAGTGGAAACATTGAAAAAGTCTGCAAGTTTAATTACGGTGTCGAGTTTAGGTTTAGCAGTGCCGTATTCAAAACGTTGTACAGATACAGATGTTACACCGATACCCTCAGCAATAGCCTTTTGAGTGACACCATTTTTAATACGAAGATTTTTCAAGCGTTCATTTAAAATCACCTTAAAGAACCTCCCTCAAAAAAATTTTTGAAACCGCTTGACACAACGCATTATGTAGTGTATTATTCGCACCAGCACAACGCATTATGTAGTGTTAGACTTAAAGGAGAGGAGCGATATGAACCAATCAATAAAATCAGCAAGAACCAAACAAAAACTTACACAATCACAGATAGCTAAACGTGTGGGTATTTCCGTCATTAGCTATCAACGGATTGAATATGGAACACAAAACCCTAGCTTAGAAACAGCAATAAAAATTGCTAAAACACTTAATACACCCGTTGAAAACCTTTGGGGTTATCAAGGAGAAAAAAGTTGAAAGTAGATACGCAGGAATTAAAAGCGCGAATGGCTTACAATAAGAAGTTTCAAAACGAAGTAGCGGCGAATATAGGAATGAGTGCCAACACCTTTAGGATAAAACTTCAAAAAGGCGACTTCAAAATCTCGGAGATACACCGGCTGATGAAAGCAATTCCGCTGACAATGCAAGAAGTTGAAAAAATTTTCTTTGCCGATTAGTTCACCTACGATTTCTTTTTATTAGGAGTTTGAGATAAAGCCGAACCTGCGGCAGTTTTGGAAGCCTTACCAGTGCGCTTGTCACGTAAAACTTGGACGCTAGCGGCTTTGGTCGAAGTTACTTTCTTAGAATTGTTTTTTAGACAAACAAAAACTTTCTTTCAATCATCGAAAACTTGTACTCACAACAAAATTTTAATGGTTTTAATGGAAAATGTCAATTATTTAATTTTGCAAGTAAAAATTTTGAAGGAGAAATTTAGATGATAATCACAAAACAGAAAAGGAAAGGCGACGAATATCACGGGTACTACCTTGACGGCAAGAAAATCGGCGTGATGGCATTGACGCGAATTTGTCGCAAGTACTTGACGGACGCGGGTATGGACGCGATGTGGAATCAAGTGATTGACCATAAGAGATGCGTTTTGGAACTCGGCGACGCTCACGAAGACGAAACCACGTTGCTTGAGGAAAAAATTTCTGAATTGGAATTTGAACGCGCTAAAGTTGCACGTCTTGAACAGAAATTGATGCAAGCGAAACTTGAGGCGGCAAGCTACGTTTTAAGGCACGCCTGAGAGATTTTCAGAAATTCAAGATTGAACACAGTAGCCGCACAAATTCACCAAGACGGCTATTGAATTGAATCTTGATGATTCAAATAGAAAGAAAGGAGTAAGTTCAATGGAAAACGCTCTGCAGATTTACAACAGTGAAGAGTTCGGCAAAATTCGCGCCTTGACGATTGACGGTAACCCTTACTTTGTCGGCAAAGATGTTGCAGAGGCGCTTGGCTATGAAAAACCGCGTAATGCCTTGCAAAGACACGTTGACGAAGATGACGCCCTGAAACGGGGCGTCACCGATTCGCTTGGTAGAACTCAAGTAACTACGCTGATAAATGAAAGTGGTTTGTACAGTTTAATCTTGTCGTCGAAGTTGCCAACTGCTAAAAAGTTTAAACGCTGGGTAACGTCTGAAGTCTTGCCGTCAATCAGAAAAACCGGCGCGTATGTTGTTGACAAGGCATACCAAAAATGGTTGGCGTCAAGGCAACACGGTACACTTTCACGCAAAGAAGAAACTAGCGTCATAAAAGTTTTTATTGATTATGCACGCGGGCAAGGTTGCACTTGGAGCAAAAAGTTTTTCTACAGCACCATTACGGTATAGTGCAACGTCGGCGCAGGACTTCCAATTCGCAACGGTCGTGATTCGGCTGATATTCAACAGCTCAACACCCTTGATTTGCTTGAAGGCACAGTCGTGAAAAATATCCTGCTGAAGGGAATGGATGCCGGACTTCATTACGCGCAAATTTGGGCGAAGGTGCAACTTCAGATTAAAACTTTTTTGGAAGTAACTTTCCAGAATCCAGAGTTACTCACATAAATATTTCAAAGTTCCATTGTACCGTTGACAAGGAAGTTGACGGCAGACTGGAGTTTTGAAAACTTCAAATAAAAAGAAAGGAGAAAAACAAATGAAAACATTGGAGAAGATCAGAGACAAGAGCGGTCACATTCGCTACAAGCTCGACGGAAAAAACATTTTGCCGAAACAGGCAAGAGAACTTGCAACGGCGACAATACTTTCAGCTGACAATGTAATTGTGAAAATTCAGCGTGAGGTTTCGCCCGACCGTTTGGTGGCGATTAAAAAGATTGAAGCCTTGATTGAAACGACGTTTATCATCGACCACACGGTAAAGGTTGAAGGTGGCGTGTATGCGCGTGATGACAAAGGCGCGGAGCTTGAACTTTGCGACGGATATATAAAGGTTGCAAAAGACGGGCTTATAACCTTCTACGACTTGGATATTCCCGAATCGCGGTTTATCGCGGAAATGAATGCGGCGACCGTGAAAGCATTAGACGAAGGCGAAGAGTTACGCACGTTCGCGATAACCGGCAACAGTGGCACGATCTACACGTACGATGCAACGACGCTTGAAGTCATCAACGCAGAAGAACCGATTAAGGTTGAACCCGCGATTGAAAAAACTGAAGGCACTACCGAAGTTAAGCTCGTGGATTATGTTATTGCACGGCGTCAACTTTCACGGAAAGAAGTTATTAAAAGCTATCACGAAAAGAAGGTAGCGTAGGATCGTCCGACACACAAAAATATAAAAGAAAGGAGGTAATGCACAATGACAAGTTTAGTGGAATACTTTCAAGCTTTTCACTCTTACGCTTATGAAAACGCTCTGACGGCTAGTGCGCGGGCTCTTTATTACACCATTTTGGGAGAATTTAACAATGCGTATTGGAAACGTTCAGAGTTGAGTAAATCAGTACGAGAGTTGAGGGAATTGGGAGGATTCGGTAGCGTTGGCGCAATTCAAAAAGCAAAAGCTGAACTTGGCACCGAAGGCATTTTGGAAATTTCCAAAAGCAAAAAGGGCGACGTCTATAAATTAGTCGAACCCACAAAATGGAAACGTTTCAAACGTAAACAGGAAACACAGAGTGAACACCTAGTGAACGCAGAGGAAACACCCGGTGAACACCTAGTGAACGGTTTTGATGTTTCCAATTACACGCGCGTGAAAGACGTAAAAGACAAAGAAGACAAAAAAGACAAAAAAAATTCTTCTCCTACGGCTACTACGCGTACGCGCGAGAAGAGATCTACCAATAGTGAAGAGGTAGAGCAGACGTGGTTTGAGTGTGAAGGAGAGCGCTTGAAAGGAGGAGTAGCGTTAGGCTTGATTGAGCTTGAAAACGAGTACGGCACTACGGCAGTAGTTGACGCCATATTGGAAGCGCATCGCTCAAATTCCAGACCGCGACTTAGTTTTAACTTCGTGAAAGCGGTATTGGAGAATCAGCAGAAAGGAGTGAGACAGCGTGGAAGATTTGACAATGTTCCAGCCGGACTTGAAGGCGGCGTCTGGAGTAACACCGAACTTCCGCCAGAAATTAACTGCGGTACTTAGTGCAAGGGACGCCCAATTTAATGAGTGGAAGCCGAAAATTCGTGAAAAGTTTGGTACTTGGCTTAGCGACTTAGACGTTTGGGAAGTCTGCAGAATTTGGGAAAGGCATACCATTTGCGCCGAATGTACGGGTTATCCTTGCAAGAATTTCTACAGTCCGGGCTTTGAACAAGTGGTGACGGCAGATGAAGCAAGGCAAAAGTTAGAGATAGGGAACAGGCGTTGCAAGTACAATCTGCAGGAACTTCAGAAAAGACGTATAGCGCAAAAGTTTGAAAGGTGCAAAATACCGGCGAAGTATGTGGGCAAAGGTTTTGAAAGTTATGAGGTGACGGCGGACAATCAAGCGGCGGTGAAGTGGGCGAAATACGTGATTGAAAATCCCGGCAAAGGGTTGATGCTTTTCGGCGTACCGGGATGTGGTAAGACACATTTAGCGGCGATAATCGCGCAGGAAGACATAAAACGCGGACGCAGTGTGATATTCAGTGACGTACCGAACTTGCTTGACACATTGAAGGCGACGTTCACGGAACACAACGACATTGACGGTAAAAAACAGGCTACGTTGGATACGTTGATGAGTGACTTGGCGAAGGTTGACCTTTTGATACTTGATGATATTGGGACGGAATATTCAACGGAATGGGCAATGGAGCGGCTTTATATGATAGTAAATGACCGTTACAACGCAGACAGACCGATAATCGCCACGAGTAACTTCAATGCTGAAGGATTAGAAGCAAAGTTCAAGGACATAAAAGGCAAGCGAATAGTCAGTCGGATATCGGAAATGTGTCAACCTGTTCTGATACGCGGCAGTGATCGTCGTAAGAGGAGGTGAAAAAGTATGCGTACATCTGAAGAAGCGCAAATTTTGTCCCGCGTAACAAGTGCGGTAAATCGCTTTTTTATGGTAATGAACGTTTTAAATACGTTGAGAGATTCCAAAGGCGAAACCTTTTTTGAAATTTACGAAATTGAAGACACGAAGGTTAAAGAAATTGCCGAAGACCTTGCAGAAAAGTACGTCTTTGTTGACGAAAAATCCTTTGAGAAGATTCAAAACACGCTTGAATATTTTGAGAGTTACTTTGAAGATGAAATTCTTAAAGAAATTCGTGAGGCGAAAATAAATGAGCAAACTTAATTGGCGTCAGACCGAAATGAAGGCGCCTATTATGGAGTTAGAATCAGGAGGTTTGCTTACTGTGAATTTATCTTTATTGGCGCGGCGCTCACTAGTCTTCTTGCCCATAAATCAAATTCCCGTAATAAGCGCCCATACTTTCAAGAGTAATTACTTCTTCACAGTTGGCATCGTCCGGCAAATTACCACGTGCATTCTTCCACGGGTCTTCAAAATGAGTTTGCGCACGAAGATCGTAAGGTTCTCTGTTGCCGTAATCTTTCCAAACGACGTCTACCGAATCTTTTTCATCGGCGTCAAGGTTATCAGAATTACCTTTTGGCAATTCGTCCGCGCTAATCATAAACCTACCTTTATGCGCATAGAAAAGTTCAGGACAAACGGGACCATTGCGCCACGCTTGAAAATCTTCTTCGATAAGACGTTTTTCAGTCCAAGTGTAATGCCAAGCTTGAGCGTAATAGCAAAGTTTTTGCAACTTCCACGTACTCATACTGCCCTGCTTTTCCAAAATGTATTTGCCGACGTCGAAGACACTAACCATATTAATCGCTCCTTTTAGAGAAACTTTTTTCAAAATTATAAACGTTAAGTCAATAAATTTGTTGAGGAGGTGAAAAAATGAGCAAACTTAATTGGCGTCGGAGTGAGATGAAGGCGCGTAAAGATTATTTGCGCAAGATGTCGGAGAAATCCAGCAACATTCTTAAACACGCCACATATGACAATTTGTTTAAGGGAATTGTGGATGAGCTTACCAAAAATAAGTTCTACGGGTTGTTTGCGTTCGTAAATGCAAATCCCAATGAGCCGGAATTGTTTGGACAAAAAACGATTATTAGCAACTTTAAAATAAGCAATGACTCAAAAAGATTGTGCACTAACATTTTTGTAAATGCGATATACGGAGTGGCGACTCAATTCAACATAACGCCGGATAAATTTTTGGGAGAAATTGCCGCCAAACTTGCGGACTTTGACTTAAGTATAACGGAGGAAGAAAAATGGAAATGATAATGTCGTTACCGGCGCACATTGACGCAGAAAAATTTGTAAGCGTAACAATGGACGTCATCAAGGGACGTTACGGCAAAGACGGTTACTACAGCGGCGTTATGCCGTTTGTATCGGCGCTTATTCGCCCTTCAGACCTTTCAATGGAGTATGCACGCGGATTCAGCGGCAAAAATGGACTTCGTTATTACGAAATTGACGCAGAGGAACTTGATCCTGTGATAATCGCGACGCTTGAGGAACTGGGCGAAATGGTTGGAATGGATTATTCCTTCGTGATGCCGAATCGCATTGTGAATCGTGATTGGTGGAGACCTTTTGGCGAATTTCAGGAAGGTTACTGCGAAAGTTACGAACTTGAAATGGCGCGTGAAAGTTATGAGCGTACGTTACGTCTGTTAAATGGGCAAAAAAAATTCGCCTAACGGCGTACTGTTAAAAGGAGGTCAAAGTTAAAATCTTTATTATATGGTTTTAATTTTACCACGTCAAGGAGAGAAAATCAAGGACACTTGAAAAAATTTGAATGAGGTTGAAAAGTTTGGACATTGAAACTGAACGCCACGAAAAAACTTTAGAAAAGTTAAAGCGGTTCCACGACCTTTGCAAGCCGTTGGTGGAATATATGCAGGAAAATTACACTCCGCACGACCAACTTGTTATTACGGATAGCCGCGCAACGATCTTTAAAGGTGATATGGATACGCCAATACCGCTCAAGTGGAAACAGAAGGACATTTAAACACTAAATACTTTCGGACGAAATCTGCAAGGTTTTCAAAGTCGTATCGTTTGTCGTAAATTTCAGGCGTAACCAAATAAAAACGTTTGGAATTTCCGTCAGTGTAGTATACGTTTAAAGTCCCTTTATCTTCGTCGTAATTGATGTCTTTTACAGAAACTTTCATCTTAATCACCTCCCTTCGAGGGAGATTATAGCACAGTTTTAAAGGAGGAAAATTAAATGGCAAGTAGGTTAGAAAATGCCGCAAGAAGTGCGATGGGCGGCGACAGCATTATGGAAGGACGCGAACCGATTAAGACGGCAGACATTATCGCGAAATATCCCGACGGAGTTTGCATTACCGGCGTTGCGAAAAACACGTACAACGGTTCAACTTACCCGGTGTTTACTTTTGCCGAAGATCCTAGCAAATATTTCAGCGGCGCGACTGCCCTTTCAAGGATGGTTGACGGTATGCTTGAAACTTATGACGGCAATTTGGCGGAACTTAATTCCGATCTTAGCAGGGAACATTTGAAAATCAAACTTTCAAAGACGCGTACCAAGAACGGTTACAACTTTACAAAAGTCGTGGTAGTCGGTACAGTTCCGGCGACGTACATTGATGAGAAAGGTAACGAGGTTGATACCGATACCGGCGAAGTTTACGGCATTGATGCACCTTTTTAGATTATATGCCTTATAAAGGCTGAAATAGATTAGAACAGATTGAAAGGCGCGGTAAGCGTTAAATCGGTGACAAACTGCCGCGTCTTGTTCAATCCCATAGGAGAGTAAAAATGAAGAAGATAATAGTAACTGGATTCACGGCGCAAAATATCGCGAATCAAGAGAGTGTGAGTTTCACGACGAATGGCGGTAACGTCATAGTGACGGGAGAAAATGGCGCCGGTAAGACGACATTAAAAAACGCCCTTATGTGGGCGCTTATTGGGAGTACTGCAGACGGAGAAAAACTTATTCCGTACAATTCGGACAAGTTGCCGATCGTCGAAGTAGAAATTACAGATGGGACAGTTTACACGAAATTTCGCAAGGAACTTTTTCAACGCCAAAGTTTTGACGGGAAAATTTCACGAACGGTCAACTGCTTCATCAACGGGACACCCGCAACCTTGAAGGATATTAACGAATATTTTTCAAGATTAATTCCAAATAATAGTTTGGAAATTATACTAAACTTGGGAAGTTTTTTCAAGCAGAAAAGTGAAGTCCAGAGAAAAATTTTGACGGAACATATTTCAGACGTCAAGGACGAAGACGTTATCGCAAGTGATGCAAGTTTGAGTGAACTTGACGTGAACGGATTTTCGGTAGAAGGTCACGGTGAAAGAATGAAGTTGATGCTTCGTAAGATAAAAAGCGAACGTGCAAGTATAAAGCCGAAGATTGATGTACTTTCAAGTCAAATTGTGGACGTTGAAGATGAACGCGAAGAATTGCAGGCGGAAATTGCCACTCTTGAGAGTAAACTTGCGGAATATGACGCAGAACTTTTAAAGATACAAGATATGCAATCGCGCAGTGAACTGAATCGCAGAATTATTAGCCTTGAAAGTGAAGTGAAAATTTTACGTAGCGTCATACTACATAATAAGAATAAACTTGAGAAATTGCGTGAAAGGTACGCTCAAGTCGGCGGAAAGTGTCCTACTTGCGGTCAAGCGGTAAACGTTGAGCGTGCTGAAAGGATTCGTGAAGGAATTGCCGACAAGGGCAAGGCGCTTAAGATTGAAACTGAAGACCACGTTGCGAGATTGTCGGAGAATGAAAAGGAACTTGAGGAATTGAAGTTGCGTGCAGGAAAAGTGCGTTCTGATGTTACTGAAATAACAAAAACGCAACGTGATAATCTTCGTAAGGAAATTGCGGCGCGGCAGTCACGAATTGAAAACATAACGTTCCAACTTGAAAGCAACGTCAAAAAACGGCGTCAGATTGAAGAATTGATCGTGAAGGAAAAAACTTACGGCTTACGTTTTTTGGAATATGAGCGGCAGTTATCGTTGGTAGAAAAATTTGTGCAGAAGAAAATGGAAATGATTACGGACGCGATAAACAGCCGATTCCAGTACGTGAAATTCAAAATGTTTGAGACGCTCAAAAGTGGCGAAGTGAGAAATATTTGTGAAGCGACATTGAATGGAGTACCGTACAGTCAACTTTCCAAAGGCGAAAAACTCAAGGCGGCGTTAGACATTTTGCAGACGTTTCAAAGTCATTACGGTGTAATGTTGCCGCTGATAATAGACGACGCGGAAAGTTACACGTCAAACAGTTTGATAGAAATTCCGAATCAGAAAATTTTGTTCAAAGTAGTTGAAGGGCAGGAACTTAAAATCGAAGTTCAGTCTATGGAAAGGAGGTTATCAGCGTGACGGAAAACCCTGCGTATATTGATGCGTGCATTTATGGGAATTGTTTCCCGATTAGCAAGCGTCGTGATGAAGATGAGGAAGATTTTTACCGCATTAAGATTGACGTTGACACACGGAATTTGACGGCTGAAGAAGAAGAAAATTTGTACGGAGATTTGGACAACGTTTACATTTCAAGTGATTATCGTGAACTTTACGACTTTATCGGCTTTGAAGTTGAAATGGTGGAACTTCCGGAATTTGAAGGGACCGAACATTACGGCTTGATGAAAATTTACGGCATTGTACCTGAAAAAACTTACGACGAAATTTGCGACGTTTTAGAAAAGTATGACGTGGAATGGAGCGATCGGTAATGGTTGAGAATGTTTTCAAAGCGCCGCCGTACGCGCAATTCAAGTATGAGCAAAAACTTCAACGTCAAAACGTGGAGACTTTAGGCGCGATGATTGGCTATTGGCAAAAGGAACTCTTTACTTTCTACAAGATGTCGTTGACGGACAAAGGTTACGATCTTGTTGTATTGGAAATGTTTTTGGAGCAGTCCAACGACGCGATAAGGTCGGCGAATACACCTGAAGAAGTTACGGCGCTGTACGAACATTTCGTGAAGACGATCCAGTTAAGCAAGTGTGTTATAAGGGCGGCAGAAAATTACGGGAAACAAATAGCCGAACAGATAACGGAGCTTGAGGAAACGCCGGTATGTCCTTGTTGTAGCGGGTACATTTCGCCGGAATTCATTGACGAATTGAAAATGCGTTACGACGATCTGCAGGAACAGATTAAGTTCTATGAGATGTTTACGCAGCAACGTTGCGAAGATATGGAGCGGTTGAGTGAAAAAGTTCGGCGTAAGGAAATAAAGGTTGAGATTTGGCAAGTTCCTGAAAAAATGCCGTGGGAAATGAAAAATGATTTTCCGATGCACTTTAGGGTAGTGAGTGAAGATGATGAAAGTGAAAGTGTTGGCGTCGGGCAGTAGTGGGAATTGCACGCTGATAAAAACTTCTTCCGGCGAAAATATTTTGTGTGACGTTGGAGTAACGCTTAAGAAAATTTTTCCGGCGATGAATTTTGAACCGATTGACTTTGCGATAATCACGCACGAACATAGTGACCACGCGCAATTACCGGCGATAAAAAAGTTGCTTGCGATTGGCACTGAAGTTTATATGACGGCAGGAACTCAAAAGGCGCTTAAACTTGAGGACAGACATAACCTGCACGTTTTAAAAGTGATGACGCCGATTGAAATTGGGAGTTGCCGATTAGTGGCGCAAAAATCAATCCACGATGCCGCAGAAGGAATTGTCTTCAAGCTTTACGACGCTGATGACGTGATCCTTTATTCGACGGACACGAAATTTCCGGCAGGCGACAATTCAGATTGTACAAAGATGATTATGGAAGCGAATTTTTCTGAATCGGCACTTGCCAAAAGTGAAATTGATGCCAATCAGAAAGAAAGGATCTCCAATAATCACACGTCGATAGAACGTCTTGTGAATTACCTTGAGAATCAGGAACTTCAAAGGTTGAAGGAAATTCACTTGATCCATATCAGCAAACGACACGGCGACGGTGCAGAGTTTAAATCGGCGCTGAAAAAAGTTATCGACGTACCGATTTTCACACACTGAAAGGAAAAAGCAATGAAAAATTTGATACCGATTGAATATGCAGCTCAACGTGTTTTGACCACGAAACAGCTTGCTACTTTTTATGAGTGCGATATGCAAAAGATTCATCAACATTTACGCAGGGATAAGGATCGTTTTGTTGAAGGCGAATACTACTTTAAACTTAGACACAAGAACTTGAGGGAGTTCAAAAAATCCCTTTCAAAAGAACTTTACTTTAAGTATGAAAGCGTTCCTGCTCTTTATTTGTGGACGAAAAGCGGTTGTGCGCTCCACGCGGAAATTTTGGATACTGATAAGGTTCGGAAAGCTTTTGAGGAACTTGAGAAAAACTACTTTAACGTTTCGGCAAGTCTTATGGAAAACCGGCGTAATAATGCAAGTCAAATCGTCGTTGCCAGCAATGTACGTTGTTATTTAGACGAGAATGGCACGGCGTGGCTTAATGTTGAAGACGTAGCACGTGGATTGGGTTTTGTCGATGTTCATCAGAAAAAAGATTTCGCCACTAGTGGCGAAAAATACGAAACAGTACGTTGGTCAAGAGTAAATCAATATTTGCAAGAGTTCGGCTATTCAAAAATTGTCGACAAGGATGATTTTATCCCCGAAAATATGTTTTACAGATTGGCGATGAAAGCCAAAAATGAAGTAGCGGAAAAGTTTCAAGCAAAAGTTGCAGATGAAGTTTTGCCGTCAATCAGAAAAACCGGCAAGGAAGATACCGCATCCGAATCTGCAGAAGAAACTTCACTGCAGATTTTCAACAATGCTGAATTCGGCGAAATACGTACAGCCGGAACTCCTGATAATCCGCTTTTTTGCCTTGCCGATGTATGCAGAGCGTTGGAATTTCCGCAAGTTGCAAAGGTGGTACAACGTCTTGACAGGGAGGTGCTTAGTACGCACCCCCTTAAAACATCGGGTGGAGTTCAGAATTTGTACTTTGTAAACGAAAGCGGCTTGTACGACGTGATATTGGACAGCCGTAAACCTGAAGCAAAGAAATTTCGCAAGTGGATAACGTCCGAAGTTTTGCCGTCAATCAGAAAAACCGGCAAGTATGAACTTAATCCTGCGTCTGAAAAACTTCCTTTAGATAAAAAAATCGACTTATTAAAATTTTTGGTGGAACAATCGCCCAATGCTGAAATTAAAATAAAATATCTGGAACGTATAGCGGAATTGATTTAAATAGCGGGCGTCCAACCTACGCTAAAACTTTCAACCTTTGGAAGAATACCAGCCCAATCGTAGGAAATTTCCAAAGTTCCATCGACATCAGCGGTAGTCTGCAAAATCTGCGTATCTTCGTCGTAAGTCCACGCGCCCTTGAAAGTAATTGATTCAACCTTCGCCCTATGCGGCAGTACAAAAGTTTGAAGTCTACCAGTACCCAATCCAATTACATCATCAACAGTGCCATTTTGCCGGGTAAGAGTGAATTTAACGGCGCTGATATTTTTATTTTCAGAATCAGTGCGGTAGACGAAACGTGACATATAAAGTCCAGCATCGCCGTAAGGTTGAGTAATTTGCCGCGCCATTTCAACCCAATTTTCCGCGTCAACGTCATATTCGTAACTAGCCTTAATGTCAACGCCTTCAACGGCTTTCACTTCGACCGTTGCATTTTCAGTATTGTAATAAAAATCGGTGATATTAATATCGCCCGCCGTGATATGCAGGGTAGATTGATTGATATTCCTGTCAATGCCGCCATTAATGCCCAAATGGTACGTCTGATACGTTCCAGTGCCACGTCCGATATTAATATTTTCACGTTGGGAAGTTGGAGAATCGAATTTGACGTAGGCTTTAACATCAGCGTCGAAAAGTTCGGTATGTTTGATGAGCGCATAACACGTACCCAAATTGCCGTAGGAATAAGTTTGCGGCGTCGTGAAAATCTCCAAAGTATCACCGGCTAAATTTTCACAATCAGTAACGTAAGCAACTTTGCAGTCAAAAATCTTACCTTCGTCCGAACCGTCAAGCGTCGTCAAAACGTAATGCGCCTTGAACTGAACTGCGCAAGCTTCTTTATTAACGGCGTCGGTAAACTCTAACCAATCTGTCCAATCGCCGCCTTTGTCACGAAGTCTAATCGTGCAGGAACTTTTCGCGTAACCGTTATCAGCCTTGTTGTAAGTTGCCGCCGTAATACGCGCAGGATTTTCATTGTGTTTGAGTTCGTAAATTGGCGAAATAAAATCGCGCCCATATTCGTCATTGAAGCAGTTGACTTTCAAACCGAGTTTAATTTTGGGCATAATTTCCGAATCGCGCGGCGCGTCAAGGGCAATGATAGGATAAACTTTTTTGCCGATCCATTGAACAATACCTTCGACGTCCAAAAGTTCAGCAACGGTGTTACCGTTCTCCAAAATATCAGCAAGTTCTCCGTGATATTTGTAGCGTGTCACGCCGTCGTTAGTGAAGTAGTAAAGTTTGTCGTCAACCTCGAAAATAATTCTGATATTGGTATCAGCAGGCTGTACTACCGAAATGTTAAAACCCGTGCAGGAAGTTTCTCTTGTCAAGTCAAAAGGCGCTGTAGTTTTTAATAAAGCTTGACGCCGGAATTGAAACGTATCACTTCCGTAGCTCATAGTATTTCGTTCAATCATTGTTTGAATCCTCAAAAAGTTTCTGCTTAACTTCGTCGACGTGGAAAACTCTATCATCATAATCCATATCGGCAATGTAATTGACGTAGTAAGTTGTAATGTCAAGAATATCGCAGATATTGCCGACGGTTTTGCCGTCAAGCATAGTCAAAAGCATCATAACAATTTCTTTATCGTGTTGATTTAAAATGGCAAGTGGATTAGTCATTTTCATCACCGATTGACTCTTCAATCAATTTTTTAGCCATATCAGAATCTACGAAGGAATGTTCCTTGATAAAAAATGCGGCAAGGTCAAGGATATTTTTACAATCGTTGAAAGTTTCGCCGTTAAGTAAATCCAAAATCTGGAAGATTGTTTTTTTGCAACCAATTTCATTCATAAGTTTGTTAGCAGAAGTTTTTGTCATAATTAATTTCTCCTTTTAGTAACTAGTAGCTAGTATCTAGTTATTTAATAAAAATCACGCTCGCTACGCGCCACAACCCGGACATATTCAAACCGCTTTAAGCGGCGATTAATCAGCTAAGGTCAAGTTTAGTCGTTGTCTTTTCAATCGTTTTGTAGGAACTTGCACCGACGATTGATGCGCCAGTTTTATCGCCGATAACAGGCTGATTCGTCTTCATCCATTCGACGACGGTGTTAATATCATTCGCAGTCAAATCACTACGCGGATTGTCAAAAGTTACCGTACGATTATCTGAATCGTAAAATTCCACGACTAACTTTCCTTCTTTGGAACTCGTGATTGTATCGTTACTTCCGAAACGTTGAATATCAAACATTTAAATCACCTCTATTCGTTAGTAGCCGCAGTAATATCCTCTTTGTCAAGGCGAACAGCGCCGCGATAAGTATTCGTGGTAAGTCCATTCACTTTTTCAGCAAAAGTTTTGAGGATATAGTTGCTTACGTCAGGATTGGCATTAGTGATAGAGCGTTGAATGTCATTGCCGTTTGTGTCACGCGCAATAATCTGAAGTGTAGTAGTCTTCATTTACGCCACCTCCTAATCATTCAAGTTAATTTCGGTTTCTTCGACGGTATTAATTTCTGCCGCGATAATACCCGTGCAAGAAGCGCCGTCATCAGAAAGCAAAAGATTTTTAACGTCGTCAAGGGTATCAGAATTAAAACCCATAACGTTCACCTTAGCGCCGGAAATAGCGGCGTCAGTAGGTTTAAAAGGACCAATCTTAAGGTCACGTTTAGTTTCATCGGCATAACCGAAAGTAAGTTTGAGTTCAGATAAAGCAGCCATTATTCAATCACCCCTTGAGTAACGGTTTTTGAAGCAGTTAAACTGTCATAAGTTCCGCCCGCGATATCGCCGAGAATAGCTTCAAATACGGTGTTAGCTTCCGCAAGGTTACCAGAAGCTTTGAAGCCATTCAGCGAAAAAGTTTTAGTATCTGCAACAGCCGCGCCACTTTGAGCAATAGTGCCGTCGCTGTC
>ERZ842401.5031-NODE-5031-length-14919-cov-5.167990_pt1 | contig 14919 bp, 14 predicted proteins | sample MGYA00521270_ERZ842401 | MGnify/ENA primary metagenome ERZ842401 (study PRJEB31892, sample SAMEA3878208) | bioreactor metagenome | biome: Moose rumen | place: Sweden | collected 2011-10 | study: EMG produced TPA metagenomics assembly of the PRJEB12797 data set...
GATTCTGATGGCAAATGGATTGAGTTTGATTATGTTCCTGACGAAACACAAATCCGTGAAGGTCACGCTGATATTATTGGTAAGATTGTTGTTATCGGGTCAGGGCTCAAAGAAGAAGAACTTGAGAAGCTTTTCCGCAGAAGAGATTGATAACTTTCGATATATAGAGGATTATAACTACAGTGTTTGGAATGAAAGGCAAAGTAACAATGAAACCCGTTTATATAATTAATGGATTTTTGGATAGCGGGAAGACGGATTTTTTTCGCTATACAATTGCACAGCCCTATTTTCGCAGCAAAGGTCTTACACTTTTGATTGTATGTGAAGAGGGCGAGAATGATTATGAGGAGAAACTTCTCAAATCCACCAATACAGTAAAAACTGTAATCGATGATGAGTCTGACTTTACAGTAGCCAAACTTCAGAGCCTTGAGAACAAGTACAATCCGGAAAGGGTTCTGATCGAATTTAATGGAATGTGGGATCCAAGAGCTATCCATCTTCCTAAGACCTGGAATATAGAACAGCAGATTACAATGATCAATTGTTCGACTTTTGAGATGTATTATACTAACATGAAGTCTATGCTGGTAGAACAGATCAGAAAGAGCGATATGATACTCTTTAACAGATGCGATGGTTTCAATGAAAAGCTTCCTGCATTCAAGAGAAATGTTAAGGCAGTTAATCAACAGGCTGATATCATTTTTGAAGACAGGAACGGAGAGGTGGATGTTACTCTTGATGAGGATTTGCCATTTGATTTGAAGGCTGATCCTATCGAACTTAACAACTATGGATATGGTATGTTTTACCTTGATGCACTTGAACATACCGATCGATATGAAGGCAAGAAGGTTAGATTTAAGGCTCTTGTTGCTAAGCCCAAAGACCTGCCAAAGGGAAGATTTGTTCCCGGGCGCCTTTCGATGAATTGCTGTGCACAGGATATGCAGTTTCTGGGATTTGCCTGTGACTATGATAAGGCAGATGAATTAAATGAGAAAGACTGGGTTATGGTTACAGCCAAAGTTGACAAGGAATTCGTCAAGGAATATAACGGCGAAGGACCTGTTCTCAAGGCAGTATCTGTTGTTCCGACATCTGAACCCAAGAACCCTGTAGTTGACTTTACCCAGGCTGTTATGTCGGATTAATATTTTGACATAGCTTTTGAATAGACTATTTAATTAGTATATTTCTGTATAAGTAATTTTATTTCTGTATAACTTATTTTATCGTTTCTCATAGATATATTCTATGAAGAACGATTAAAATAAGTTATTTTTTTCTCTAAAGTTTCTACGTATGGCAAATGCAGCTGTTAATGACGAAAATTTAGGTAATATCAATTTACAAAATTAACCTTGTTCAGCAACTTACGAAGACTGTAATATCGGATAAACCGGTTATGCCTTCGATGAAGAAGACTGCCGTTGCATATCTTACAGACTACATCAAGAACGGCTATGAGACTTATATCACTGAAAAGAAAGCTGATTTTCCAAGCACTGTCACTGTAAGCGTAGATGGCTGGGAAGGAACAACTTCTGATGGTAATAATCAACCAAAACTTGTAGCAGAGTATACTAATGAAATTAATGAAAGGCGTGAAAAAGAACTTAAGGCGTCAAAGAGTATTATGCCAAAAGTAAAAATAGGACTTGGGTTTATACTTGCTGTGTTTGGCGCTTTGATGGGATTTGTAAACCAACCTTTCTATATAGTAGTAGCTGTTATCGGATTATATATTATCTTCAAGGGCTTCCAGGATGAAAAGCTTCAAAAGCAGAAGCTTAATTCTATCAATACAAAGTTTGATGAGCAGCTATCCAATGGTAAAAACAAAATCGAAAGCGCATGTGAACAGTGGAGCAAGGCTAAGGTTATAGTTGCAGATTTTGAGAATAAACCTGTGGATATTTTTACAGCATAAAGAGAAAGATATTTTTATAAAAAAGCTTAAGGAACTATTTTAAATCATTTGCCAAAGGAGAAATAGATATCATTATGGATATAAATACGAATATGAATCTTGATGGCGATTTTGATGAGCTTGAAGCTATGTTCGGCTCAGCTGACGCGGATATTGAGAAGATGGAGAATGTAGTCCTTTCCAATAATTTAAAGGGATTCGCAAGTTGCTTTCCTGAATGGGATCTTCACCCACCTGTTGAGAGATAATTGAAAAGAAACTTCTAAAACAGCATGCCGGAGACGACATGCTGTTTTTTTGATACAATAATTTATATAAAATTATTTGGAGGGGATATTATGAAGAGGAGAACTATATCTTTAGTATTATTAATAATATTATTAGTAATCACTTGTGGTATGGCTCAAAGTGATACATCTGTTATATTTCAAAAAGCGGTCATATTGGATGATGAATCTGCTGAATCTAATATGTATTCAGCTGATAACAGTATAGTAAGTTCCCTTGCGAATACATATGCAAATCCAAATGATTACAAATCTGATTCTGACAAAGCCGGCGCATTAGCAATGGTTGATGATGGAAGCTCTAATCAATTTAATTATACTCTTGCTTTTGCCGGAGATATTAACCTTGATGATAACTGGTCCAATATGGTCTATTATCACAATAACGGTGACGATATCTATAACTGTATTGATGAAGTTTTTATAAATGAGATGAATGCTGCCGATATTATGTGGATTAATAATGAGTTTACTTACTCGTACGCAGGAGCGCCTCTTGCGGGTAAAGCATATACTTTTAGGGCTAATCCGGCAAACGTTGAGATTTTAAATCAGCTGGGAGTAGACATCGTAGGTCTTGCGAACAATCATGTATACGACTATGGAAAAGAGGCTTTTCTGGATACACTTGATACACTTGTGAATTCCGGTATTCCATATGTTGGAGCCGGTAGAAATATAGAAGAAGCTTCAAGACCGGTATATATGCAGCTTGGAGATCTGACTATAGCATATGTGGCTGCATCTCGTGCAGAAAAATATAAAATGACACCAGAAGCTACAGATTCAACCCCTGGCATACTTCGCTGCTATGATCCTGAGAAGTTCATAACATCGATTAGAGAAGCTTCGGAGAATGCAGATTTTGTAGTGGCTCTTCCTCATTGGGGGACAGAATATTCAACTACACTAGAAAAAGCTCAGACCACTACTGCACGTGAATATATTGATGCGGGTGCTGATGTTGTAATCGGTGCGCATTCCCATTGCCTTCAGGGAATGGAATATTATAATGAATCTTTGATTGCATATTCGCTTGGCAATTATTGGTTTAATGAAAAAACTCTTGACACAATGCTCCTAGAAGTTGATATATCCGGAGTGGGAAGTATCATTGAAAACGTTGATATTCAAATCATCCCCGGAACTCAATCCGGGTGGGTCACAACTGCTGCAAAAACCCCTGAGGAAAAAGAACGCATTTATAAATATATAGAATCAATATCAATAGGTATTGAAGTGGATAAAAATGGATATGTTTTGAATGCCTCATGATATTAAAAAAAGCCTTTTTTAAAATAACTCAATTCCCACTTGTCAAACCGGCGCAACGCCTTTACTGTTATGAAAGTGCAGCCAGTTTGACAAGTAGGGAAAAGTGCCTTGAATTCTTTGCCATCGTATTATACGGAACAGTTATATATTGCTGCAGTTTCAAGTAGTAGAAAAAATGCGTACTGTTTTCCTGTAGCATATCTTGATGATTCGATTATGGGAAGCCAAATTAGTGATGGTACAGGCTCTTCATTTCTGAAAATCACTAGTAATCGAGAAGCATATTTGAATATTTTTAATTAAAAACCTTAAAATAATAAGGAGACCAAATATGAATAAAAAAATTTTATCAGTTTTATCATCGATTATATTGGTAACTGTTATTGCTCTTTCAATGCCATCATATTCTTATGCTGCAGGGTCCACGTTTCCTTCAGCAAACTTATCTTGTGATGAAGCGGTATATGTATTTTGGGATAATGTGAAAGAGTCGGCTGATGAAGGATATATGTGGTCATACAGTGACGGCTTCAATTCGTTTACTCTTATTTTGGGATATGACGTAGGTTATTATTACACCGCTTTACAAATAGGAGCAGATGGTAAATTCTATACAAGTGAGCGTTATGGTAATTTTATGATAACCACAGGTATGACCAATACCTATGGAGAAGTTTTGGTTTTAATAATGGATCCTGATACAAATGATGAATGGGATTTTGTGATAACTTCATTCGATTTTGATTCTGATACTCCGTATTTTACTTTGATTGATTTGGGAAATGCTGCTGGAGAATATATGCTAACTACAAATGGGCAAAATGCGTTTTTTCAGTTTTTCAAAAATGCAATCAATTTTGGATAATTACATCTGATATAACGAAAATAGCAGTTTGTATATAACGCTATTGCTTTTGCTGGTATATATTGCTTTTGCTGTTATATATTGATTTTGTGATATTTTGAATTGTATGTAATGTTTTTGGTGAAAGAAGGTATTTGGTATGGTTAAGAATAGAATTATAAAGCTGGTAACTACAATTTGTATGATAGCTGTAATGATGACAATGGCATGTAACATATCTTATGCTGCTGATATCGAAACAGAAACGCCAACAGTAATTATACCTGGGGATGTTTATAATTTATCTTTTAAATATTATAATGACAGCGAGAAATGGGTAGATGCTAATGTTCAGATAATATTTGCTTCTTCGTATCCGACACTTGGAAGTGGGATTGCAATTTCACAAATTCCTAAGGATAGTTACAACTGGGATAAGTATATGCCAATTGATTTTTGGTATTATACTGACTACTCTACCCATGAAAGCAGGGGCAAAGAATATGGAGATAATCTCTATTATTACGATGAGATAATTACTAATGGAACTGTTTTATACGTGATTGATGACATTATTGATCTATCAAATGGAGGCCTTAATGTAACCTTTGGAGAGTGGTACAGCGAAGGTGACGGAGGAATGGATGCCTCTTTTACATGGAATTTAGATGGTACAATATCAGCATTTGGAGAATATGCAACATATGTGAATTTATATACGAGTTTAATATCCAATTTATACACGAGTTTAATATCCTATAGACATTCATCCGGTATAGTGGTATATTATATGTAGTAATTAATACTACATCAGAAAGTAACTAAAAACTTTCTTTGAAATAATTTATAAAATAAAAATCATTATACTATTGGACTTTATGAGAATGAATTGAAGGAGGGAGCAACCATGACAACAAATGATTTGAAAGAATTCTTCAAGGAACATCTTGTACCAAATAAATTTTATAAAATAGGTGGCGAACACAAGAATCGCATTTGTCTTGAACAGGTATCTGACGGATGGGATGTATTCTTCAAAGATCAGAAGCAGAAGGTTGGACTTATGCATTTTGGCGATGAGAACTCCGCATGCGATATGATGAAGGATGAGATTCGCAAGCTTATGGAATCTGTTTACGGAATCACATGGGTTAAGGGTGTTTGATTATCTGTTCTTTTTATTATATACTTGAGTTCCCGACACTTAAAAGCCTTTCATAGAAAAAAGTTTGAAAATAAGGGATTTCAAAGGGATTGAAGATCCGAAAAACGGGCTTACTACACCACATTTACACCAAATTTTGAAAAAATCCGGATTTTCGGGGTGAAATCCGATGTAAACAGAGAAACTCTTGGTGTAGTGGATTATTTAAGGGAATTGAAATGGACTTTTCAACGGCTCTGTATGATAGAAATATCATGCAGGGCTTTTTTTATGTTCCGGTATCGTTATCACAGAGGGTCGGTATATATAGAGGTATAGCGGTAATGCAGTAAATGATTTAGTGAAATCGGAGGATAAGAAAATGCAGAGACAAATCAAGCGAAGGAAAGTGGTAGAGGCTTATGAGGACGAGATTATGAAGAAAAAGCCCCATGTGAACATGGAGCGGATGGAAAAAATGGAGGAACTTGACTTGGCAGACCCGAAATATAGCGTATCGGTCATGCACTACGCTGACAAAGGCAACAATACGATCGAAGTGATTGCGTATGATATTGAGAGTGGAGAAGAACACGGGCGATTGCTCATGCGGTCAGTAGAGGACTTGGTTACATTCATGTCGGGGGCATACGAATTGTTTGCAGAATCAGGCGGTGATAAGAATATTCATGTGGTATGTAGTTTTTAAGGGTCGAATCTGTAACATAAAGGGATATTACAATAATATGGATTAAGAGGTTCTCTGAGGGTGACAGGGGGCTTATAGGTTATGATTCCATTGATAAAGGCTCTGTATAGTGATATACGGAGCCTTTTTCTCTGAGTAAATATCCCAAACCGCAATATTTTGTGGTTGTAGTATAAGTTACAAATTAAAAATAATTATGGATTTTCACATATTTTTGAATTCAAAATCGGTATCAAACCCTTGCATAGACTATATCCCTGAAATTCAGTGATATAAGAAAAAATTTGAAAATTGACACTTTTCGGGTATGCGCCTAAATCTATATGTTGTATAATCGTCGTTCGCAAAGGAGGTGATTTTGCTTATGACAGATGAGTTTACGCTTTACGATGAAGATTATAACGAGGTGCTGATAAGAAAGATGGTCGAACATATTCACCTTGCTATTATCGAACAGGGCTTGCTTGAAGGCAAGAACGCAGACAGGCATTATATCGTGTCTTCGGATGTGTCGGGTTACGAAATGAAGGTTGACAGGAATACGACACAGGAAGAATGGCGTGCATACGCTGATAAATGCCTTATGGCGCTGGACTGAAGGAGGGAGGCATGGAAAACAGGAGAATTGCTATATGCCCCATGTGCGGAGAGGTATACTATTCTGTTCCGGCACTCTCACGAAGAAACAACAAGGATTTAATTTGTCCTGACTGTGGAGTGAGGGAAGCGTTGATTTGGGCGGGGATAGATATAAATGAGCAGGAGCAGATTATTGAGGCAATTCATAGTGTAAAAGAAACAATGTAGTGAAAAATTAGATTCTATAGTCGAAAGAGAACTGCTCTATGCAAGACGAATAATGGGAGCAAATTCTTGATTTACTAAGTACAGTTGTGTTTCACTAGACAAACGAAGTAATAAACAGTAAAAAAGATAGAATCAGCAAAGAAATCCAGATGGATCCTTTGCTGATTTTTTATAGGTTGGTTTTTTTGGATTTTGCTTTGGATTTTGGATTTTGTTTATTAAGGGGAGAATATTGGACACATAAAAAAGTAATATATTAGCGTAAGGTAAACAAAGTCAATGTTCTTACAACATAAGTTGGGGCGGGGAATGGTCATGTACTGTTTTTCGTCCCTGTGCCCTTTTGTAACAGCTTTAATGGAGAGCAGAAAGATTAGTAGTGGCACAAAAAAGAAGCATATTGTAAATCGGTTTTGTTTTATAAGAAGGAGTAATTACATGGAAAGAGGAAGAGTAATAACAACAGGAGTGAAAGAGTTAGATTCATTAGTACCGGGATACAGACAAGGAACATTGAATATTATTGGAGGAAGGCCTGCTGCAGGGAAGACATCATATGCGCTGGAGACCACAGCAATGATAGCTATAAATAAGAACGTGCCTGTATTGTACGTATCACTTGCAGAAGGAGCAGATAAGACAAAGAAAAGGATGTATGAATTGTGCCCAGGAGCAGAATCAGAGTTGGATAAGGCATCAATTATATTTGAGGATGGATGCAATAGGCTTGATGATATTGTGAAGAGGGCTAAAGAACTGATTAAAGAGAAAAATATAGGAGTTGTGGTCGTTGATTATCTTCAGCTTGTAAAAACTGAAGATGAAAAGCTTTCAGAGCAGCATTCTATTCGTGAATTGAGACGGCTAGCGGATGAAAACAATGTAGTAATCGTTTTACTATCACAGTTAAATCTTGATTTTGAGAAACGCTCAGATCATAGGCTTTATTTGACTGATTTTGATAATTATGAATGTATGATGATGAATTCTGAAAAGATTTTCATGATCCAGAATGAAAATGGAAAGAAAACCTATTATCTACACTCATATAAGTCAGAAGATATTTCTGGAATGAGTATCAGAGAATAGGCCTTTTGCAGTTTATTATTTTATAGCGATTATCGATATTAAGAACACGTAAAAATGAGCCGTGATATAATTATCATGTGGGTTTGTGCTCGCTTACATGGGCTTCTGAATCGTTAAAATATTTAGCTAATATTTGGCGGAAAATGGAGAGATTTCATATGCAACCGAGATTTGATGAAAATGATAGAGATTATATACAAAACTTACTGCAAATAAATGAAAAAGCAAATTATAGAAAGAAAGAAAACACTATTTGTGTTTGGAGGCTTGGAACGGGAAGTCCTGCTACTAGAGCAGAGGTGGTACTTAAGAGATTGGATATCCAAGTGTATGTTGGTGAGGACACTCCAGCTTACAATGAAGTTAAGAGAATTGGAAAAGAATTCTTTGATGATCATTTGAAACATTCTCAATATGAGATAGCGCTTCGCTTTAGATCAATTAGCCAGGCAGAACCTGTCTTATTGGCATTAGCATCAGGATTTGGAACAAATACAAAGCCAGGAAAGACAAATCTTGAAGCTTCTGACGAACGAAATGTGCTAAGCGCTTTAGTGGAACATATGAAGCAAAATGGTATAGTCTTTTCTTCTGATTATTCCAAAGGAGATTTGTCAAAGGCGTATGCAATTATGGGAGGAAAGTCTTCTGTAATATATCGCCAAGATGCAGATGACGGTGTAAACGGATACTTGATTACTTGTTACAAGGACGGCAAGGACAGAGATCGTCTTTGCTCTGAACTGGGCAAAGAATGGTTCAAGAATGGTGAATCTACTCGTCCATACAAAATTCAGATTGAAAGAACTGAGATTGATAAGGCAATTGAGATTCTAAAGAAGAACCCGCTTAATACTGCTGACGAGCTTGAGGAAGAAAATGTAAAAGCTGAGATGCATGAGCCTGTGAAGTGGCTTATTTCAGCAAACAAGTCATTTGACACAGTCAGGGCTTTTAATGAGCTTGGAACACTGGATTGGAATCAGGGTGTTTATAAGCTAAGAGAAGGAGATATTGTATATATTTATCTTGGGAAGCCAATACAGAAGGTCAGGGTTAAGTGTCAGGTTGTCAAAGCTGATATGCCTTATTCTGAAATAGATGATAGGAAATATATCACCGGTGTAACAGATGATGAAATACAGGATTATGATCCTGTGTCATATGGAAATACAATGAGATTAACTATTCTTGAGGAGTTTGTTGAATCTGATCTATTTGGTGCAAAGGCTCTTGAAGAACATGGGATTTTGGGGCAGATAAGAACTCCAAGAACTATTACCGGAGAAGCACTGGATTATTTTAATGAGATTGATGTTGATGATAATATACTCAAATACTTCAGTGAGGATGAAATTATCATTAACGAAGCTGCTTTAGAGACTGATGAAGTCGTTCTTGATGATAGTGAAATAGAAGAGGAAGAAATCCTTGGAGAAGAGCGTGAAGTAATAACGAAAGCCAGAGTTAATCAGTCAAAATTCAGACAGAAGCTTATTGATAGATATGGCCAGTGTGCACTTTGTGGTATGAATATGAAAGAACTTTTGGTGGCCAGTCACATTAAGCCTTGGGTTGAAAGTGCTGCAAAGGAGAAGATTTCAGTAGAAAATGGACTTCTGTTATGCCCTAATCACGATAAACTTTTTGATCAGGGGTATATTGCATTTGAAAATGATGGCTCAATACTTATTTCATCTCTTATCGATGAAGAGAATTACGAGCTGCTTGGCATAAATGAAAACATGAAAATTGAACTTACAGAAGAGAATGTGCCATTTATTGAATATCATAGACAAAACAAGCATATTTGGTAGAGGAGTGCTATGAAGATAATTCTTTCCAGAAAAGGTTTTGATGCTGACAACGGTGGAACAGCTAGTCCTATACTCCCGGATGGGACCATGCTTTCTTTTCCTATTCCTCAGGGTGGAGGTGGCTTAAGATTTAGCCAGATTCGTTATGGTGAAACAACATATTCGAAGTTATGGAAGGAATTGAAACCCGGACAAACTGAGTTTGCAAAGTTTTGCCATTTGGATCCGGATTTAAGACCTAATGCAAGGAAAGAGCTTCCTGAGAATTGGGTACCCATTTTTGGTCAAGCCAGCATAGCGGAGAAACACCTGGAGAACCAAGGCGTTGAGAGAGGCGACTTGTTTATGTTTTTTGGGTGGTTCCGCGAAACCGAGGAAGTAGATGGAAACATAAAGTACAAGAGAGGCGGCAAGGATATTCATGCTTTATACGGATATCTTCAGATAGGAAATATTGTTCATGGTCCGGCTTGTGGAAGATACAGCTGGCATCCACATGCAAAATCTGTGAGCCTTGATAATACTATGTATATAGCCTCAGAGAAACTGATAATCGATGGTGAAGACACCGGATTACCGGGATATGGCGTATTCAAGTTTTCCGAGAAAGTGCAGCTTACAATGCCTGGGCAATCCAGATCAAGATGGTTGCTGCCTGCGTGCTTTAAAAATGTAAACATCTCCATGCATGATAAGGACTGCTTCAAGAAGGAAGGATATTTTCAATCTGTTGGCCGTGGGCAGGAATTTGTAGTCTCTGAAAGTAAACGCGTCACAAATTGGGCATATAAGATAATAAGAGAGAATATCGATATGTCCAATTATGACAATCAGATACCTAAGACCACTGTTATGAAAGAAAAAGTAAAAGCAGTTCCCAAAACCAAGAGCTCAAGGAAAGGCTTTGATTTTGGGAATGCTAATGATGCACAGAAAGAGGCAATACAGACTACTGAAGGACCATTGCTGATAATTGCAGGTCCCGGAACAGGAAAGACCTATACTCTTGTTAAGAGAGTTGTATATTTGATTACAGAAAAGAACGTGCACCCAGAAGAAATAATGGTTGCAACATTTACGGAAAAAGCTGCTAAAGAGCTTATTACACGTGTTACTAATGAGTTGTATGCAGTTGGAGTTTCTATTGATCTCAATGAGATGTACATCGGCACATTTCATTCTATTTGTTTGCGCATTCTTAAGGAGCATCTTGAGTATACCAGGTTAAAAAAGAATTACAGAGCACTTGATCAATTTGAGCAGCAGTATCTTGTGTTTCAGAAAATAGGTCAATTCCGACGACTGCCTAATTATGATGCGGTTATTACCAAAGACAGCGCATGGAATCCGGCGGGTGAGATTGTTAAATATGTAAATTCACTGGTAGAAGAATTAGTAGATGTAGACAAGATGCTTAAAGATCGTGATCCGCAGATTTCAGGCCTTGCACATATTGTAAAAAAGTACCAGGAAATTATTGAAGAGGAGAATTATATTGATTTTTCTGGCTTGCAAACGGAAACATACAGGTTGTTCAATGAGCATCATGAAATTCTGGAAGAACTGCAGCAGAAGATAAAGTATTTGATGGTTGATGAATACCAGGATACTAACTTCATCCAGGAAGAACTGGTATTTATGATTGCGGGAAAAAGAAAGAATATTTGTGTGGTTGGTGATGATGATCAGGGCCTTTATAGGTTTAGAGGTGCGACCATCAGAAACATCCTGGAATTTCCGTCACATTTTCCTAAGAATAAGTGTAAGCAGGTAAAACTTGTTAATAATTATCGTTCGGAAGCTCAAATAATAGATTTTTATAATCAATGGATGCATGAAACAGGAGATTATAATCATTCCTTTGATTGGGGGAATTTCAGGTTCGATAAGATCATAAAGGCGGAGAAAGCAAATTGTTATAATGGGACATCTGTATTCAAATGCTCAGGCAATGATCCTACTGACTGGCATGAAAATGTCCTTGCCTTTATAACTTCATTGAAAAAGAAGAAGCAGCTTACTGATCTTAATCAGATAGCTTTTCTGACTAAATCTGTTAAGAATGACAAGATACGAGGTCTGATCAATTATCTGGAAGAAAATGGTATTCAGGTATATTCGCCAAGATCGGATATGTTTTTTGCACGCCAGGAAGTTATGGAAGTACTTGGATGTTTTATGCTTTGCTTTCCGGATTATGCGAATAAGCTTGAAAAAAGACAGTTCGCATATGATTTTGACAAGCTATATGAGTATTATGACGAATGTATTTATTGTGCACAGGAGCTGATATCTGATAAAAAGAATCCGTTGAAAAAGTGGATTGATGAGAAACAGAAAGTGCATAGTACTTTGGCTGGCAAGAGTACAGATTATGCGTTTGTGGATCTTTTATATCAACTATTACAATTTGAACCCTTCAGTGATTATATCGGAATAGATATGAAATCTGGTGTGGTCGATGAGAGACCAGCGCGCAATCTGGCAATGCTTTCTTCAGTTCTGGGGAATTATGAGTATATTCATAGAATTGATGTCTTGTCAGGGAAGAGCATAGAAAGAGATGTGGAGTGGTTATTCAATACATTCTTCAGATTTCTTCATGACGGTGGAATGCAAGAATATGAAGATGATGCCGAATATGCACCAAGTGGTTGCGTTTCATTTATGACTATTCATCAGTCCAAAGGAATGGAATTTCCGGTAGTAATTGTTGATTCACTTCATCTTTATCCCAGAGAAAATACCAGAGAACGGGATTTGGCAATGCTACTAAGAAAGGTCGAGTCCAAGTATTATCACAGGAAGACTTTTGAACACTATGATGACATCATATATTTCGATTTCTGGCGGCTATACTATACAGCCTTTTCAAGGGCGCAGAATATGCTTGTTCTTTCCTGCGCTGAAGTTCCGAGGGGATTTTGGCGTACACCAAGTTGGGCCTTTAAAGGTATGTATGATCGATTGGAATCATATGAAGATGTTGATTTGACAAAGATTAAGCTTGATAAAGTAAAGCCTGTAAACTTAAAAGACACATTCTCTTTTACATCACACATCGCATTGTATGAGAATTGTTCTGTTCAATACAAATTTTTTAAAGAATTGGGCTTTGAGCAAAAGAGAATAGGTGCGACACTCTTTGGAACTCTTGTGCATGAGACTATTGAAGATGTTCATAAAGCTGCACTTCGCAATGAGGAAGATGTGATAGATGCTGACAACATCAGGGATTGGCTTAATACAAATTACAATACGTTGTCTAAGAAAGAACATTCGTATTTGGGACAACAGCAGATAGAAACAGCATATAAGCAGGTTCTAAGGTATGTGCAGAAAAATGGCCCTGATTGGTCCAGAATTCAGGAGGCAGAGGTAGAAGTATCATTGGTAAAACCAGATTATATCCTCATGGGTCAAGTGGATCTTATCAGGGGAAAAGGAGATACTGTCGAGATTGTTGACTTCAAATCCGAGAAGAAGCCTGATAACACGATGGAGAATGAACTCTTTGAAAGATACAGAAAGCAATTGGAAGTCTATGCATATCTTGTAGAGGAGAAGACCGGAAGAAAAGTCAGTAAGATGCATTTGTATTATACAGGTGATGAATCCGGTAATCCATTAGTTTCTTTTGACAAATCTAAGGATAGTCTGGATAAAACAATACGGGAATTTGACGATGTTGTTGATCATATCCATGCTAAAGACTTTAGTCATAAGGCCAAGGATAAAAAGTCGTGTTCCAACTGTGATATGAGATACTATTGTCATAAGAAGTGATTCGCAGATAGGGGAGAGGACTGCTATGATTTCAAAACAGAGATATGAAACAATGAAAAAAGAATTTGGAACGATATCAAGTTGGGCTGTTTGGGCTCCTGTTGTAGATAGTCCCAAGTCTGGAGTGGGAGATCTTTCCGTGTTCGAAAGTAGTGACCTGTTGGATGTTTTGAATCCGAATTATGTTTTTGTAGGTCTCAATTGTTCCAGTACACATATTCCAAAGCCTGGATTTCCATCAGTTAGAATTTGGGGTAATTTCCATAGTACTGATAACAGAAGGCAACATGATTATAAACTTCGTTACGCCCTCAAAGACACTCCTTATTGGGGCGGATATATAACTGATATCATTAAGCATCACGCAGAAGTGGATTCAAGTAAGGTGTCAAGGTTCTTGAGCAGTCATCCTGAAGTGGTTGAGGAAAACATTGCATTGTTTGAACGCGAAATAGAAATACTGGGGACAAAACCGGTGTTGGTGGCGCTTGGTGGGAAAGTTCATGAGATTTTAACGTCATATGTGGATAGTAAGTATGAGATAGTAAAGGTAAAGCATTATTCTTATACAATTGGAAAAGAGGATTATAGAAGAGAAATGCTCGATGCACTTTCAAAGAAATAATGGACCATTTAGAATCTATAGCTGGAGCATATTTATGGAACTATAAAAATAGCATAACAAACACGGAATATGGCCCAAAATTAGCATCAAATGATGCTATAATATTGGAAGCGGGGGCGTTGTTCCCTCGCTTTTCATATTTAAAGATTATATGGAGCTAATAATATGGCGGTTACGCAGGTCAATCTATTTAAGGATGAAGAAAAACTTAAAGATCCGGACAAGGCTGATACGACACTACTTTTCTTTCATGGAAAAAAAGGCGCACCGTTTGCCGTGGTAAATGCCGGAGGCGCCTTTTACTATGTTGCATTATTGCAGGAAAGCATCCCGCACTGTCTGGAGCTGCAAGACAGAGGCTATAACGCATTTGCTCTTTATTATCGTGTGAATCCCGGATGGAAAAGGGCTTATGAGGATCTGGCAAGGGCGATCGCATTTATATTTGAACATGCAGAGGAACTGGAGGTAGACACCTCTGATTACTCTCTTTGGGGCGGTAGTGCAGGAGCAAGGATGGCGGCATGGCTTGGCTCTTACGGAACGGAGAGCTTTGGCGAGAATGCTTATCCCAGACCGACGGCGGTGATCATGCAG
>ERZ842401.5033-NODE-5033-length-14918-cov-8.874050_pt1 | contig 14918 bp, 10 predicted proteins | sample MGYA00521270_ERZ842401 | MGnify/ENA primary metagenome ERZ842401 (study PRJEB31892, sample SAMEA3878208) | bioreactor metagenome | biome: Moose rumen | place: Sweden | collected 2011-10 | study: EMG produced TPA metagenomics assembly of the PRJEB12797 data set...
TGTATCGTTTGGTGGTGTTGTTTGGGTAGGCGGTGTGTCAGGTCATCCACGGACTATTGCAACTGAGCCAATGATTTTTGAACTATTTTTGCAGAGAATTAAACAAATAAAACACTAAAAATGGAAAAAGAAAAAGAAGTTAAGAAACCCAAGAACATCGTTCGCCATCTTTTGGAGTATAAGAAGGCGCTGAGGGAATGTGTCCAGAACGGAGGCACTAGTGAAGATTTTAAGAAAGTTGCCGAAAGTTATGGATTCAGACTTGTTACGCCCTTTTGATTTCAAAAGGATTGACGAACTTTACTATACTTTCGCAGTAGAGATGGTGTAACCTACAATGTGTTTTTCTCTCCGCTTCAGGAAACTTATCCTAAGTTAGTTAACACATACTCTTTCAGTATAGAACGAGAAGGCAATGGCGTACATCCTATGGACGCTCGAATCGCTGTGACTATCGTTACAATCCTCAAACGATTCTTTGAGAATAACGAGAATGCGATGATCATGATTTGTGATACACTGGATGGTAAAGAGGCGAAAAGACGTAAACTATTTGATAGGTGGTTCAAACTGTACAATAATGGCACACTAGAAAAGTTTGATGCCGCAGCCTCAACTACAGAATATGAAATATTCATTTCTATCTATTTCACAAAGAGTAACCCAAACAGGAAACAGTTGATTGAAGCTTTCAGAGATTTGTTGGCATCAGACCTTTATGAGTTAGTAATATGATTACCTCCAAACAATATAGTTAATATTACCATACGTATCAATCCCTGAGCGGTTCTCGTCACCAAACTCATGGCGGGTGCCGTCTTTATCGACTGCCCATCCGTAGGCATTGGCTCCTACGAGGTAGATGGCAGTGTCCATGCCGATGTCGGCCAGGGCTTGGGAGAAGTCGTGGAAGGACTCTCGGCTCTGACTCTCTACCATGAAGACTTCGGTGCCTCGCTGGCAAAGGGCGCGGCGGATGGACTTGCCTTTAGGGTTGGATTCTTCCATCACACCATGATTCACCAAGGAGTATTGACGGAAGAAGTAGCCGTCTTCTTCGATGGCTTGCTCGAAGAGCGATGAGTTCTTATCTACGCCGAGGGTGATCTTCCCGTCGAGGATGGCACAGAAGCCTTGCTTGGTGCTTCCCTTGGCTAATACTTCGCCTTGCTGCACGAAGGATCCGGCCATCTCACCATTATCTCCACGCACATCGGCTGCTTGGGCGATAAGGATGATAGAGGCATCGGTCTTATCGGGAGCGCCTACTGAAAGGCTGGCTTTGGCTCCATGTGGGAAGAAGAGGCGCAGCTCTATATCGTTGACTGTGGTATCGCGTATCTCCGTATAGGCAGCCTCTGCAGGGACCGCATCATGGCTCAGCGGTGCGGTGTAGGTAGCTTCTACGAGTTCCCGCTCTGGCTCTCCCACTTCTGACGGACGAGGCCACAGAAGGTAGGCAGCAAGACCGATGAGTGCCAATGCTGGGACTATCAGCCACAGCCATCGGCGAGATTTCTTCGATGTAGTATCATCATCACAGAGAGCTTCAGGAACTCTTCTGTAAAGCACACGCTCTTCATTTTCTCTCAGTTCTCTCAGAGCTTCTTCCTGAAGGAGACGTTTCTTTTCTGCGTCTTCTCCGATAATGCGAATCTCGTCATCGCGTATGTCGTTCAGTATTTCTTCTTTCATAATACAATTCCTCCTTACAATTCGCTTTCCAGCAATTCCTTGAGCTGCTTGAGGGCTGCTACGGATGCCGTGACAGTGCGGTTGACGGTTCTACAATCTGACAGTATGAGTTTCTGTTTCGGCACATCGATATGATAGACGTAAAGCCTGTTGATGATAAGGCTGCGTCCGATACGGATGAAGACATTGCCGGAGGTGCCAAGCTGCTCGGAGATCATACGTTCCAGTTCTCCGAGCTGGAAAGAGAGGATGCGCGTCTGGTCGTCCGACTGCACCAATAGTGAGTAGTTGCCGTCTGAGGAGATATAGACTATCCGCTCAGGGGCGATGCGCACCAGCTCATTGGAGTTTGATATGATCAGGTAGTTTCTCATACTGTTTTCTTATCTGCACACAAAGATAGTGAGTTTTATTGATAACTGGTATAATGAATGTACGAAATACCCTTCTGAGTGTATGAAATAGGGTGCCTTATCCCGAATTCGTTGACATTCGCAATAACAGTAATGACAGATGACAGTTATTTTTTGCGGTATTATCGCACATCCCCAGCTATCATCACTTTGCAAAACGCGGATTTTTCACTCTCAGAATGGCCTAATTTAGTGAAAATAAAAAAATTGTGGGCATTATATTTTTTTAGATAAACAAAAAACTTTATATTTGCAGTCCGAAAAATGAAATGAAGTTATTAATATTAAAATAATCATACGAAAATGACTAAAGCAGAAATCGTTAGCCAGATTGTTAAGAACACTGGCATTGACAGAAAGACAGCCTCAGCTGCTGTGGAAGCCTTTATGACCTCAGTAATGGATGCATTGGCTGATGGTGAGAATGTGTATCTCCGTGGATTCGGTAGTTTCAACGTAAAGAAGCGCGCTCAGAAGACCGCTCGTAACATCTCTAAGAATACAACGATCATCATCCCTGAGCATAATATCCCAGCTTTTAAGCCAGCCAAGACGTTCATCAGCGCTATGCAGAAAAAGTAATAATTATATAAGTTTAACCATTAATTTTTAAGGACTATGCCAAGCGGTAAGAAGAAAAAAAGACATAAAATGTCAACGCACAAGCGTAAAAAAAGACTAAGAAAGAACAGACATAAGAGCAAGAAGTAAGTCTTAGCCTTTTATTATGACAAGAACTAAAGAACAAACTTATGATACTGAAAAAACTTTACATAAGTTTGTTCTTTATTTTGTAATTAGTAGTAACTAAAATCAGAAGACAGTGACAAGTGAACTCGTTGTTGACGTAAAGCCCCAGGAGGTCTCTATCGCCTTGACGGAGGAAGGGAGCCTGGTGGAACTGCAGAAGGAGGGCAGCAATACGGCCTTCGCTGTGGGAAACATGTATTTGGGACGCGTCAGGAAACTGATGCCGGGCCTGAATGCTTGCTTCGTTGACGTGGGTTTCGAGAAAGACGCTTTTCTTCACTATCAGGACTTAGGTCCGCAATTCAACTCTCTGAACAAGTTTCTACGCCAAACCATCAGTGACAAGAAAAAGACATACTCCATCACCAAGGCCAGCATCATGCCCGACCTCGAGAAGGGCGGCTCTGTGGCTACCACGCTGCAGCAAGGCCAGGAAGTGGTGGTGCAAATCGTGAAGGAACCCATCAACACGAAGGGACCACGACTCACCTCTGAGCTCTCATTCGCAGGGCGATATCTGGTGCTGATCCCCTTCAACGACAAGGTGAACGTTTCTTCAAAGATCAAGTCGGCTGCTGAGCGCGCACGCCTCAAACAACTGCTCATGAGCATCAAGCCAAAGAACTTCGGTGTGATAGTGCGCACCGTGGCAGAGGGCAAGCGAGTGGCCGAACTGGATGGAGAACTGAAGGTACTGGTGAAACGATGGGAAGATGCTATGGCCAAGGTACAGATGGCAGCCAAACTTCCGACCCTGATCTACGAGGAGACAAGCCGCGCCGTAGGTATGCTGCGCGACCTCTTCAATCCTTCTTTCGAGCACATCTACGTGAATGATGAGGCCGAATTCAATGAGATAAAGGATTATGTATCGATCATCGCTCCCGACAGGGCCGGCATAGTGAAGCTGTACAAGGGCGAGCTGCCCATCTTCGACAATTTTGCCATCACGAAGCAAATCAAATCGCTCTTCGGACGCACCATCTCCTACAAGAACGGTGCCTACCTGATCATTGAGCATACGGAAGCGCTGCACGTGGTGGATGTGAACAGCGGAAACCGCTCGAAGAAGACCAACCAGGAGGACAATGCCCTCGAAGTGAACCTGGGTGCCGCCGATGAGCTGGCACGACAGCTGCGACTGCGCGATATGGGTGGCATCATCGTGGTGGACTTCATAGACATGAGCGTGGCGGAGGACCGACAGAAACTGTATGAGCGCATGTGCGAGAACATGAAGAAGGATCGCGCGCGCCATAACATCTTGCCTCTGAGCAAGTTCGGCCTGATGCAGATCACACGCCAGCGTGTGCGTCCGGCGATGGACGTAGATACGTCTGAGGAGTGCCCTACCTGCTTCGGTACGGGAAAGATAAAGTCGAGCATTCTGTTCACTGACCAACTGGAGAGTAAGATAGACTACCTGGTCACGAAGCTGAAGATAAAGAAATTCTCACTACACGTTCATCCGTATGTGGCTGCCTACATCAATCAGGGACTGATCTCACTGAAGCGTCAGTGGCAGATGAAATACGGATTCGGCATTAGGGTGATTCCTAATCAGAGCTATGCCTTCTTGCAGTATGCCTTCTTCGGGGCCGACAAGCAGGAGATAGACATGAAGGAAAAGACTGATGCCAAGTAAGACATTCGGGTAAAGTAAAAATGAAGCGGGCAGCATGAACATCTGGAGTCATGCTGCCCGCTTTTTCTTTGCAGAAGCGCCGTGGCTTACTCTTCTTCTGGCTTCATGTTGGTGAAGACATTCTGCACATCGTCAAACTCCTCGAGCTTCTCTACCATCTTATTGATGGTCTCGCGGTGCTCTGGTGCCACGTCCTTCAGGTCGTTAGGAATGTAGGTGAACTCACCGCCGACGTCCTCAAAGCCCTGCTCCTCCAGATGCTTCTGGATGGCTGCGTAGCTCTTAGGATCACCGTAGATGGTGATGGTGCCTTCTTCCTCGTCGATGTCATAGTCCTCATCTACATCGTAGTCTATCATCTCCAAGATGAACTCGTCCATATCGAGACCGTCTTTCTTCTTGAAGGTGAACACGGCCTTGTGGTCGAAGAGGAATGCCAGTGAACCCATGGTTCCCAGCGTGCCACTGAACTTATTGAACACCGAGCGAACGTCGGCCACGGTGCGGGTAGGATTATCGGTCAGTGTATCTACGAAGATAGCCACTCCGTGAGGGCCGTATCCCTCGTAAGTCATGCTCTTGTACTCGCTCTGGTCCTTACCCATCGCATTCTTGATGGCGCGATCGATGTTGTCCTTCGGCATGTTCTCACGCTTGCAGACAGCGATCACTGAACGCAGTGCAGGATTGTTCTCTGGCTCTGGACCGCCTGCCTTCACGGCAATGGCAATCTGCTTGCCCAGACGGGTGAATGTCTTGGCCATGTGGCCCCATCTCTTAAGCTTAGTAGCTTTTCTGTATTCAAACGCTCTTCCCATATCTTGTTTTCAATTATGAATTATGAATTATGAATTATTTTCTAAACTATCTCAGCTTCGCACCGAGCTTGTTCTCCAGATTGTATATGAGCTTCTGCATCACCTTGTCTATGGCCTTGTCGTTCAAGGTCTGGGTCTCGTCTTGCAGCGTGAAGCTCACGGCATAGCTCTTCTTGCCTGCCAGGAGGGTCTTGCCTTCATAGACATCAAACAGGGTGACTTTCTTCAGCAGCTTACGGTCGGTCTCGAAGGCGAGCTTCTCGATGTCGGCAAACTGCACGGTGCTGTCTACCAGCAGGGCGAGGTCACGCTTCACGGCTGGATACTTGGCTATCTCCTTGAAGCTGGTCTTGTAGTTCTTCTGGAGCTTCATGAGCTCATTCCAGCAGAGGTCTGCGAAGAACACTGGCTGATCGATGTCCATCTGCTTCAGTATGCTGCGAGACACGATGCCGAACATGGCCACACGCTTGCCGCTGCGCTGATTCAGACTCAATGCCGTGGCGAAGATGTCTTCTGTAGCAGGAGCCGTCTGCAGCAGTCCGGCACTGATGCCCAGACGGGTGAGCACGTTCTCCACGTAGGCCTTCAGCTCGTAGATGGTGCTGTCTTCGTCGGCATGTGCCCAAGAGCCCGTCACCTTCTTACCAGTGAGCCAGAGGCCCAGATGGTAGTCTTCGGAGTATGGGGCCAACGCCTTTTCGGCATTGCGGCGCTCCTCATGGAAGTAGTAGCAGTTGCCGAACTCGAAGAAACGCAGGTCTGGGTTCTTATGGTTGATATTGCGTGCGATGCTCTCCAGGCCTCCGAAGAGGAGTGTCTGACGCATCACGTTCAGATCGCTGCTCAGTGGGTTCATCAGACGCACGAGGTTCGCTGATGGGTAGCACTGCAGACCGTCATAGTAGGCCGCACGTGTCAGTGAGTTGTTCATTATCTCGTTGAAGCCCTCGCCTACCAGCTGCTCGCTGACGAGGTTCTGCATGCGCTGAGAGCGGTCGGTATCCGTCTTCACGGTGAGGCTCGACTTCAGCGTGGTAGGAATCTCCACATTATTATATCCATAGATGCGCAGGATGTCTTCCACCACGTCGCATGGACGCTGCACGTCTACACGGTACTGAGGCACATCGAGCGTGAGGCCTTCGGCGGTCTCTGCCACGATGTCCATCTCCAGTGCCTTCACGATGCGCTTGATGGTCTCTGCACCTATCTCCTTACCTATCAGGTCGTGCACCTGCTGGTAGTTCAGCTCCACACGGAACGGAGGGAAGTCTGAGGCCGACACATCCTTCACGTCTGAAGAGATGGTGCCGCCTGCCAGCTCCTTCACCATGAGGGCTGCCAGTTTAAGGATATACACGGCATTGTTAGGATCTACACCGCGCTCATAGCGGAAGCTGGCATCGGTGCTCAGTCCGTGGCGGCGGGCGGTCTTACGTATCCATGTGGGATGGAAGTAGGCGCTCTCCAGGAACACGTTCTTGGTCTCTTCGGTGGTACCGCTGTCGAGGCCGCCGAACACACCGCCGATGCACATAGGCTCTTCGGCATTGCAAATCATGAGGTCGCGCTCGCTGAGTTTATGCTCCACGCCATCGAGTGTGACGAACGGGGTGCCTTCTGGCATGGTTTTCACCACCACCTTGCCGCCTTTGATTTTGTCGGCATCGAAGGAGTGCATCGGATGACCGAAGCCGTGGCAGATGTAGTTGGTGATATCCACGATATTGTTGATAGGACGCAGACCGATGATGCGCAGACGGTCTTGCAGCCACTCTGGACTCTCCTTCACGGTGACACCTTTTACGGTGACGCCGGCATAGCGCGGACAAGCCTCGCCGTTCTCCACGATTACAGGGATGTCAAGGTCATGATTCTCTACGGCAAAGGCCTCTACCGATGGCTTATGCAGCTTGGCAGGCTTCTCGTTCTGCACGAGGTAGGCATACAGATCACGTGCCACACCGTAGTGAGAGCAGGCATCGGCGCGGTTTGGCGTGATGTCTACCTCTATCACATAGTCGCTCTTGATGTTATAGTAGTCTTTGGCCAGTGTGCCTACCACAGCGGTCTCTGGCAGCACGATGATGCCAGAATGGTCGGTACCGATGCCGATCTCGTCTTCTGCGCAGATCATGCCGCATGACTCTATGCCACGCAGCTTGGCTTTCTTGATGGTGAAGCACTGGTCGCCGTCGTAGAGCTTGCAGCCCAGCGGAGCTACCACCACTTTCTGTCCGGCAGCCACATTAGGCGCACCGCACACTATCTGAGCAGGCTCTCCTTGTCCTAAATCCACAGTAGTGACGTGCATGTGGTCTGAGTTGGGGTGAGGCTCGCATGTGAGCACCTGCCCGATGACCAATCCTTCCAGTCCGCCTTTCACAGACTGCACTTCTTCTACCGAACCTACTTCCAGACCGATGGAGGTCAGCGCCACTGAGGTCTCCTCTGGAGTGAGGTCAAAATCCAAGTACTCTTTGAGCCAATTGTAAGAGATATTCATAAATCTATTTCGTTTATAATCTGTCGTCGGAGGGTATCTCCGATTTTTAATGTCGCAAAGGTAATAAGATTTTTTGGGAGAATAGTTATTTGTTACAGAGAATTTCACTAATTTCGTGGCGAAAACTAACAGAAATATGGAAAAACAGAGTTCACATACCGGTATCGAATACCCCGTGGGCTTCGCTTTGAGCGGCGGATTCATCAAGGGTTTCGCGCATCTGGGTGCCATTCAGGCGCTGCAGGAGCACGACATCCGTCCAGATATCCTTTCGGGCGTGAGCGCGGGGGCATTGGCGGGAGCCTTGTATGCCGATGGCAATGAGCCACACCAGGTGCTGGAGTTCTTCAAGGGACTCTCGTTTCGTGACCTGACCAATCTCATCGTTTCAAAGGCTGGGTTCTTCAACATGAAAGACGTGATAGATTTCCTGAACCAGAATCTGGAAGTGAAGCGCCTGGAAGACCTCCAGACACCGATGATCATCACGGCTACCGACTTCGACCGCGGTCGTTCGGTGCATTTCCGTGAAGGTCCGCTACCAGAGCTCATCGCCGCTTCTTGCTGTGTGCCTATCCTCTTCAGTCCCATAGAGATAGAGGGTACGCACTACGTAGACGGCGGGGTGCTGATGAATCTGCCCGTGAGTCCGCTGCGTGACATCTGCCAGAAGGTGGTGGCCATCAACGTCAGTCCGCTGGTGGCTCCCGAATACAAGATGAATATCATAAGTATAGCCGAACGTGCCTACCACTTCATGTTCCGCTCCAACACAGTGCCACAACGCACCATGGCCGACCTGCTGATAGAGCCCACGAATCTCTATGAGTTCAGCGACATGGATCTGGACAAGACGGAGGAAATCTTCATGCGTGGGTATGTGGAAGCAAAGGAAACGCTGGAAACATTAAACATTAAACATTGAGAATGGAAAAGATCATCATATATCAAGTGTTGCCACGACTCTTCGGCAACCAGACAGAGCATCCGGTGCAGGCGGGGACTCTGCGACAGAACGGCTGCGGAAAGTTGGCCGACTTCACGCCTGAGGCCTTGCAGCAGATCAAGAAACTGGGGGCTACTCACATCTGGTACACGGGCATCATAGAGCATGCCACACAGACCGACTACCGACGCTACGGCATCAAGCCCGATCATCCGGCGGTGGTGAAGGGACGTGCGGGCTCTCCGTATGCCATCAAGGACTATTTCGACGTAGATCCCGACTTGGCACAAGACATCCCCTACCGCATGCAGGAGTTCGAACGACTGGTGAATCTCACGCATAAGAACGGCCTGAAGGTGATCACCGACTTCGTGCCCAATCATGTGGCGCGTCAGTACCACTCCGACCATCAGCCCGACGGCACCACGCAGCTCGGTGCGTCAGACAATCAGGAGGTGGCCTTCAGTCCGTACAACAACTTCTACTACATCCCTCAGCAACAGCTGCAGTGCCAGTTCGACATGAAGGGCAGCGCTACCCGTCCCTATGTGGAGATGCCCGCACGGGCCACGGGAAACGACCGCTTCGATGCTTATCCGGGCATCAACGACTGGTATGAGACGGTGAAGCTGAACTATGGCGTGGACTATCAGAATGGGCATACGTGCCACTTCTTCCCCATCCCCGACACTTGGAACAAGATGCTCGAAATCCTGCTCTTCTGGGCTTCGAAGGGCATCGACGGACTGCGTTGCGATATGGCGGAGATGGTGCCCGTGGAGTTCTGGGAATGGGTGATTCCGCAAGTGAAGAAGCAATATCCGGAGCTCATCTTCATCGCCGAGGTCTACAATCCCGACCTCTACCGCGCATACCTCTTCCGCGGACACTTCGACTACCTCTATGACAAGGTGGGTCTCTATGACACGCTGAAGGCCGTGGTACGCGGCGAGCAGAGTGCCACAGCCATACAGCGCTGTTGGCAGAATGTGGGCGACATCCAGGAGCACATGCTTAACTTCCTGGAGAATCATGACGAGCAGCGCATCGCGTCCAGCTTCTTTGCGGGCGATGCCAAGCGCGGCATCCCAGCCCTCATCGTCAGCACACTGATGAACGCCAATCCGATGATGATCTACTTTGGTCAGGAACTGGGAGAGACGGGCATGGAGAACGAAGGCTTCAGCGGTCTCGACGGTCGCACCACCATCTTCGACTACTGGTCGGTAGACAAGATCCGTCGCTGGCGAAACGGCAACAAGTTCGATGAGAAGCTGCTCACCAAAGAGGAGCGCCAGCTGAAGGCCATCTACACGCGTATCCTCAATCTCTGCCACACGGAGAAGACCGTGAGCCAAGGCTTGTTCTTCGACCTCACCTACGTGAATTGCGGCGGTTGGCGCTTCAATGAGCATCGCCAGTACGCCTTCTTGCGTAAGCATGAGAATGAGCTGCTGTTGGTAGCCGTGAACTTCGGTGCCGAGAGTGCCGAGGTGGCCATCAATCTGCCCGCCCATGCCTTCAACTACATGCAGTTCCCAGAGGTTGATGACATCGTAGCCACCGACCTGCTCAGCGGCAAGGAAGAGCACATCTGCCTCTCTCCCCTCCGCGCCACGAACACCACCCTACCCGCCTACGGCGGCAAAGTGCTGAAGATAGTGCTTTGATTAATGAAGAATAGATGCCGTAGGCATCAAATAAGGTAGCCAGCCATGTCTATGGGTACGCCACACATAAAATGTCATAATTGCCTAACAAAAAAAGCGAAGCCTCAAAGCTTCGCTTTTTCAGTGATTCCGCTGCGATTCGAACGCAGGACCCACAGCTTAGAAGGCTGTTGCTCTATCCAGCTGAGCTACGGAACCATTAAAATCGGGTGCAAAGGTAGGCTTTCTTTTTGTAATTTTCAAATTTCTACCTCTGTTTTTTATTACTAAGGCCAAAAATAGATTGTCCATTACATCACTCTCCACTATCAACTCTCCACTAAATAAAAAAAAGAGGGAAGAAACCTCACGGCCTCTCCTCCTCCCAACAATTAGTGAATCTGTATTTGAAAGTTCTCTATGTCGGTTATCTCTTTTAATAGTGCATCAATTCACTTTCACCAGTCATTCTTTTTCAGGTTACCATAGGTCTTTTATTAACCTTTTCGAAATAAACTAAACTGAATCTGGATGCAAAGAAAATACATAAAATCCACTTGAGTAAATCCTAAAATGACTAAAATTTGTTCCAAAGCAAACTCATATACAAAAATGTTATTATATTTGCATCCGAATAAAAAATGACGACACCATGTATAATATACCTGAAGCATACTCCAATTCGACCTTGGTTTCCAGCGAAGATTTCTGGGAATACAAGATAGGCTGCCTGCTCACCGATGCAGAGCTCTCTATGGCTACCAACCGCATGCCCGACACACTGGAAGCCTACACCATCACCCTGGTGCTGAACGGTGATCTCACGTTGACAAACAACAACAAGCAGTTCACCCTGCACCCCAACGACATCTACTTCTACCTGCCAGGCTACTCCGTGAAGATCAATCAGGTATCTCCCGACTATTCAGGCATCTGCCTCATCATAGACCTAAAGCAAGCCTTAGACACCCCAGCCAGCAAGTACATGGTGCAGACCGCCTTCTTCCCCATGCTCGAGATGGGTGTGCCCAAGGCCTCCCTTCAACCTAAGGATGCCGAGCGGTTGAAGAGCATCATGCTCCTCATACACAGCACCATACATAGCGACTCCATCTACAAGGGACGCATTCTGAAGATGCTCTACTCCGTCATGATTCTCGATCTGATGAATCTTCACCAGCTCCATCAGAGCGGCAAGCCACTCTCCGAACAAGCCCGTCAGCTTTACTTCAACTTCGTCCGTCTGCTGCCCGACAATTTCAAGGAGCATCATGATATACGCTTCTATGCCGACCAGCTTCACGTCACCCCCACCTACCTGTCGCATGTGGTGAAGCAAGTCACCTCGCATACCGTGCTCGACTTCATCAATCAGATGCTCATGCTCGAAGCCTCATGGATGCTCATTGAGACCAAGATGAGCATTGGCGAGATAGCCGATGCCCTCCACTTCAGCGACCAAGCCTCCTTCAGCAAGTTCTTCACCCGCCTCCAAGGCGTCAATCCGAAGAGCTACCGCAAGAAGGCATGAATCCGCTTGTAGGGCACCCCTCAAAAAACTGTTGTCACGCCTGTCACGCTGTCACGCTATGATTGGAAAATGTTAGTAAAACAGCGGAAACATAAAAAAAAGCCAACTTTCCGCTTGTTTTCGCCCGAAAATCGCTTATTGCAATAACCTTTTGTAGTATTTCTTGGTTGATGGAAATATTGTCTTAGAAGTCGTTGGCAAATAACAGTAAATAGAATATCTCTTATCAATAATATTGTGGTCTAAGAGAAAGTTCATTTACCCTACACGATTAAACAGGAATAGATACTTTTTTCAGAAAAAACCTCCGCGCTTCGCAGCGCAGAGGAACTTGAATTCTTGCATCTTTGCATTATTGCATTTTTGCATTATTGCATCTTTGCATTCTTGCATTTCAGCGTTCAAACGCCAGCTTGTACCCTTGCTCTATCGCTGAGACCGGCACCTCTTCAGGCTTGATGCCATTCTCCACACACGTCATCGCTACGATGATGGGTTGCAGCACTCGGTAGCCCTCTGCCGTCTTGGGTTCTGGTAGGGGCTGCATGCCCGCCCGTCCTGTGAGCTTGATCACTTGGTGCAGATACGCACTGGTATCGTTATTATCCTCTGGGGGTGCCCAGCGGTGGATGATCTGATACAGGCAGAAGATCTTACCCATCTTGGGCAGCGATTCATAGTAGGTCTGCAAGATCTTCCATGCAGCACGATAGCCCATTCCCATTGTCATGAAGCACACAAATTCCCTATCTGTCTGTGCCTCGGCTCTTCCCTGCCACTGGCTATGCCCGTGGCGGATGTTCAGCGGATTATTGTTTCTTAGTCCTCTTGTTTTCATTCTTGTATATCTCCTTATTAAAACTGATATCTGATATCTGAGTCACGTACCCACGGCTCTTCCAGTTTCTCACCATCTTGACAGTGCCCTGCGCATCAAGCCCTTGCAGCTTGCGCACTCTGGCGGCTTCGTCGATGGTAAACACATCGGGCAGCAGCTCCAGCAGGTTGCGAGGGCCACGCCTATTGCCTCGCTCTATGTCAGTGTTGACACGCTCTATGTCGGCTCCGAAGAACTGCATCTTGCACCACAGGTCGTACTCCAGGCTCCAGCGCACGAAGTCCTCTATCGACTTCTCCCACGTCTGCCCGTTGGCCACGTAGAGCACGCACGCCTTCAGCCAGGCTATCACGCAGGCACGGTGTGAGAGGTTCCAATAGACCCCATTCTGCGAAAGCCGTGCAAACTCGGCACACTCCTGCTGCAGCTGCTTGGCCAGCTTGTAGGCTTGTGGGCAGGCTATCATGCCTCGGGCAGCCGTGAGTTGGTCTATGTAGGGTTTCAACGCCTCGTCGAAGGCAGCGTCATAGCGTCCATAGACAGGCTGCTCTCCGCCTATCTCTGCCTCTGGGATGGTGCAGAAGTTGATGCGACTGATGGGGCCGTCGGTGAGCACCTTACTGAAGAATCTGCGCCCTTTCAGTATGGTGGTGCAGGCGTTCCAGTTGAATCGGCACTGCGGACGGGCTGTCACGCTCTGCGTGCCCACGCGCGTCTGTCCGTACTCTGCCCCTGGGTCGAAAGCCAGGCACATCAGCTGGAAGTGTTGCTTGCCCGTCTGTCCTTTCAGCTGCTCGAAGAGGTCCAGCTCGTTGAGCTTCACATATACGAAGTGTCCCTCCGACTCGTCCATGCGCGTCACCAGTGCGGGCTTGGTCATGTCGGGGTCTATCTGCTGGATCACCAGTCCTTCGGGGCGCACCAGCTTGTCTTTGTTGGCTCCCTTGCGCTGGCAGTCTTTCTTCCACTCTGCCTCCCTACGGGTGTTCTCCGCGTCCCTGCGGCTGATGTCGGCCATGATGCGCTTCACGGGCTCGTCTATGCAGCCCTTGCCCGTGCCTGTGTCGGCCATGAGGCAGTTCATCAGCGTAGCCTCGTGGGGCACATTGTCGGTGTAGAGGAACTCCACCCCGCAGAGGTGTGTGGCCAGTGGGGGAAACACAGCGTGAGCCACGGCAGGCTTGTAGAGCACTGGCGTGTTCTTCGTGAGCAGGGCGATGAGCTTGGGCAGCTTGCGAGGCATCTTAGGAGGGGTGTTTTCTTCTGATTGACCATTGACCATTGGACATTGACCATTGTCATCCGGATGGTAATTGTCAATTGTCAATTGTGAATTGTGAATTGATTCAAGCACCGCTTGAATCTCCCTCGTCTTTCCTCTGGGCTGGTCTTTCGTGGCAGAAGCGATGATGCTCCGCATCTCCTGCTCAGAGAGTCCGAAGCGAGGCATGATCTGAAGCAGCAGCTCTGCACGATTGTCGCAAATGGTGCGCAGATGAACTGCTAAACGATGCAATGACGTATTACGCTCTCCCTCTGCTGGCTCTCCTCCTTGCTGCTTCCACCACTCAGCGATGATGTCGGCGTAAGGCGTTCCCTTGAAGGACAAAGGAGAGATTGAGAGATGGAGAGATGGAGAAATTGAGAGATTAGGCTGCGCAGTGGCTTCATTTTTGCATTCTTGCATTTTCTCATCTTTGCATTCCTCGATGCAGAACAATTCTGCATCGAGGTAAAGCAGGTCTTCCGCGCTGTCTGTGGTGGTGAAGAACACGCGTGTGATGTCCTTGGCATGTTCATCGAACTTCACGCCCAGAAGTTGGCTGGCCCATGCCAAGTTTTCCTCCTGACTAAGCTCTGGTCTGCGACGGAATATAATGTGAAAACCCTTGGTGGCGCTGCGCTCCATCATCAGCAGCCCAAGCTCTTCTTTCTTGGCCAGCACCAGAGCTGGAATAGCATCCAGCCTACGCTGAAATTCCTCTGGTGTCTCTTCCGCGCCACGCTCCAAGTCCACGTCCATGCCAACCGCCCCACTCACCTTGGTGCTGCCAGCCAGCAGCCCGTCTGCACCAGGCAGGCAGGAGTAGCAGAACTGCACCAGTCCCGTCTTGGCATCCACCA
>ERZ842401.5034-NODE-5034-length-14917-cov-4.077513_pt1 | contig 14917 bp, 10 predicted proteins | sample MGYA00521270_ERZ842401 | MGnify/ENA primary metagenome ERZ842401 (study PRJEB31892, sample SAMEA3878208) | bioreactor metagenome | biome: Moose rumen | place: Sweden | collected 2011-10 | study: EMG produced TPA metagenomics assembly of the PRJEB12797 data set...
GAGTTCAGACGTGTGCTCTTCCGATCTTAAATGTTATATCTGGACTTGATAGTTATGAAGAAGGAGAAATGTACATTAATGGAGAAGAGACTAGTCATTATCGTGAGAGCGATTTTGAAGAATATCGTAAGAAATATATATCTTTCATTTTTCAAGATTATAATATTATTGATAGTTTTACAGTTTTAGAAAATGTTGAACTAGCTTTAATTAATATAACTGATCATAAAGAAAGACGAAAGAAAGCTTTAGAATTAATTGATAGAGTTGGCTTAACTAGTCATATAAAAAGTAAAGGAAGTAAATTAAGTGGTGGTCAAAAACAAAGAACAGTTATTGCTCGAGCACTAGCCAAGGATTCACCAATTATTTTAGCTGATGAACCAACCGGTAATCTTGATTCTAAAAGTGGAAAAGAAATTATTCAATTATTAAAAGAAGTATCTAATAATAAATTAGTGATTGTGGTGACGCACAATTTTGATGATTTTTCAGAATACGCAACTCGTCATGTAAGAATATTTGATGGCGGAGTTGAATCTGATGATGTATTAAGTAGAAGTGAAGTAACAGAATATAAAGAAATAGATAAAGTTAATACAAAAGCTAGTTTTAAAGAAAACTTTAAAGATGGAGCTTTTTTGGGTTTTAGTGTTTTTAAAGCTCGACCAAAACTTACAAGCTTTATGATTTTTTTAATGCTTATTGGAACACTTGCTATATTCTTTGCTACTGCCTCTTTGTCTTCCGGTTTTGAAATATTCAAAAAACCATATATGTTTACTCCAAGTAATGGTCGAGTTGTTATTGCTAAATACGATTCATCATCTATTTCTGAAAATGAACTTAATGAATTAAATAATAATTATGATTTAGATGGTTATATTCATTATGATTATTTATTAGATAACAAAAATAGTTTTACAAGAGAATATAATTATGATTATTTAAGTTTAAATATTGTTATTAATAAAGATTACGGTAACAATATTATTGGTAGATATCCAGAAAATATTAATGAATGTTTATTATATTTACCAATATCTTATAAAACAATGTTTGGTAATACATTAAATGAAAATGAAACTATTTATTTTAATAAAATACCAATTAAGGTTGTGGGGATAAAGTATTTCACTGATAACACGCTAGATAGTGAAGCATTAGTTACTATTGATGGTCTTAAGTATTTAACTGGAATTTACTTTTTAGAAGATGCAAATATAGAAATTGATTTACTTCTTGATGATGGAAAAGAACAATTCATTATTGAACTTAATAAACTTTATCCTTCAGTATCAATTGATAAAGATAAATATTATATTAATTCATCAAAAGTAAGTAGTTTTGAAGATGATAATGATTTTCAATTAATATCTTTATATGGTAATATAAAGATGACTAGATATTATTATTCTTATTATTTTGAAAACAATAAAACATATGAAGCCGAATTTACATATTCAAAAGACAAACGTGTATATGAAATAGGTGAAGATTTAGAAAATAATGCTATATATTTAGGTATTGATTTATATAATGAATTAATTAATAGTTTATTAAAAGATAATTATAGTCAAGCTTCATTATATTTTAAGAATAATAATGTAGCTAAAAGCAATATTAAGAAATTAAATGATGATGGATATATTGCGGTTATGTCAAATACCAAATATTCTCCATCAGCTTTAGATACAATATTTGGACTTATTGGATCAGTATTTAGTTTAATTGGTTGGATTATTAGTATTATCTTTATTGGACTATTTATCAATCTTTGTACAAGAAAAAGTTTAGAATCGTTTAAACACGATATCGGTATAATGCGCTCAATGGGAATAACTGAGAAAATAATTAAAATTGCTAATTATTTTAGAATATTTATATGTCTAATCCCAGCGTTTTTAATTACTTATATTGGTGCATTTATTTTATTTAGTATCCCTTATACAAATAGTATGTTTACTTATTTGCATTTCTGGCAATATATATTAATATTTATTGGAATGATTTTCTTAGCTTATCGTGTTAGTCATAGACAGAATAAACGAATATTCAAAGAAAGTGTTAAGAAGTCAATAAAGGAAGGTGAGAACCATGATTAAAGTTTCGAACCTTAATAAATATTATTATAAAAATAAAAGTAATGAAATTCATGTTATCAATAATTTTAATATTGAATTAGATGATACAGGAATGATTGCTTTATTTGGTAAAAGTGGTTGTGGAAAAACAACATTACTTAATGCACTTGGTGGATTAGATAAAGTTGACAGTGGAGAAATATATATCGATAATCAAAAATTTGATTATCGTAATGATGATTTGAAAAATGAATATATTGGTTATATATTCCAAAACTATAATTTAAATCCTGAAGAAACAGTTTTAGAAAATGTTAGCAATGCACTAAGATTATGTGGAATCACTGATGAAAAAGAAATAGAATCTCGTAGTTTAACAGCCTTAAAGAATGTTGGAATGGAGAAATTTGTTTCTAGGACTCCAAATAACTTATCTGGCGGACAAATGCAAAGAATAGCAATAGCTAGAGCAATTGTAAAAAATCCAAAAATAATTTTGGCAGATGAACCAACTGGTAATTTGGATGAAAACAATACAATCTTAATAATGGATTTATTACGAGAGATCGCGGATAGTCATTTAGTTATATTAGTAACTCATGAAGCTAATTTAGTTGATTATTATTGTGATCAAGTTATTGAACTTGATGATGGAAAAATAGTTAATATTAAAAATAATAATTCTTTATTAAAACATAAGACAAAAAATAAAAATGATATTTATTTAGGTGATTTAAATAAATCTACTAGTAGTAATGAATATCTAAATGTTGAGTATTATGGTGATATTAAAGATGAAAAAATTGATATTAAGATTGTCAATAATAATGGTAAATTATATTTGCAAATTGATTCAAAGAACATTAACTTAATTAATGAATCTAGTGAAGTAAAATTAATTGATGCAAAATTTGAAGTAACTCCTGACAAAGAAAAGAAGATGGAAGAATTACCATCAATAGAAAATGGAACATATGGTAAATTATTTAATTTTCATAATGCTTTAAAGAGTGGGTTTAAAAATTTCAAAGTTAAAAAACGGGGAAACAGATTATTAAAAATCACTTTAGTTATGCTTACGGCTGTACTGGTATTCATTACATCAATATTTGGTACATCATTTAAAAAACTTAAAGATATTAATTCTTCATATAGCCATAATGCTTTTTATGTCTATATTGATAATAGTAATACTTATAATAAATTAGTTAATGATTATAATGATGGTAAATTAAACGCAAGTTATGCTAATGTTGTTAAATATAATAATAGACAATCAAACATGAGTTTGAATCTCGGAATGTTTGAAACTTATCAACTTAATTATGATGTTTCTATTTCTTCAGAGATAGTAATGCTTCCAAGTAAATTACTAGAAAATAAAAAAGTATTAGCTGGTAGAAGTACTGATTTAAAAAATGATGAAATAGTTATTAGTAGCAAAGTCGCTGATAAATTATTAGAACAATTCAATGTAGATTTCATAAATAAATATCAAGATTTACTAGGTCTAACAAATACTGATTTAATATATAAAAAATTAAGTGTCGTTGGAATAGTAGAAGATACAGATATTGGTGTTTATGTTAATGATTATGTTTTGGCATCAATTAATAATAGAAACAATTATGTAAATTACTTTGGTGATATTGAGAAATATATTAAATCAGGTAGTATAACTACTACTCTTAATGATAATGAAGGGGTATTAGTATATTATAGTGAATATGAATTCGAAAACAAAACTCAATACCAAATCAATGGAGTTAATGTTAAAGTAGTTGATTCAATTAGCTATTATGATTTGTTTGATGAATACAGTTATTATTATGATTTTAGTAGCGGTTTATATGTTAATGAAGCTACATATATTAAAATTGCTAATTCGTATGGTCCAACTGATTTAGCTAGTTATTCATATTATGATTCTATTAATTATTATTTTGTTTACTCGAATAATCCAAAAAAGACTTTAGAATATATTAATAATAATTATAGTGATATTAAAGTAATAGATAATAGTTATTATGAAGCCATTTATACACCTGATAAGGTATTAGATGAATATAAAGAATTATATTATTCTTCAATCATTAGTAAAATTGTTACCATGATTGTTATGTTTGTATTAATGAGTTTATGTATGTATTTTATTATGCGAGCATCATTAATCTCAAAGATTAAAGAAGTAGGAATTTATCGAGCAATTGGTGTTAGTAAAAAGAACCTTTTGTTTAAGTTTTTAATCGAATCCGTTATCTTAACTTTATTAACCGTTGGAGTTAGTTTCTTATTCTTTAGTGGATTTGTTTGGTCATCATTAGGTATTTCTGTTTTAATGGAACAAGTTTTCTATTATCCTTTATGGTTAAGTTTGGTATTACTTGTATTATTATTTAGTGTTTGTATTTTATTTGGTATGTTACCAATTTCATCATTATTGAGAAAGACTCCAAGTGAGATTTTATCAAAATATGATATCTAATAAATATGTTTTAGTTACAGGAGCTTGTGGCGGACTAGGTAAAGATACAGTAGAAATATTAAGTCATAATGGTTATAAAATCATTGCTCTTGATAAAAATATTGTAAAATATCAAGATGATGTTTATTATTTTAATTGTGATATAACAGATTATAAAAGAATTCAAGAAGTCTATAATGAAGTTTATAAAATTACTAAATCTTTATATGCTATTATTAATTTATGTGGTATCTATAAAATGGATTCGGTATATGAAGGTGATATTAATAAACTAAAAGATGTTATTGATGTAAACTTCTATGGAATTTATATGATTAATCAAACTTTTGCAAAAATGCTTTGTGACAAAGGCAAAAGAATTATTAATTGTACAAGTGAACTTGCTGGTTATAGTGCTATTCCTTTTAATGGTTTTTATTCATTATCAAAAGTAATACTTGATAATTATTCCGATACATTAAGAAGAGAACTTATGTATTTAGATATCAAAGTTATTAAAGTACAAGCAGGATCATTTAGTACTAAATTGCTTGATGGTGCTAGTAGTGAATATGATAATTTATTAAATAATACCAAGTATTATAAAAACCAAATGGTAAAATTAAAATATATGATGGACCGTGAATTATCAAAAGAAAGAGATCCAAAAATATTTGGTAAATTAATACTAAAGATTATGAATAAGAAGAATCCTAAAATATGTTATCATATTAAAAGAAGTTTAAAATTAAGAATAATGAGTGCATTACCTGAAAGGATGCAAGATAAACTTTATAAAAGCATTGTAAAATAAAAAGGGCTTAGGCCCTTTTTTAATTCTCTATTATTAAGTTATTATCAAGTTCAGTATCGAATAGTATTGTAATATGATCTTTAAATACTTCAAATTCTAATTCAAGATCATTTAATACTTTTTCAAGATCAATATATGGAATATCATTAAATATGACTAAATCTTTAATAACTAAAGTTTTATGTTTAAATGGTAGAATAAATTCCATATCATCTTCTTTATATTCACCAACAGTATTTAAAGCATCAGCAAAATGCATTGCTTTTATATGATGACCAATAAATAGTTCATTATCAATGATTTTTCTTTCCTTTAGTTCTATTTCTTGTTCTCTTATTATTGCTTTTGTGCTTACTTGATGAGCATATTCATTTAAGAATAAATTAATTGATTCATTAAACATGGCTTGACATTCATCGCTTTCATTTGTTGATGCGATTCCGTTTGTAATAAAGCATCCGCCAAGGCCTTGTCTTAAGTCAAAGAACATATAGCTTCTAACTCCATATGCTCCACCAGTATGACCGCGTAGTGGATAACCTGGATGATTATTTAAGATTTGCATTTGGATGCCTTTAGCTTTATAACTATCACCAATTGGTGAACCGCACCAATGCATTTGATACATTAATTCAACTGTTTCTCGTTTTAATATTTGTACACCATTAAGAGTTCCATAATTTAAGAATACTTGCATAATTTTGGCAAGATCTTTCATTGTAATAAATAATCCACCTGCTGGTCCTCTAAAGTTATTTCCTAATTCATATTTCTTTAAAGGAGAATTAATGAAGTTTTCTTTTTTATATATATGTTCATGTTCGCAAGTTCCGGAATACATTGTGGCAATAGGCAATCCTTGAGGTAGAAGACTTGATTTATAACTAGCCACAATACCTAAAGGTTTAAATACATTTTCTTCCATGTAGTCCACATAATACATTCCTGATACCTTTTCAATAATACATGCCATTATTCCACAACCAAAGTTTGAATAACACCATCTTGTACCTGGTTTATATTTTCCAAATGTATGAATTGTATAATATTCTGAACTTGAATTTGTAAGTAAATCCTTTAATGTAACATCAATGCTACTATGAGAATTAATACCATTATAGCCTTTAATTACTTCATCATATTTAGGATTTTCATCATCATAACCATCTTGAATACTTGATGTTTGTGTAGTTATCATTTCTAAAGTAATTTTGTCTTTAGGAAAATATGGATTTCTTACATAATAACCTAAATATTTAGAAATGTCTTCTTTTAAATCAACTAATCCTTTTTCTTGTAATTGCATTAATCCAATTGCAAGAACTGTTTTAGAAATCGATGCAATTCTTGTTATTGTTTCATCTGAATAAGGAATATTTTCTTCCTTATCCATTAAGCCAAAACTAGCACTTTCAAGAATTTCACTTGCATTTGCAATTACAAAATTACTACCAATTAAATGATGTTTTTCGCATAATTTTAAAAATTCTTCTTTAATCATTAAATTCCCTCCTTAAAAAAATAATGCTTAATTATGATAACATTATAGCATAAAATTGTCATATAAACAAAAAAATTGTAAAATCTTAAGAAATATTTAAGATTTTGGAGTATAATATGTATATAAATAATTTAGAAGGTGAAAAAGAAAAATATGAAAATAACACGAATAATAAAGAAACTTATTTTATTTGTTTTAACATTTTCATTACTAATAATTAGCTTTGGTTGCTTTGGAAATAATAAAGATTATACAATTGTAACTGAAGCAAATGAGTTTGTGGTGGGGGAGAGATTTAGTTTAGATAGTTCCTTTAATAGTTATTTTGTTTATTATGTTTCAAGTGATGAAGATATAGTAACAGTTAATGGTTATATTGGGGAATGCTTAAATAGTGGAGCATGTTATGTCTATGCAAAATCTCGTGCACTTGGTAATACTGTTAAAACATATTTTATTAATGTTATGGAAGATGAGCCAATCAGTATTGATATAAGTGGTAAATCTATTATGACTGTTGGTGAAGTTGATACTTTAACATTAGACTTATATCCATCAAGTGTATCAAAATCATTACTTATTTTTTCTTCATCCGATGAAAATATAGCATCCGTTAATAGTAGTGGTATAATTACTGCTTTAAGTAGTGGTTTAGTTACTATTAAAGTTTCTTCATCTTTAGATGAAAGTATTTTTGATGAACTAGTTATATTTGTGAAAGAAGATAACTCGCAAGTTGAAGAAATTGAGGAAAGATATATTGATGGAGAAAAAGAAACAATTGATATTAGTGATGGAATGGGAGCACTACAAGGTATAATTGATACAAATATACAGTATATTGTGGGGGTATTAGGGTATACACAAAGCCCAAGGACAAGAGTACTCAAATTATCACAATCTGGAACTGGTGTTGTCTATAAAAGAACATATATTCTTTCAAGTGGCGAAGAAGTAAGTGAAATAGAAAATAATGAAACATTTAAGAATTATAAATATTATGTTATTACTAATAAACATTTAGTTAATGGAATGACTAATATTAAAGTGGTTTATAATTCTAATGAAATTAGTGCCAAAGTTATTGCAAGTGACTCAAAAATTGATATTAGCGTTATTACATTTGAACTAACAAATTATATTCCTGTTTGTAAATTTGGTAATAGCGATGAAATCGAAACTGGTGATTTTGTTTTAGCAATTGGTAATGCTATTGGTGATGATAATACGGCATCTGTTTCTTTTGGTATTGTATCATACGCGGTAAGGTATGTAGATTCGGATACAGATGGTGATGGCGTTCGGGACTGGGATGCTTTATATATTCAACACGATGCAGCTGTTACTAATGGAACAAGTGGTGGAAGTTTAGTCAATTTAAAGGGTGAAGTTATTGGCATTAATTCTATCAAAATAAGTGATGATGAAATAGATAATATGGCATTTAGTATTCCAATTAATACTGTTTTAAGTTTAGTTTCATCATTAGAAAAAGGAATAGTTCCTGTTAGACCTTTACTTGGTGTAAGTATTGTTATGGTTAAAGATATTATCAACCAAGAATATACTGATGTTACATTACCTGATGGAATTAGTTATGGATGTTACATAGCTGAAGTTACAAGCGGTGGTGTTGCTAGTGTTGCCGGAGTGGAAGTTGGAGACATTATATTAGAATTTAATGGTGTTAAAATATTTTATTCATATGAAATAAGAGCTGCATTAAACAAAATAATTGTTGGCTCGGGGGATGAAGTAAGCATTATTGTATATCGCGATGGAAAAGAAGTTGAATTAAAGGCGGTGTTTTAAATGAATAAAAAGTTTTTAAATAAATTAATATTATTTTTAGTTTTACTAATTTGCTTGTTTTCTTTTGTTTTAATAGGTTGTGAGGGAAATAATAATAGTGAAACTGAAATAAAAACAATTGAAGTAGGAGAAGTATTTGCAATTGATTATGATGGAAGTTATACTTTTTCATCAAGCGATACAAGTGTTGCAACTGTATCAAAAGAAGGAATAGTTAGTGGAGTTGGAAGTGGTACTTGTAATATTACCATGTTATCTCAAACTAAATCATATACTATTTCTTTAACTGTTAACGAAAAAGCAAATAATCTTAAAATAAAATGCGAATGTAAACAAACAATATCTGTTGGGGAAGAAGTTGAAATAAGTCCAAAAGTTTTAAATTCAACGGATACTTATATTTATACATATTCATCAAGTGACACAAGTGTTGCAACTGTTTCTGATAAAGGGGTTGTGAAAGGAATTAGTAGTGGTATTGCTTTAATCACAATTCAGGCAACAGGAGCTGATACTATTACAGATGAAGTATTAATTTATGTAAAAGCATCTAGTGATTCTAGTTCACTTGTAAATACGATTGAAAATAAAACTATTGAAGTTACAGGTACTTTTGATTTAACATATTTAAATGATAAAGTAAAAAATATCGTAAATACTTATAAAGAAAGTATTGTGGGGGTTAGTAATTATCAATATGTTACATCGTTTTATAATCGTCAACTTGTGGAAGCGGGAGTCGGAACTGGTTTTATTTTTAAAGTAGAAGAATCAGGTTCTAATTATAAATATTATGTTTTGACAAATAATCATGTTGTGGAAGACGCAGTGAAATTAAAGATTTATTTTGGTTATGATGATGAATATATTAATTGTGATCTTTTGGCAAGCAATAGTAACCTTGATTTAGCTGTTTGCACTTTTACATCTAGTAAAGAATATAATATATTACCACTTGGTTCAGTTGACCAAGTTCATGTTGGAGACTTTGCAATAGCTATTGGTAATGCTAATGGTTATGAATATTTTGGTTCAGTTACATTTGGTGTTATTAGTTATGTTAATCGTGTTCTTGATGGTGAAACAGCATACTTTTTACAACACGATGTAGCAATAAACCCAGGTAACTCAGGTGGACCTTTGTTTGATCTAGCTGGTAATGTTATCGGTATTAATACTTTAAAGATTGTGGATGAAGATGTTGATAACATGGGATTTGCAATATCAATTGATACCGTAAAACAATATTTAAAAACATTAAATTTATTATAAAAAGGCTCTTTTGAGCCTTTTTTCTTTTATGAATATAAAAATTATGATATAATAAAAAAAGTTATGGAGGCTATTATGAACGAATTTAAAGAAGCAAAAAGAACAGGAATTAATTCTGTAAAATGGGATATGGCAAGAGAAGAGGTTAAAAATGAAAATGCTTTACCTTTTTGGGTTGCGGATAGCGACTATGAAACAGCACCATGTATTAAAGATGCATTACGTGAACGTTTAGAAAATGGTACATTTGGTTATAGTTTTGCATCAAAATCATATTTTCATGCTATACATGATTGGTTTAAAAATAATCATGGTTATGAAGTAAATGAAGATTTAATTGCTATTACTGGCGGTGTTGTTAATGCCTTATATTTAATGGTTAAGTTATTTACTAAAGATGGGGATTCAGTAACAATAAATCCTCCAGTATATAATCCATTCTATGAATTAATTAAAAATAATAATCGTAATATCCTTGTAAATAAATTAGTTCGTTATGAAATAGATGATACATTTTTCTCATATAAATTTGATTTTGATGATTTAGAAGATAAAATCAGTAAATCAAAAATATTTATATTATGTAATCCACATAATCCAGTTGGTAGATGTTACCAAATGGAAGAACTAGAGAAGATAGTTAATATTTGTAAAAAACATAATTGTATTCTAGTTAGTGATGAAATCCATTGTGATTTATATATGGAAGATTCTAAATTTAATTCAGTTGGTAAGTTCTTTAATGAATATGAAAATATAGTTATATGTACTGCTCCATCAAAAACATTTAATGTGGCTGGATTAAGTAATTCTAATATTATTTTTAATAGTCAAGAAATATTTAAAGTTTTCCGAAAGGAAATATCTAATTTATCAATTGAAGATTGTATATTTGGACTTGTTGGATGTGAAGCTGCTTATACTAAAGGTTATGAATGGGCAGAAATGCAACGCCATCATCTAACAAACAATCGAAATTTAGTATATGAATTTGTGAAAAAGAATAATTTAAAAGTTGCAAAACTTGAAGGTACATATTTAATGTGGATAGATATAAGTAGATTAAATATTAAACAAGAAGATATCTATCAAGCATTAATTAAAGAAAATATAATTATTAATATGGGAACTAATTATGATCCTTCTGCCACAAAACTAATAAGGTTTAATATTGCATGTTCTTTGAATCAATTAAAACAAGGATTAGTATATTTACAAAACTTTGTAAATAAATATCAATAAAAAATGATTAGATTTGCAAATTATAATGATGCTTATAAGATAGCATCAATATATGAAGATGCTAAAGAATTATTTAGTGAATTAGGATATTTTCAGTGGAAAGGAGAATATCCTAATATTAATAATGCTATGCATGATATTAATAATAATCAAATATTAATAATAGAAAATGATAATGATATTATTTCAACGTTAACTATTATGTATGAAATAGATCATAATTATGATAATATTGATGGTAAATGGCTTAATAATAATCGATATGTATCAATTCATCGTAATTGTACAAACAAGAAATATTATCACCAAGGTTATATGAAAAGATTATTTATAGAAGCAGAGCATGTTATTAAAAGTAAAGGAATAAATAATATTAGAATAGATACTCATAAAAATAATATATATATGCAAAACTTATTAAAGAGTTTAGGATATAAAGAATGTGGAATCATTACTTTACTTAATCGTAGCGATTTAGATGATAATTTACGTATTGCTTATCAAAAAGTGTTAATATAAAGATATTAATCTAGAGGTATTATATGGATATAATCAATAAAGATAAAAAATTTAATGTTACTTGCATTGGCTTAAATGATTTTGGTGAAGGTGAATTTAAAGTAGGTAAATCTATTTATAGTGTTAATAATCTTTTACCAAAGGAAAAAGCAATTGTAATTGAAAATGATTATCAAGGAATAAAGAAATTTCAATTATATAAAATAACTAGTCCAAGTAAATTACGATGTGATGTTAATTGCAAAGTATATAATAAATGTGGTGGCTGTCAATTATTACATATGAGTTATGATAATCAAATTAAATTTAAAGTTGATTATGTTAATAAATGTTTTAAAGAGAAAAAGATTAATGCTAAAGTAATGGAAATAGTAAAAGCTGATTTTATAGATGGATATCGTAATAAAATGCAGGTTGCTTATAAACTAAAAGATAAAGATATCATTTATGGTTTTTATGAAGATAAGACTCACCGTATAATTAATAATAATTATTGCCAAGTTCAATCAAAAGAACAAAATGAGATTGCTAATAATGTTGCAAAAATCATGAAGGAATTAAGTATTCCTCCATATAACGAAGATAAAAGAACTGGTTTAATTCGCTTTTTAATTGTTAGATTTTCTGTTTATTCAAAAGAGATTTTAGTAACTATTGTTACTAATGGTAAAGAATTTAAAGCAAGAAGTGAATTTGTGAAAAGATTAAGGGCAAGATGCCCATATATTTCCACGATTGTTCAAAATATTAATACCAGAAAAACATCAATAATATTAGGTGATGAAGAAATAGTTTTATTTGGTAAAGGATATATAACTGAAGAAATAAATGGAATTAAGTTTAATATATCTTCCCAAACATTTTTCCAAGTTAATCCATATCAAGTATCTAAATTATATAGTAAAGTATCTGAATATTTAGCATTAACAAATAAAGAAACAGTAATAGATTGTTATTGTGGAGTGGGGACAATTGGAATGATTTTAGCGCCATCTGCAAAAGTTGTGTATGGTGTAGAATCAAATAAGATAAGTGTATTAAATGCTAGAAATAATAGTTATAATAATAAAATAAAAAATATTCATTTTGTAATTGATGATGCTACAGATTATTTAAATAAACTTGCAAAAGAAAATGTAAAAATAGATGCATTAGTACTTGATCCACCTAGAAGTGGATCAACTGAGTTATTTTTAAATTCAGTTAATAAACTAAAACCTAATAAAGTTTGTTATGTTTCTTGTGAAGCAAGTACACTAGCAAGAGATTTACAAATTCTATTAAAAGAATATGTAATAAAGAAAGTTGGAATCGTGGATATGTTTGTGGGGACATATCATGTGGAAACGGTAGTGTTGCTTACAAGGAAAGACCTAAAATAATCAAAAATTAACCAAATAATGCCCATTCTAATCAAAAAGATTTTAAATTTGAGATTAGATTAGATTGGCTCTTTTTTTTGTTAATTTATGAATAATTAAGTGATTTTAGTTTATGGTTATAATAATTAACCATGATTTTTCAGGAAACATTTTTTTGAGCATTTGCCTTAGCTAAAGTACTGATTTTATTGTTTCAACACTTTTGTATTTATCAGTAACATTTCAATTATAAAAATGACTTATTATTAATGGCTTTATTTTATAAAATGTTATGAGTATAATGAAGATGCTCAATTAGAGTACAGTAAAAATATAAAATTCTTTCAATAATACGAAAAGTCATAATTGCAAATTAATAATAGATATAATACAATATAACCGAAAAAAAGGTAGAATTCTACTAAAAAGGAGATTAGTATGATGATAGAGAGACCTAAATATTTAAAACAACTAATTGATAATAAGGAAAACGGATTTCCTAAAGTTATAACTGGAATTAGGAGATGTGGAAAATCTTTTTTACTTAAAAATATTTATTATGAGTATTTACTATCGATAGGTGTTTCTAAATATAACAAAATAATTGTTGAACTTGATAGCATTGAAAACACGAAATATCATGATCCATTTTTATTAAATGATTATATTATAGATATATGTAAGGGAGATTCTGTGCATTATGTTTTTATAGATGAGATTCAACTTGTTGATACACTGATTAATCCTATTTATACAAATGGAAAACATGTTATAGCCAAAAGAAAAGACAAAGATACAGTTGGATTTGTTGAAGTAATTTTAGGACTTTCAAGAAAGAAAAACATCGATTTATATGTAACAGGTTCAAATTCAAAAATGTTGTCATCAGATATAGTTACTGAATTTAGAGATAAAGCTACAAATATTCACATGCATCCATTATCTTTTGAAGAATTTTATAATTATAAAGGTGGATATAAGACCGAAGCCATCGAAGAATTTATGAAATATGGTGGCATGCCTTTAGCAGTACTTAAAAATAATGAACAAGACAAAAAATAATACTTAAGTAATCTTTTTAAAACGACTTATTTTAAAGATATATTAGAACATAATAATCTGAATAAAATAGAATCCTTAGATGAATTATGCACAATATTAAGTTATGAATGTGGGCATTTAATTAATTCTGAACGAATTTCAAATACTTATAAAAGTATAAAGAAAGAAATTATAGATGGTGATACTGTTACAAGGTATATAAATTTCTTTGTTGACGCATTTATATTAAGTCCTGTAGAAAGATATGATGTAAAAGGAAAACATATAATTGGTGCTTTAAGAAAATATTATTTTACAGATAATGGATTGAGAAATTCAAAATTAAATTTCTCATCAGTTGATGAGGGACAAATGTTAGAGAATTTAGTTTATAATGAATTAATATATAACGGATATAATGTCAATATTGGAGTATATGATAAAGTAGAAAAAATAAAGATAAAATTAGTGTAAAAAAACTTATGAAATTGATTTTTTAGCTATCAAAGGCAATAGGCAATATTATATTCAAGTATCATCTGATTTATCTAGTGAAGAAACAAAAAAATAGGGAAGTAAAGCCATACATTTCTTTAAAAGATCAAATACAAAAAATAGTTGTCATTAATAAGCCAATAGAAGAGATGAGAGATGTCCACGGATTCACAATAATTGGAATGGCTGACTTCTTATTGAAATTTATCAAATAAGTTTATTATACTGGATAATAATGATAAGGACATATATTCCAAAATTAGAAGATTTGTATTTAAGAGAAAATCTTCTTAATGATGAAGCTACGATGTC
>ERZ842401.5035-NODE-5035-length-14917-cov-3.608532_pt1 | contig 14917 bp, 23 predicted proteins | sample MGYA00521270_ERZ842401 | MGnify/ENA primary metagenome ERZ842401 (study PRJEB31892, sample SAMEA3878208) | bioreactor metagenome | biome: Moose rumen | place: Sweden | collected 2011-10 | study: EMG produced TPA metagenomics assembly of the PRJEB12797 data set...
TGAGGCGTTCTTGAACTCTTTCCGGGCTTTCTCCAATTCCGCCTGAAGGTTGTTATTCTTCACGGCATATTCGTCGGAAAGCGACGTGGCCTTCTCAAACTCTACATTGGCTAATGCTTGGGCTTCGGTGATGGCATCGAGGTTGCTGGCCATTGCAGCAAGCACCTGGACAGCCCTCGCCCCATCGAGGCCCATATCCTTGAATATCGGAACCAATGCGCCGAAGCCGTCTTGGTCTTTCAGCGACTTCAGCACCGTCGTGATGGCAGTGTTGGCATCATTGTTCAGCAAATCGGTGAAGTCCTTCACTTGCATCTTTGCATAGGATGCGAATTGGGCAGGGTCTTCATAGAGCTTCATCAAAAACTTTTGGAAGGCTGTAGCGGCCATTTCGACTTTCATTGCCGACTGGTCCAATCCTGAGGCGAAACCAATCAAGTCGGATGCGGAGATACCCGCCTGCGCCCCCACACCGGCAAGGCGTTGGGTGAAGTCAACCAGATAGGCTTCGCTGGCCGTGGAATCCTGCCCCACTGCGTTGATGGCCGACCCGATTGACAGCAAAGCCTGCTCTATGCCCATACTTTTGGTGTAGCCCAACACGTCGGCAATCTTGCCAAGGTTGCGGATGGCCCCCTCACCAAGGTCTTCACCTAATGCGACTTGAATTTGGTCTGCAGCGCGGACAAAGCCGAGGATGTCTTCCTTGCCTTGGATTCCAAGCTTTCCGGCATCACGGGCCAACAAAAGCAATTGCTCGCGGCTGGTGCGCGTGTCAATCTTCAGCAGCTCTTTATCCAGTTCCTCCACCTCTTCATGCAAAAGGCCGGTGGTCTTCATCACATCGGAATAGACATCATCGAGCAGGGCGGCATCCTCGGCACATTGTCGGAATTTCATCGAAACACCAGTCATAATCCTCACACCCATATCGAACATACTCCAATATTTGTTGAAGCCTTCAGCCGCTTTTTTTATCCAAGATTCAGACTCTTTGGCTATTTTGGTTGCTCTACCAGTCTCTTCCGAAACAGCCTTCCAACCTTCCCTCAAGTCCTTGAGGCGCGTGTTCACCATCTTCAGGTCGTGGTTGGCCGCAATGTATTCCTCTGTGCCTGGTTTCAGTTTCTTGATTTGCGCCTCCAGTTCCTTACTTGCCTTGTACAACTCATTGATCGAAGATGTATTTAAATTCGACAATGTATCTCTGAATGTCTTCAGTTTTTTTTCGGCTTTATCGGCCTCCTTGGTGGCCTTTGCAATAGCATCAGTAACATCCTGGATTGCTTTATTGTCGCGCTTCCCTTCAGGTACGGCCAACAATTCCTCCAGCTGCTTTTTGCCTTTCTCAACGGCTTCGGTCCATTCCTCAAAGGACTTTCTTGCCGGTTCCATGTTCATGGTTACGGTCGCACTCGCTTCTTCTGTTATTCTTGCCATAGTTTCAAATTATTGGGAATGTTAAGTCTTTGTTTTCAAACACCATCATCTCTTCAACCGCCTTTTGGCCAAGTTCCTCAACCAACATGTGCAGCAGCTTCCGGAATTGGTTGTACCAAATCTTGTTGTACCAATGTTTCGGTCGGCGGTGAGGCCCTTTCTTGCTGAGGAAGTCGAGGTTGCCGCCGTTGCCACGGTCATAGCCACGACCAACACCGGCATCCACGTACCAGCCGTAGAAATGGAAGGTGTACACAATCTTCTGAAGGTCGCCGTCGGCATCGAGGTAGACATGATGGGCAAACGAGCGGTAAAGTTCGCCGGTTCCGTGGATATTCACCTTTTTCATTTTCTCCTGCCACCGCTCCACGGTGTATTGCGCGAACTTCTCGTAGTCGATATTGTGGTCAGTTCCTTGGGGCATAGCTCAAATCCTCGTTGGCACGGAAATTCACAAACACCTCAAAACCCACATAATCACCGGCTTCTCGGGCGTAGCCGTTGATTTCGTTGTTCTCGATCCAGCCTTCCATCTGCTTGTCCTCGTGGTGGTTGATCAGGATGGAATACAGCCTTTTGAAGCGGGCATAGCAACGGTCGCTCACCTCCTGGGCATCTTCCGTCTCGGCCACTCTCTCCATGATCCAAACGCTCTGGGTGGTTTCATGGAAGCCTCCGTCGTTGCGAAGGCTCAGGGTGTGCCGCTCGGCATGTTCCAGCAAGACGCACACGGGCAGGTTCTTGTTTTGGATGATTTGGATGGCGCCATCCATGCCCGCACGGGCTTCAAGGATGTACTCTTTTCGGTCGATGCCGTCAATATCGGGACGGCCATTGACGAAAAGGATGGATTTCAGGTAATTCAGACTCAGCATGGTTGTCAGATTTTGCTGCAAATATAACCAGGCTAAACTCCTTGTGAGTGACAAAAAAAGCCCCGCTTTGTTCAGCGAGGCTTTTGCTTAGTAGTATGAAGGCGGGTATTTCTCGCCATCTTCATCATCGTCTTGCACGAAGTGCCGAGGCCGTGGGGTTGGGCGATGGCCAACGCCGCTGTCGTCCTTGCCTAAAAAGACTCTTGCAAGTATGAATACGACGAATATGATGCCTATGATTCCTTCCATGGTATCCCTCCTTTCTTGATTTCGGTGCAAAGATAGTCAAATTTCCGATTGCTGCACCTCCAGCATTAGGTTTTGCATTTCCACGCCTAATTGTTCGGCCTGCCCTTGCAGGTCGGCTATCCCGGCGGCAATCTCGCACAGCCGCGTGATGATCTCCGTCCGTGTCATGCCGCGCCTCCTTTCCTCACGGCTACGAGCCAGCCGCGCTTGGCCGCCATGCGGCGATACATCAGTTCGTCGGCCCATGTGTCGGGCTTCACAGTCAGATTGTGTCTTACATGGCAATCCCTGAAGATCACCAGCGTTTTCTTTGCCGTCTCTCCGGCTGTCATTCTTGCGTTTTGCATAACTAAAGCATTTAAGTTTTAAGTAAGGGCAACAAAAGAGCGGTCGCCATTTCGCTGCTTTAGTCACGACTTCCACCACGAGGGGGCATTGTAACACGAAAGGCGACCGCTAAGGTCTGGTCAGGGCATCAAAAAAAAGCCCTGCGATAAGTCGTTGGGCTGTTTCCGCCGCCCCTGCGTGATAGACTGACTATCGTGACTAAAGCGTTGCAAAGATACGGCTTTTTTGGAAGATGCAAGAAAAAAGATGTAAAATTTGCAGGGTTGCAAGGTTACAACCTATTCATAAGGGGTCAATTTGTAGACTATTCCAGTTGGTGTAACCTCAAGGCGATTTCGTTTTATCTTGGTATAGCCAACAATTCCAGTTACTATAGAAGCCACTCCCATAGCACCAGCGGCAATCAACATCACCTGAGCTGTCTTAGGGTCTTTATCCTGAACGAAATATCCTCCAACAGCAAGGATTGATGTTCCAAAGCTAAGACCTATTGACGTTAGCTCATAATTGCGGAATTGCATCACTTGATTGTTCAGCGACACATAATCAGCCATCAGTTGCTCCATTGTGAGTGTGTCAGCCTCATAGTATGTTTGGTTGCTTTGCGCCTTCGCGCTGATGAACGCCGACATGACGGCGAGAATGAGTAATAATTTCTTCATAGTGCATCAGATTTATTTGATGCTGCAAAGAAACAAAAAAAAATCCCACCAATTCCGTGAGGTCACGAAAATGATGGGATAAATGTCTGGCAATGGATTGGATTCTACCAAAGCGCCACGCGGCCCAATTTGCCAAGGTCGATGAAGGCGGTGTCCGAGCCCAATGCACGGAACGCCCGCATGATGGTGCTGTAGGCGATGTCCTTCCCGTTTTCCATTTTCGAGACCTGGGCCCGCTGCACCCCCATGCGCTCGCCCAGTTCCTCTTGGGTCAGCCCTTGGCGCTTCCTGGTCACCTTGATGGCTTCCCCGATGCGGTACTTCTCAATGCCTCTCCTTACTTCCTCGTCGTACTCGTCCCTTTCGGGGGTGCCTTTCTTTCCGATGTGCTTCTCAAGCATTTCCTCGTGTGTGCGATACTTTATCATGTCTGTTTGTTTTTGAAATATTCTTTCCTTATCCTTTCCGCCCTTTCGATTTCTTTCTTGGGTGTCTTCTGCACCTTTTTCACAAACCCGTGGGTGGCCACAATCAGCGTTTCCTTCTCCGTGTCCCAAAACGAAAGCACCCTGTAGGCGATGCCTGCGCTTTTGGCTCTCACTTCCCATATCTCATCCGTGTCCTTCAGTTTCTTGAAGATCCTGTCGTCTCTCACGCCCGCGCAAACCATGTCGATATTGTAATAGAGTTTTTTTTGCGCCTTTTCGGGTATGCCATCAATGAATCGCTCGGCATCTTCAAGATATATCGCTTTGGCTTCCATGTCAATCATGTTTCTTTCACGCCGCAAAAATACAAAAAGTTCCTTGCAAGGAAACATTTTTCTGCTTTTTTTTCCAAAAAAAACTCCACGCCCGTCGGCATGGAGAAAAAAAAGAAATGAAAAAAAATGAAACTATGAGAGACGAAACTACTCAATGGGTAAAAGTCCGTTGAGTTTGGCCAGGCGTTCAAGTTGCTCTTCAAGTTCGGTCTTTTCGTTGGCGCTGGCATGGCAGATGAAATCCTCAGGCAGGGTGAGGCCGTTTTTGTAGGCAATGTGAGGCGTGAGCGGATAGCGTTCGTCACGTTCCACGTTCAGCACTTGGATGGCGTAGCCGTTCAAGGTCTCGCGGATGTAATAGACATAGCGTTGGTTTTCAGGGTCGGTGTATCTCATTTTCTGTATGTTTTGATTAAAAGGAATATCAGCAAGGCCGCAGCGAAGACTATGGCCACCGAAACCACGGTGCCATAGTCTTGCTTGGCCTCCGACGCTTTTTCTTTTTGCAGGGCTTCAGCCTCGGTGGTCTTTTTGACTGCCGTGCTGTCGGTAAGCGTATTGGTGTGCGTGTTCGCTTCGGTTTCCGAAGTGATTTCGATGGATTTCAACGAGCCGACGCCGCCACCCTCTGCATGACGGCCATTCCGTTGTGTAGGGCCAATTTGGGTGGCGGTGTCAGATGCTGGTATTGGCCAACCGATATATTCAGACGATAATGGGTAAAATTCGACCTTGATGTGTTGCTTTTCGGAGATGGTGCTGCTCAGGCTATCGAATCTTCGCAGCACCACCCCTATCTCATCGGTGCTCATGCGCTCGCTCCGGGCCTTTGATTCCTTCGAGGCACGGCAGCCGATGAGCAGGCATTCCAAAATCAATATCATTATGAACAGAAAATGCTTCATTTCACGAGTTTTTGATATTCGTCACCAGCATCGAAACACGGGCAGTCTCTGTTGGCATAGTCGCGATGGCCGCTCACCTTGACGATGGCGGGGAAGCACGACTTCAGCACCTGAATCAGCGAGGATAGGCTCTTTTTTTGCGCCTCGGTGCGCGTGTCGGCCGGCTTGCCGTACTTGAGGCCACCAACGTAGCAGATGCCTATGGTGTTCTCGTTGTGGTTGGCGGTGTGCGCCCCCTTCGTCGCCACCGGGCGGCCTACCTCTATCGTGCCGTCAATGTCAATGACGAAGTGATAGCCGATGTCCTTCCAGCCGTTGCCTTGCACGTGCCAACGCCTGATGTCGGCAACCTTGAAGTTCTTTCCGGCTTCGGTGGCCGAACAATGGACGATGATTTCATTGATCGGTCTCATAGCTCCCTCCTCTCTATCTCCTTGTTGGTCACGAGTACGGTGATGAAAATCACTAAGTCGACCACGGCCAGCAGCACGGTCACGACGAAGAAGGCCGTCAGGCACCATTGGTGGCCTTCGGCAAACGCGCCCACCAGCAGCAGCTGGGCGAGGCGCACGATGGCTAAGATGAAGAATAATGCGGTCATTGTTTTGTGTTTTGTTGCAAAGGTCGCAATTGCCCCCGACGACAGAGTGACATTTTTTCGCGGTCGAATCCGCAGGACGGGCACACCGTCCAATGCAGGTGCGCGTCATACACCTCGCCGCAAACGGGGCAGGTCGCAGTGATTTCGTGGTTCATTTCCTTGGTCTTTTTAGTTCGCGTTCCATCCGCTTGGCGGCCTCTATCTCGGCATCCACGTCGCGCAGCACCGTATGCACCGGCGCCGTGGCCACCTCTTCCGGCGTGCCGTATAGCCCCGCCTTCCTCACCATGTAGCTGATCTCGTTCAAGGTGTCGAACGGGCTTTGCGGCCTGCCGTCCCCCTCTCCCTTGGCGAACACGTTGGGGTATTTCTCCGACAGCCAGCCGCTCACCCACTGCCACCACAGCCGCAGGTGCAGCAGCTCCCGCTCGTCGGCCTCTTGCGGCGGCATCCCCACCTTGGCCCTTGCGATGGCCAAGCTCTCTGCCGAGCCGGTCTCCACCCAAACTCGCATGTGGCTGTCCATCTCCCACCAGTCTACAAACGTCATGTCGCGCAGGTAGGTGTCCTCTGTCCCGGGCGACGGAACGTAGTCGGGGGCCTCCAGAAGCCATCCGAGCCGCTCGCAAAAGTCGGCCACCTGCCAAGCCTCCATCCCGAAGCGTCGCCCGTCGGCGTCAACGTAGGTGTCGCCCCCCGTCCGCCTCACGCCTGTCAGCTTGCAGAAGGCCACCAGCAAGAACTCCTCGCGGGTCAGGTGCATGGTCATCGTTTTCGTGAGCTCACGAAACTGGTCTGCCGTCAGCTCGCTCCATTTCGTCGGGGCTGTCAGGTTGATGTTCATAATGCATTGGCAATTGTGCCGTCGCCGAAGCTGAACGGTTCGGGCAGTTCGTAACGGTCTGAGCCGACAAATTCAGGGAAGTCGCTCTCGTGCCTCAGCATCCATCCCCTGGCTTCGATGGCAAACCTGACGGCAGCCTCCAAGTCGCCGCTCGCCTCGGCCAGCACCGACATCCTGATCCAGCGCAACGCCTTCTTGTGCACGTCAAGCATCTCGTCGTCGCGATACAGCTCCAGCAAGGTTTCCACTTCGTCGATGCCGACGTATCCGGCCACGGTCGTCCGCAAGGCCATCGCCAGTTTCGGCTGAAGGTCGTGGAAGCCCTGCCAACGCTGCACGGTGTTCTGGCCGGCATGTTGCCGCATCACCGCCATCGTCGGGATGAAGGCGTCGGTGAGGTAGGCAAACTGCCTCGTGCCGCGCCAGTCCTCGTAGGCCGCGCCGTCCGTGCTGTGCCTCAGCAGGTAGTTCACGAGGGCGTCGCAGTCCCAGTTCAGCCGCTCGTTGAGGCTTTGTATGAGCCTGTCCACCCGCTGCTGGCTTGCCGGGCTCATCTTCTCGTTCATCTGCACCACGAAGCCCGCCTCGCTCCGCTGCAAGTCCGACTCGGCTATCGACGACAGGTAGGCCTGCTCGCTGATGACCCGTCCAGCCAGCGCCATCAGCCGCTCGTGGGGGTTCGCCTGGCCCGGCGACAAGTCTATCTCAATTGTCTCCTCGATGTCCTCGCCGAGGATGTGTTCCGTCGCCCATTCCTGGGCGCGTTGCAGAAACGGGGCAAACCGGTTGTCCTCCGCCTTCTCTATCTTCAGGTTGAACGAAAGCAGGTGCTTCTGCATTGCCGTGGTTGTCGATACTATCATGCTTCTGTGCTTTGGGTTTCCTTCTTCCCGCTCTTGGCCTCGTCGAGCGTCGTGAAGGTGTATTCCGTTAAGGTCAACACATAATCCGTAGGCCAGTCGTTGATCTTCTTGATGGCCGCAAACGGGCGCATGGCGCGGTCGATCATCGGCTTGCTCAGCGCCTGCTTCATCAGGAAGATCTCACGGATGTTGGAGCCGGATAAGGAATTGGAGTTCTTCCCCGGCGTGGCCCCGATCAGGTTCGGGTGGACGCCCATCGCGTAGCTCACCACGTTGGCGCCCGTCTCGTAGTCCGTCAGGTACTCGCCGCCGTTCACGTCGTTGTCCACCTTTTCGATGGTGAAGTATTTCTCCGTGGCCACGCCGTTGCCGGTCGGGATGGTCTTGACCAACGAAGCCAACGCCTTCCCCGCGTTCTCCTCGCTCGCCAGCTTGTCGTTGAGCTCCTCCACCAACTTCTGCTTCAGCTCGTCGACGGCCTTCTGGTCGTTGGGGTCTATTCCCGCCTGCTTCGCCTTCGCGTCAAGATAGGTGGTGGTGATGTAGATGATGTGCTTCACGCCCAAGTTGTGCTTCAATATCGCCTTCTTCAGCTCAGGGATGCTGGCCAAATGATCATACCAGCCGGAGCGGAAAATGCTGTACCAATTCGGATAGGAATAGTATGGCCTGCCAGGACTGGCTAAATAGATGGGATAACAAAGCCGCTCTGGTGGATTCTTGCCTTGCAGGTGGCTCTTGATGTCGAGCACGTCGTCAAACTCGTCGATGACATACGAGAACTCCATATCCTTCAGGCCAGGGGTTTCGTCCCACTTCGAGCAATAGACGTGGTTCAGGATCAATCTTGTGTCGGGGTCAATCTGCCAGCGGCTGAACATCGCCTCCCTGTGGACAATGCTGTAGATGCCATCGTGTTCCTTGGTCGGCAGCAGCACGGGGAAGGCGTTGGCGAAGTGCGACAAATCGGTCAGCACCTCCTGATAATACATCGATATGTCGCTGCGTTGGCACCAGTCATATTCTTCGCCGGCATGGATGTCGAGTCGGTCCACCACCTTGCCGCCGATGATGTTGCCGTTTTTGTCAAGCACTTGCTCACGCGGATTGTCGCTATACACAAGTTTCTGGAGCTTCGGCCCCAATCCGTAGCAGGTGCGCCAGTTGAAATCCGCATTGGCACCAACCACCTCCACCTTTTCTATTTTGTCCATCACATGCTGGGGCAGCAAGTTCGACACGCCCCAGGGCGCAATGGTCACGTCGTCGATGGTCATCGGCTGCAGTTGCCTTTCATCGATGAAGGCCGACCGGCTGGGCAGCATCAGGATGGCTTGAGCCTCCTTCGCATACAGCACATCGTCCATCAGCCATACGAGACCGTTCCCTTCCTGGCTGTCCTGTTTCTTGAACTGTTTTCCGCTCATATAAAGACCTCCTCTCCATTGAACTCCACGATGGCGTCGATGTCCACCGTCCTTTTTTCCCCGCTCGGGATGCAAACGATGTTGAAGCACCGTTTCTTCGAGTACATGCCATCCTTCGGCTTGTCTGTGTCTTCTTCGTTTCTGTTGGTCAGTTCCGCTTCCAGTACGCGCACGACGTGCCCGTCCTTGGCATACCATGTGATGGAGAATCTTTTCTGGATCTGCACCAGCTCAAAGATCTTTGTATTGTGGATTCTACTCATAACAAAATGAATTTTCGGCAAAGATACTCCCCTCGTTTCGCGTCCAAGTGACAAAAAAAATCGCCGCCTTGCAAGGTTCAGCCGCCGCAAGGCGGCGATTTTTTATATGCAAGCCATTCCAAACTTGAAATTTTCAACTCATTGAAAATTAGACCGTTTTTCCAACCGCTTTTTTCAAAAAGCGGTTTGCTGTCTGCAAGGACCCGCTCGCCGCCCTGCGGAGTTGGTGACAATTGGCTCTTCGGTTTTGCGTTATATGCGAGGGGTCGCCGTCGCGGTGGCGGTGGTTGGGGACACGAAAAAAGCGCGGGCAATTGCCTGCGCTTATTCCACTTTTTGAACCTTGTGAGGGTCTGACTACTTTCAGATTTAGGGTGGGTGCCCTTGGCTATTTCTCAAAGGTCAGCACGAAAAACTAAGCCTGCGCGCGTATTTTCTAAAGGTGGGGCGGACTGCCCCACCTTTTGCCCTTGTTGGTCACTTTACCAACTCCGTTTCGAGGTCATCAATCTTGACATTGATTTTCTCCTTGAGCATGGCGACAAACTCCATGATTAAGTCGCTGTTGGTGATGCTCACGTTGAAATCGCCCTCCCTGCCATAGTCATTGATTTCGAAAAGTCTCAACTTCATTCGCTTACTCTCAAACTCTTCAGGGGTAAGGAGTTTTTAGGCCTCGTCAAGTTGTGCAAGTGTTTCGATGAACTTGGCGCGGTTGTCGGCAAGGCGTTTCTTGTTTTTCAGCACTTCAAGGCATTTGTCTAGTTCGCGCTGTTTGGCCTCTGCCTCGCGTTTCAATTCTGCGGCTCTGATTTGGGCTTCCTCAAAGTCGCTGCGGACTTTCTGCCTCGCCTCGTCCTTTTTGGCTTTCTTACCCTTGGCGGGTGCGGCCTCCGTTGGCCGGTCTTGGGGTTCTGCCATTGCTGCCTCTGGGGCTGCGGTGGCGGTTTCGGTGTTTTCGTTTTGGGCTGCCTCTTGGGCTTCCATCTTGGCGGCCATTTCGGCCATTTCATTAATGATGTTTGACATAATTTAAAGATTTTAAGTTGTTATTGAATAAGTTAATTATTTGATTTCATCGGCTTTGAGTGCGTAACACTGCGATTTGTCGAACAGGTGGCACACTGGGAAAAAGTCCTCTTTGCCTTCCTCGTCTTGGGTGTCGGTGTCCTCGGTTTCCTTTTTCTTCTTGGTGTTCAAGGGTTTGCCCCAAACCATATAGGAAACAGAACCTTTCCGGACTTGGTAGCCTCTTTCGCGCCATTGCTCGTATGTGTTGAGTTCGAGCGGTGCGCCGGCTTGCTTTTCGTAGTACCTAACTAATAGGTCGTTAATCGTGATAGCTGCATTTTGCAAAACCATCAAATTTGCGATTTTCAATTGGTGGGAAAGTTCGCTTAATTGTTTGCGCCTTGCCCTGGCGATTGCCTTTTTTGTTTCGTCGTGTTTCATTTCTTTAGAGTTTGTAATACATAAATTCAAGTTGTTCAATCGATAGCCCTGTTTCGGTTTGGAGTTCCAACAATTCATCGTATGAAATGCCGTGCATTTGTTGGTAGGCTAAATCCAAATAGTTCAAAGTGTTGCTCATTTCTTTTGTCCTTTCTTTGTTTGTCATTTCTATTCTTTTTGTTTGAGCCGGCAACCTTTTTTTATTAAATTCATCAGCTGTCCGACTTTTTTTTTTATTTCCGTTCCCCCCGAATCGCCGTATAACCTTTTTACGCTGCCAAAAGAGAGTAGGCGGTTGCAATGCAAGGCCGACCCGAAAAATACTACCCCAACGGGGCTGGAGATTTTTCATAAAGGGTCGCTCTGTATAGCCTTGCATTGCAGAAACCGCCGCAACTATCTTTGCAGCAGGAAAAAGGTAAATACAGGCATTCGAGGGGGAACTACCGATATAAAAGAGTCGGCAGGCTGATACCGCTGAAAAAAAACAGTTTCAGTTTAAACAATCGCAGATTATGCGTAAAAAAAGACCACCGCTTTGAGTAGCGATGGCCTTGTGCGGGCGTTACTGGGATAGAAGTAAGTATGATTTATGCCCATCGATAGGAACTGCCATTGTAGGGTATGGTCAAACATCCCAAAAGATTCGTATCATAAGCATCCGTCGCGTCGGTCCTAAGTTCGTAGGGTAATGAAGTATCGGTTTCCAAAGATTTCTCCTGGCTCTTGTCTTTACGAAAACCCTTCTCTCCTATCTTGACTTCGGCCAATTGGATAGCCTGGATCAATTCTGCATTGTTGTCATAATTCAGCACTGCTATAAGGTCTTCACCACCTTGAAAACAGTTATTTATAATAAGGTGCTTTTTATCGTGGCTCATGGGCGTGCCAAGGTAGACGGAATTCACCGTCCATCCAGCTTGTCTGAACTCTTCACAAACTATATCATAGGCTGAGTGCCCTGTTTCAACATAGTTGGTGGCAATCGCTGTTGAGTCGTAGTAATAGACCACAGTCTTATTGCGGTGAGGCTTGTAATACTCGACAAACTTTTCAATACATTCACGCAAGCGGTTGTTATACTTGGTGTAGAATGATTTCAAGGTCTTGTGCAGCTTTCCTTGAACCTGAGCGGCAACAAGCCATGTGATTTGGGCGTTGTAGTCAAATGCAATGGCAATAGGCTTGTCCAATTCCAAATCCGTATCGAGGAGACAGTCATATTGCTGGCTTCGATAATCATTCAGCTTTGAATTGTCGTTCGCAATGTAGGTGTTATTCTTGAGGCTGAAGTTCTGGTAGAACTTGCCTTCGACCTCCGTTATTCGCTTGCATAGTATAGAGGTTCTGAAGACCATTTGCGTAAGGTCGCGCTTGCACCGTTTGACATAATCGATGCCGACCAAGGCTATGTTATCGAAAATCGGTCTCTCAACGTAATAGAAAGCATTGTTTCTTAGGATGTTTATGCGATTGTTGATGTAGTTCAACTCCCGGATGGTGTAGGTCGTCATTTGTGCATGGAGTAGTTGTTGGCGACGGGATTCAAGCCTGATGATAAGGTCGCACAGTTCCTTGTCATACTCTTTTTCATACTTGAAGAGCCACATTCCTTCCTTGCTTGCCGGCATGTCGGAAAAATAGTGGACACCATACGCATGAGGAAATTTTGACGGGTCTCCAAAGTGTCTTTTTGAACCACCGAGAGCAGGCAGCACTTCATTGGCGAGCTTCTCTTTATCCAAACCTTTTGCTTCATCGGCGACCATCCAATGAACGGTCAAGGAGTTGGCAGACATTACCACCTCTTGACTGACGATGATCATAATCGTTCCATTAGCGAACCACACAACATCTTTCAAGTCATGGGGCAAAAAAAGTGGTTTGGCAAAGCCAAGTTTCTTGTCTGGCGCATGTCCAATGACATAGTGCACATCGCGGATCCAGCCGAAATCCTCCAGGGCCATCAAGGCACTTGGCAATGTACGCGAATGGGCTTGACGGAAAGACTTCGCATAATATACACCTGTGCTGCCTGGCATTTCCAACACACAAGTCATGATGGTGTCAGCCACAGGGTAAGACTTACCCCAACGGCGTGCAGCGAAAATCACAGAGCTTCGCGGCATGCACAGGTGATAATCCATTTGGCCTTTATGAAGGTAAACTTTCGCCATCGTTCACATCCTCATATTCTGCCTCTTCAGCAAATTTTTTGATATAGTTGTCGGCCAATGTTTTATCCTTTGAGGTGTATTTCACTCCGATATCGTTGGGATTGAAAGTGATTTCCACCCTTTCGATGGTGAGGTACTTCTGAGCATCAAGGATTTCTCCGTCGTCCTGGTCGAGGCGGAAGAGATAGCCGAGTGTCTTGGCAAGCTTGCGTTTTTCGGCTGCCAGGGGGAAGTCTCTGGCATCGGCGGCAACATTGGCCTCCTCAATGAGTCTTTCTGCCTTCAGTTTAATCCAATTCTTGTGTGAAGTGGGCACATCACCAAGCAGCTGGATAGTCAAGGCCATTACGTTGTAAGCTTGGCTGGCTGTAATCTTGTGCCTATCCATGAGGTTATCCCTGACCTCGGTACTGGCAATCCATGGGTTGGAAATCTGCATTGCGTAACAGTCGCGCACTTCAAGTATCAGCTTTTGCTCCGATGGGGTCAATAGCTTGAATTCTTCCTCGCTATCAGACAGATGTTTTGTCACTAAATCTATAGAGTCCTTTCGCATGTTCGCTCACTTTTTGTTCAGACAGGTGCTGCAGCATTTCCTTGTTGGCATCGGGGCTACCGGCCACGGCATATCGACGGGCATCAAAACGGAGCATAATCACTGTTCTCATCTGTCCACGGTGGTAGGCGATAGATAGTGGGTTCTCGGGATGCAACCTGATGATTCTCGAAAGCTCGTCGGGGTCTTTGCCAATGAAAAAGGCAATCTCATCCACTTTCATGAACAGGGAAGCCAACTCGAAAACCTTCTGGTCCTCATCTAACTTGGAAAGATCCTCGAAGAATTTCTCCGACATCGGCTTTGAGTCGTTCGAGTTCTGCGGGTCGGTCTGTGGTGTAGAAGCACTCATTGCGGTAGTTTTGTGTTGCGTTGGCCGATGTTATCACGGCCAGTTCATATTGTTTTCCTATGGCAAGATACGCTTTGGCGTGGCTGTCGGAGAGATAGATTTCGTCGGCGACGCTTTCAAGCTGGTTCAGCAGCTGCCGGTGTCGGATCATCACATCGCGGTCGAGGATGATGGTCACCTTGGCAATCTGCATTTCATCTTTCAGCTTCATCAACTGCCTCAGCCATCCGTCGGTGACGCTGTAGGAGAGGACTGTTATTTCAGCCCCTTTGCCCACCATGGCCACGATTTGCCGAAGCATGTTCATGGAGTTTTGGCGGGCAATCCTTACGCAGTTGACTTCAATTTTTTCAACCATACATGAAAGCATCCGAGGCTTACCCCGGATGCTTGCTCGTTTTCAGATGCTGATGCCTCGTTCCTTCAGCCGTTGAAGCGTTTCCTCGGTGATGGGGATGCCGTTGCCCATGAGCCTTTCGGCTCGGCGTTGCACCTCCAGCTTCATCTTGTCAGTCCATGTTTCCTTCTTCAGGGCGTTGGTGATGTAGGAACGGTCGTTGGCCGGGCTGTAGGCCGGTTTCTCCTTTTGCGGCGTTTCGGCTGCGGCGGCGAGGGCGGCCAGTCGGGCTTTCTCCTCGTCGTAGAGCTTCCACCGCTCCTGAAGCGATTTGCGATGCTCGAACACCTGACGGCGCCAGTCGGCACGGCCCGCGTCGCTGTTGGCCTGCTTCATCTGCGCGTGGCAATACTGAAGCTCCTTGTATTCGTCGCGGTTTTTCAGCCACAACTCTTTGAGGGTTGGCGGCAGCTTGTCGGGGTCTTCGCGTTCATGGCGTTTCAGGTCGAGGTAGGTGACGGGCCCGCTGTCGTCCGCGTCGATCGGAGCGGGTTCGGATCCGCTGTCGTCCGCGTCGGTCGGAGCGGGTTCGGGGTCCTTTTCTTGTGCCGGCCTTTCGGCAGGCTTGTGGGCCTCGGCACGCTCCGTCGGGGCCTGCTCCTCCATGCCCGGCAAGGGTTGCAGATGGGGGATGTGGGCAAGGCGGTTCAGTTCGTTGCGGAGCGCGTCGGCCATGTACATTCCGTCGTAGACGCGCCAAGTGCGCCACGCGGAAAGGAACGGAATCGCCGGGCCGAACGTGT
>ERZ842401.5036-NODE-5036-length-14914-cov-18.411872_pt1 | contig 14914 bp, 10 predicted proteins | sample MGYA00521270_ERZ842401 | MGnify/ENA primary metagenome ERZ842401 (study PRJEB31892, sample SAMEA3878208) | bioreactor metagenome | biome: Moose rumen | place: Sweden | collected 2011-10 | study: EMG produced TPA metagenomics assembly of the PRJEB12797 data set...
CGTGATGCTCTTCGCCTGCACATCGCCCCGTCACCGCGCCGTCCTCGACGGTGCCGACAGCCTGATGTCTGCCCGGCCCGACTCGGCCCTGACGCTGCTCAACGCCCTGCTGCCCGACACCAACCAGATGGCGAAGCGCGAGCTGATGCGCTTCCACCTGCTGCGCACCAACGCCGAGAACAAGTGCGACACCGTCCTCTCCGCCCGCCATGCCGCCCTCATGCGCCGCGTCTGCGACTACTACGACCATCGCTCCTCCAAGCGCGAGGCGAACAACCGCATGCTCGCCCACTACCTCCTCGGCCGCTGCTATTCAGACATGGGCGAGGCCCCAGCAGCTTTGTACGAATTCAACAATGCTGTTGATGCAGCTGATACGACATCTGCAAATTGCGATCATAAGACGCTGCTTCGTATTCATGCGCAATTGGCCAACTTGTTTTACATGCAAGATCTTTTTGAAAAACAACTTTCCGAATTGCTTGAAGTGACCTCCCTTTCCAAGAAAACAAACGATTTCTTGTCCGAGATGTGGGCTCGTGAATGTGAAGCAAATGTATTTGAGGCAATGGGAAAGGAACACGAATCGCTCACGATGCTGGAATCTGCCCGCAGAGAACTTCTCCAGAATGGGTATAGGACCGAGGCAGCCCGCTTAAGCGGCATAATACTATCAATATTAGTGGACTTGAAACGTTATGACAGTATCGGTTCAAGGGTTTATGAATACGAGCATTATTCTGGTTTCCTTGATACGGCAGGAAACATAGAACCCTCGAAAGCTTTGTATTTTGTTTACAAGGCAAAATATCTTCTCCATTGCGGAAAAACAGATAGCGCGGTAAGCCTATTCAAAAAATGCTTGCATAAAGACTATTCCTTGGAGACCAGACTTGCCGGAGCAAGGGAATTGGAGTCTTATTACGAAAGCAAAGGCCACGCTGTTGACTCGACATTGAAGTATGCGAGGCTTTCTTCAAGATTGAATGACTCCCTCAGACGGGAGATGCGTACAAGAGCTTTGACACGACAGGAAAGCTCTCACAAGTACAGCAGCTTTCGCTCGAAGGCTGACCAACTCATGATAAAGAACGAGCAAGCCAAAAGGCAGCGACAGCTTTTGCTATTCACTTTTATTGTGTTACTGCTTATTGGCGGCTATATTGGAATAGCATTGTCCATAAAAATAAAATCCCTGAGAAAGGAGAAAGAAGAGCGACAAAGAGAACTTGAACGGATCAAATCGGCATATCGGTCGGCACTTGAACGCCACGAAGAGATGCTATCAGTCTTGCAATTTCTGAAGGAAGAGCAAGAAGAAAAAGTGGATGTCATCAAACGCTATCAAGAGAATATAGATGAACAGGAAAAGCATTTATCAGAAATGAACTCTGAAATCTTTTCACTCAAACAACAACTGGCAGATGCTGAGAGAAAGGCTGATAGTCATCAGAAAGATACCACCATTCAACAGGTTGATTCCCTTATAGCTCATTTTGACATCCTCGAAAAGATATCAAATTGTCTTTCCGCCAACCCTCCACGTACCCTCAGTTTGGTGGAAATCAGGCAACTACGAGAAGAGTTCAGAGAGAAATACCCATCGTTCTATCAAAGACTGGTCATTGAGTACAAGCTACCTTTGAAGAAATATGATATTTGCCTACTGTACAGGTTGGGCATCAAGCCTGCAAGCATCGCATCATTGCTGGGAGTGGGGAGGTCCTCTGTGACAATGGAGCGACACAGGATTTACGAGTCCGTATATGGGAGGTATGATGAAAATGGTGAATTTGAGAATTTTCTCAAAGATATCGTTTAGTTTACCAACACAGATGTCGTAGTTCTCATTTGCCTATTGTGCAGGTTTGTGAACATTTGTGAACACTTTTTCCTTCTATATTTTGTTATGGGCTGTTGTTTTTTTTCTATCTTTGCACCCGAATTGCAGTTCAAATCAAAACAAGTAAGTAAAAAAATTGAAGAATGAAAGAAAATATTATTCTAACGGCTTTCATGACTGTACCAATGTTGGCTATGGCTCAGAATAGCGGACAGCAGCCGACAGGTGAGCAAGTCGTACTTACCACTTCGTTTGACCACAAAGGAACGATTGGTAACAATCCGCCCAAAGGCCCCATCCAGCCCCCGTATGTCACCCTCGACGACCATACCTTATATATATGGTCGCAGCACGGCGGGTACACGCTCACCCTTTTGGACGACAACGACACCGTCGTCTATCAGACCTACGTCAATGCAGGCACACAAATGGTCAGCCTGCCGACGACCCTCTCAGGCATTTACACGCTGCAGCTTTCCGACGATACGTTCCTGTTTACGGGTATGATCGACTTGGAATGAATTACGATATGGTTAATAATCTCTAAAAGGTAGCCGCTTTATGCAATATCTCGGCGGTTACTGCGTTTCTCTAATAAACATCAAATAATACTGAGCGTATGAAAAAACATTTGTTTATCTCATGTAGCCTCGCGTTGATGGTGTCGGCAGCGACGGAATTGACGGGGTGTAATAGTGATGACGATAATCTCGTGACGCCCCAAAAAGCGATTGTAGGAAAGTGGAAACTTACAGAATGGCCAGGAGTAAATTTGGAGTTATATAACTAAAGAGGTCTTCGTGTGGCCTCAAGGCCATATGAAGACCATGTTGTACGGGGAATCTCGCGCGTGCGTACATATAATATTGGAAACTTCGCCGCGATTTCTCTGTAACTCGCAAGAAATCAGGACTTTGAGTTTGCAGACTCATTCGTTCGGTTACAAAGGTACAAAAATAAGATGAAATAACCAAGTAATTAACAAGATTTTGCCATCAGCCGCAAGGCTTTAGCTTTTACGCTGTAGGCGGAAATTAGTACAACATGAAAGCATATTATCTATTCAAGAGCGATTACACTGTTGAGTACACATACGTCGATGATACTCCAGATTCTGACTACCATTTTGTTGGCACTTACTCATTTCAGGATGGCTGGAAGCTGACAGATGGTGAATTTGATGGCTATGTGTCAATAATGAATCCAGACCTTGGAAGAGAGATAATATACCATTGTTGGTTAAGAAACAACACAATGACTCTTGCAGATAAAGAATTTGAATCCTATGAAAATGGAATTCCTTATATTTGTCCGTTTGGGACATTCGAAAGAACCAAGTAATAACAGAAATAGAAACTTAAAAGCACAACCGATATGTACAAAAGTTTTATTTATCTATCTTTACTGATCGCCCCCTTCTTTACAACAGGGTGCGGCGATGATGAAGCCACTGAAGAAAGCAGTTCATTCGAGGGTGGCATACCCTTTGTAGGTGGTATTTATGATAATTTGGCTGAGGAATACGCCCCGATGCCCTCACCTTCTGAGTATGTCTTCCCCGCTGAGGGTGGTCGTATAGAAATTGTTTCCCAGAATGAAATGCCAGGAATGACGCTGGGGTTCCTGCCTGTTTGGGATGCGGTCGATGGATCTATGCCTCCTGTGGAGACTGCGGGGATAATTGACTGGGTGGACAAGCAAAAGGGCTTGTACTTTCAAGAAAAGGACGGATGGCGGTTAGAGAACACCGTGAGGGGAACTATTATTCTCACCGTTGGTCCTAATCCTGAGGATTCTTCACGCATAGTAGGCTGTACGAGAGTCTACAGTTCTTTCGGAACTGGCGTAAGGTTCTCTTCAGTAAACTATAAGCAAAACGGAGTAACTGCAGAATGATTATTACGTTCTTGGCAATGTTCCCCATTATATGGACATGCCAGCATCTTCTTATACAGGCAGAGATGAAAATTGCTGCTTAGAGAATGTCTGCTTTTCCATCTGAGAAACTTATTCAATTTCTGACATATATAGAATGTAAATGTTGTCGGCCCGCGCCGTCTCTTCGGGTGAGAAGAGCGGCGCGGATGCCAAAGGGCAACTTCACGCTGATACTCTCCGATGATACGTACCTGTTCACAGGTATAATCGACTTGGAATGAATTACGATAGGGTAATAATCTCTAAAAGGTAGCCGCTTTATGCAATATCTCGGCGGTTACTGCGTTTCTCTAATAAACATCAAATAATACTGAGCGTATGAAAAAACATTTGTTTATCTCATGTAGCCTCGCGTTGATGGTATCGGCAGCGACGGAATTGACGGGGTGTAATAGTGATTCTGACGAAAAAGAAAGCCACGAAGAGAACTTGCAGATTTCATCGGATTGTAAATGGTGTATCTGCTCTGCAACGGACTATGCTCGCTTTACTCGTGACGAAGAAGGCGGGAACGAGGCATTTGAATACAGAAGCCTGTCCGATGGCCGTTTGTATATCAAGCATCGCAATGCCGTGTTTGACTGTGAGCGTTTCGATGTGAAAGTAAATATATCTGTAACCGGACAGCAAATACTGGTAACAGAGATTGCCCCAGAAATGAGGGCAGATTGTTTCGGCATATACGATATAGACTATGAGGTGACGGGGCTGTCTGAAGGAGACTACACCGTTGTCGTCAGAAATGAATCCAGCCACAATCCCGATAGGATATTCAGCATCCATTACTCAAAGGACTTGGATGATTCATATGTCTTTCGGAGAGACAATGGAATTCCTGAGGCAAATAGGTTCAGTTGCGAACCTAAAGAAACTTATGAGACGAAAGTGCTTACGGATTACCAAATAGGGGAAACTACAAGCATTTTCTCATGTTTTCTCGTCACAAAGGCACCCGATGCTGCTTGGGATGAGGCATGGCCATACGAAGGCGACACCCTTTTGGTAGAGAAGCATATATCCGGCAGCACATTCATGGAAGGTGATGCTGTCCTATTAGCTGTAAAACATGCGGAAAGACATTTCGATTTCCCGCACATTTGGCTCATAGAAACAGAATAAGTAGTCGTAAAAAATAAGTTGGTACGTTTTGTTCTTGGCTGAGTAGGAGGCGACGTGTCCTCACGTCGCACCCGGCACTGGTGTCACGTGAGGACACGTGACCTCCTACATTGTACCAACTTATTTTTTGCACCCTAAAAGTTTTTCCAGTAAAAAGCTGTAGTCGGAAGGCTTAGTGGCGCGTTTTGATGGCACCCACACAGCAGGCACCGATAGCGAGCAACACGCCGGAAACAATCATCATCGTGGACTGATGGCCTCCCACCAGCGTGAAGATGGTGCCTCCACAAATGGCAGCGATGATCTGCGGCAGACAGATAGTACCATTGAAAAGACCCAAGTAGGCACCCATGTGGCCGTAGCCCTGCAGAGCATTCGTAACGAAAGTGAAAGGCATAGCGAGCATGGCAGCCCAGGCGCAACCGATGAGCAGGAACGGAACAATCTGCAGGTATTGATTCGGACAGAAGGGGATGAGGGCGAAGCCTATGCCACCAATGAGCAGACTCAGGGCGTAGGCCAGTTTCGTGTTCTTGAAACGAGGCAGCACCATCGCCCAGCAGACGCTTCCCATCGCTTGGATGGCGTAGAGCACTCCGGTCCAGTTGCCTGCCTTCTGATAGGCTTCGGTAGCGGCATCAGTAGTTCCCCAGACGGTTTCAGCAACAGCATCCGTTACGTAAGTCCACATGTAGAGCAGGGCGGCCCAGCAGAAGAACTGCACCAGTCCCACTTTCCAGAAGGTAGAGGGAGCATTCTTCAGCAGGGCAAACCAGTTGGCCTTGTCTTCCTTCTCCTCGCTGACGGGGTTGTATTCCAGGTATTGTTGCGGCGGCCATTCACGAACCTTCGTCGTGGTGTAGATGACGCAGAGGATGAGAATGAGCGCTCCGATGTAGAACGACCAGACCACCGAGGGCGGGACAACGCCTTCTGGGGCCGTGTTCTTCAGGCCAATCCACGTGAAGACGAAGGGGAAGAGAAAACCAACCACCGATCCGGCGTTGCAGAGGAACGACTGAATGCTGTAGGCCTTGGCCTTCTGGTCCTCGTTGACCATATCGCCCACAAGCATCTTGAACGGCTGCATGGCCATATTGATGGAGGTGTCGAGGAGCATCAGCATCACCAGTCCGAAGATCATCACCGACGAGACGGCCAGTCCTAACGACCCTGCGTTGGGCAGCAGGCACATCACGGTCACAGCCACAGCAGCTCCGATAAATAAATAAGGTATGCGACGACCGAAACGCGTCCACGTGCGGTCGCTACAGGTTCCGACAATCGGTTGCACAATGATACCCATCAGCGGCGGGAGGATCCAGAAGAAGCTCAGGTTGTGCGGGTCGGCACCCAATGTGCGGAAGATTCGTGAGATGTTGGCACTCTGCAGGGCGTAGGCAATCTGTACGCCGAAGAATCCGAACGACAGATTCCACAGTGTCCAGAACGATAAGTTCGGCTTCTTTTTTAATTCATAATTCATAATTCATAATTCATAATTATTGTTAGCGACAGGCTAACAAATGGTTAGACATATTATTCATTATCTTGTTGTTCCGCGAACAATGAGACGCGTTCTTACCACACGCTTGATGACCTGTTCGGGTGGGGTGATGCCCTCCACGTGGTCTACCAGAATGTCGACAGCCTCTTCGCCCACCATGTAGCCCCGCTGTTCTACGGTGGTAAGCTGTGGGTCGCAGGCGATGGCCCGCTCACCATTGGTGAAGCCGCAGATGCTGATGTCTTCCGGTATCTTGAATCCCATGCGCTTGGCTGTGTATAGAATGCCGATGGCCGTGTCGTCGTTGATGGCGAAGAAGGCATCCGGCCTGTTGGAACCGTTCAGGATTCTGGGCGTGAGCATCTCCGCCTCCATCCGGTTGTCGCAAATGAAATGCAGGCTGTCGTCTACCGTAAGGCCACGTTTCAAGATGGCATCACGATAACCATTATATCGGTTTTTGGATATTTCTAAGCTCATGGCCGAACTGAAGAAGGCAATCCGGCGACACCCTGTGTCAATCAGATGGGAGACAGCCGTATAGGCTCCCATGTAGTCGTCGACTACCACACGGTTGGCGTTCACACCCGTACAGATTCTGTCGAAGAACACCACGGGCAAGTGGTTGTCCATCAGTCGCTTGAAATGCGTATATTGCAGGGTGTCTTTAGCTTGCGACACGATGACGCCGCAGACCCTATGGTTCAGGAACGACTCGCAGATGCGCCTCTCTCTTTCGTATTGCTCGTTGCTCTGCGCCACCATGATACGGTAGCCACGTATTTGCGACTGCTCTTCGATGCCTGAGAGAATCGTTGAGAAATAGTAGTGAGCTATTTGCGGAACGATGACCCCGATGACTTTCGGCGGGGCCACCCGGCTATTGCGTAGCGTTTCAGCAATCACATTGGGATAGAAGTTGTGTTCTTTGGCGAAGGCCTTGATCTTCTCCCGTTGAGCCAGACTGATTCTGGGACTGTCCTTCAGGGCACGTGAAACGGTTGCCACAGAAACGCCCAGTTCCTTGGCAATGTCTTTCATCGTGATATTTCCCCGGTCAGTCATAGGCTTGTTTGTTTGTTGTTGTGCAAAGATAATGCAAATTATATGGAAAAGTTCGCGTACATTATCTTATAATATGCAAATTTTAATGCAAACGTTTGCGCTTTGCAAACAATGATTTTAAGTATGAAAATAGTCAAGGATGCCAAAAAATACGGTACTTTTGCATAACTAATAATACACGCGTGTGCGCTATCAATTACCAAAATGTTGAAAATTCGGATTTTATTAATTATAACTTTAACTTAAAACAACAAAAAATGAAGCAGGTAAACATTAGAATCCCCTCGAGGATTCTTGCCCTCTTTTGTGGGCTAATCCTATCATTAGGAGCCTTTGCGCAGCAGATAGCTGTCAATGGCCATGTTAAGGATGCTACCGGCGAAGACGTTATTGGTGCTACTGTCCGCGTTGTGGGACAAGACGGCGGTACAGTGACCGACTTCGACGGAAACTTCTCGCTCAAAGCCAACCAAGGCGACAAGATCGAAATTTCGTTCATTGGTTACGAGACGGTAGTTGTCGACGCAGCAGGCAATCTGAACATTGTAATGCGCGACGATGCCGCCCAGACACTGAACGAGGTGGTGGTCATCGGTTATGGTGTTGCCAAGAAGAGCGACCTGACCGGTTCGGTTTCTGCCTTGAAACCCGATTCAAAGAACAAGGGACTGGTGGTGAACCCACAAGATCTGATGCAGGGTAAGATCGCTGGTGTCAACGTGACCAGCGGCGACGGTACTCCTGGTGGTGGCGCTACCATCCGTATTCGTGGTGGTTCATCACTGAACGCCTCTAACGACCCGCTCATTGTCATCGATGGTGTGCCTATGGACAACAACGGTGTGAAGGGTCTGGCCAACCCCCTGTCAATGATTAACCCGCAGGACATTGAGAGCTTCAACGTGCTGAAGGACGCTTCTGCAACGGCCATCTATGGTAGCCGTGGTTCTAATGGTGTCATCATCATCACCACGAAGAAGGGACGCAAGGGTCAGAAGCCCAGCGTATCGTATGCAGGAAGTGCAACGGTGAGCATCAACAAGAGCACTCTCGACGTGATGGACGGCAACGAGTATCGTTCGTTCATCGAGAATATCTGGGGTAAGGACAGTGAAGCTTACGCAGCATTGGGAACAGCCAATACCGACTGGCAGGATCTGATCTACCGCACAGGTATCAGCCACGACCACAACGTTACGGTTTCGGGTGCCTTGAAGGACCTGCCCTATCGTCTTTCTGTAGGCTATACTGGTCAGGAAGGTACACTGAAGACTTCTGACTTCCAGCGTGTTACCACCGCCTTGAACCTGAATCCCTCTCTGCTCGACGACCATCTGACCATGAACCTCAACGCCAAGGGCATGTTTGCCAAGACCAACTATGCCAATGGCGGTGCAGTAGGTGCAGCCTTCCGCATGGACCCGACTCAGGATCCTTACGCTTTCACCTCTCCTTACTACGTGGGTGGATGGACTGACAAGAATGGAGAATTCCACGAAGGTCTCTTAGGCAGCAATTCTTCGGAAATCTACAACAAGACACTGGGTAACTTCGGTGGCTACTTCGAGTGGCTGAACGCTGCTGCCTACGGTAATGCCAACTGGCCCTATACCGTTCGTCAGGAAGCTACCAAGAACCCGCTCGGTCTGCTCTCTGCCTACGATACAGCTTATAGCCGTTCGTTCATCGGTAGTGCCGACTTCGACTATAAGGTGCATGGCTTCGAGGATCTGCGCCTGCACATGACGCTGGGTGCCGACATCTCTAAGGGTACACAGTATACGGACAATCCTTATACTTATTCTGGAAGCATTTACTATGGTTCGAAGGGTTCTTCTACCATCACCAAGCGCAACCTCACCTTCAGTGCCTATGCACAGTATTACAAGGACTTTGCCAAGGTGCACCACTTCGACATCATGGCCGGTTATGAGTGGCAGCGCTTCTGGAGAAGCGAACACAGCGACTATGTGGGCTTCGACCGTGACCTGAACAACAATCCTACCACCGAGCGCCCGCACACTCCGTATCTGTTCAAGACCGAGAACTATCTCGTCTCGTTCTTCGGACGTGCCAACTACTCGCTGATGGATCGCTACATGCTGACCTTCACCATCCGTGACGACGGTTCAAGCCGTTTCGAGGACCACTGGTCAATCTTCCCCTCTGCAGCTTTTGCATGGAGAATCAACGAGGAAAGCTTCCTGCAGAATGTAGATGCTCTCTCTGACCTGAAGCTCCGTCTGGGTTGGGGTAAGACCGGTCAGCAGGACGTGAACAACGACTATGCTTGGATTCCTACTTACTCGATGAGCACTGGTACCAACGGTTTCTATCCTGTAACCGGCAGCGGCGTGCTCTATCGTCCAGACAACTACACCCCGAACCTGAAGTGGGAAACCACAGAGACCTTCAACGTAGGTCTTGACTGGGGTGTACTGAACCAGCGCCTCTCTGGTAGCATCGACTGGTACTACCGTAAGACTACCGACCTTCTGAACTATGCTCCCACCAAGCCCCTGTCGGCTTTCCGTAACCAGGCTTGGCAGAACATCGGTTCGCTGAAGAATACCGGTATCGAGTTCACCATCGACTGGAAGGCCATCCAGACCAAGGACTTCTATTGGACGCTGAATGCCAACCTCACCTACAACCACAACGAAATCACTGACCTTTCAGGCGTAAGCACCGACGGTTCTCCTGTTCCCACAGGTCCTACCATCGGTACCGACAAGCAGCTGCAGGCCAACCAGGTGGGCTATGCCACGAACTCGTTCTATGTGTACCAGCAGGTTTATGATGCCAACGGCAAGGCCATCGAAGGTCTTGTGGTTGACCGCAATGGCGACGGACAGATTACTCAGGATGACCGCTACTTCTACAAGAAGCCGGCTCCCGACGTGACACTCGGCCTCGCATCTCGCATGGAATGGAAGAACTGGGACTTCAGCTTCTCTCTGCGTGCCAACTTCAACAACTATGTATTCAACAATATCGAGAGCGGTCAGGCTTGTGTGAACCCGAACGAGGTTTGGTCTTCACTGAAGTACCTGAGCAACCGTCCGACATTCGTCATCGACGACAACTGGCAGACCTACAATGTGGAAGCCCTGCTGAGCGATCGCTATGTACATAATGCTTCGTTCCTGAAGTGCGACAACATCACTCTGGGTTACAGCTTCGACCGCCTGTTCAAGGGGGCCAAGTACAATGGTCTGAGCGGACGTGTGTATGCTACAGCATCCAACGTGTTCACTATCACCAAGTATGAAGGCCTCGACCCCGAAATCTCTAATGGCTACGACAATGAAATGTATCCGCGTCCACTGTCGTTCATCGTTGGTCTTAATCTGAATTTCTAATTTCAAAAAGCATATAAAGTCATGAAATATTTCAATAAGTTAGTTCCTGCTGCAGCCATGCTGCTGGCTTTAGGAATGTCATCTTGCACAGGTGACTTAGACGTGACTCCCATCAACCCCAACCTGGCATTGGAGTACAGCCCCGAGGGACTGTTCAATAAGTGCTATGCCAACATCGCTTTGGCTGGTAATGGCGGTGCTGATGGCGACTGCGACATCGACGGACTCGATGGCGGTACAACGGGATTCGTTCGTCAGATGTGGAACAGCAACGAGCTGACCACCGACGAGGCTATCTGCTCATGGGGTGATGATGGTATCGTGCAGTTCTGCTACAACACTTATAATAGCAGCCATCCTATGCTCAATGGTTATTTCAACCGTCTGACAACTGGTATCTCTTACTGCAACCAGTACCTCACCGTAGCTGCCGATCATGATGCTACGATGACGGCTGAGGTTCGTTTCCTGCGCGCGTTCCATTATTATCTGTTGATGGATGCCTTTGGAAACATTCCTTTCTCTACGACGCTGGGTAACCCCTCTCGGCTGACTCGCCAAGAGGCTTACGAATGGATTGAGAGCGAACTGCTCGACCTGGAACCTGGTCTCTCGCCTGCCAAGGCTAAGAAGAGCACCGATGCCAACTACGGTCGTGTGGATCAGGCTGCTGCTTGGATGTTGCTGATGCGTCTGTATCTGAACGCTGAGGTGTACACTGGAACAGCTCAGTGGCAGAAGGCTGCCGACTATGCTAAGAAGGTGATGGACTCCGACTATCGTCTGAACACCAATGGTGTGAACGGTTGGAGTGCTTACCAGATGCTCTTCATGGGCGACAACGGTGAGACCGATGCTGCCTACGAGGCTGTGTTCCCCATCCTCTGCGATGGTGCTACCACCACTTCTTATGGTACTTCTATGTACGTGATGGCCTCTACCTTCGACGGCGATATGCACGCTAATCCCAACGACGAAATCGCTACCAATGGTACCGATGCCAACTGGGGCGGTAACCGTGCCCGCGTAGAGCTCATCAAGCAGTTCTTCCCCAATGGCGATGCACCTCAGGTGGCCTCCTTCGACATGAAGGATGCTGCTGGCGACGACCGCGCTCTCTTCGACGGTATTGGCCGTGAGATTGACAACCCGACTGGTTATGCAGGTGTGTTCAAGGACGGTTATGCAGTGGCTAAGTTCGTGAACTTCAAAACCGATGGTTCTGATGGTCACGACCCGAAGTTCCCCGATGCCGACTTCTTCATGTTCCGTGTGGCTGAGGCTTATCTGACATACGCCGAGGCAACTGCCCGTCTGAATGGCGGATCAACCACAACTGAGGGTACTGCAGCCATCAATGCACTGCGTTCGCGCGCCCACAACAGCGACACCAAGACGGTTTATTCGCTCAACAACATTCTCGACGAATGGCAGAAGGAGTTCTACTTCGAAGGCCGTCGCCGTGTGGACCTCATTCGTTTCGGTAAGTTCGGTGGCAACAGCGACTATGTATGGTCGTGGAAGGGCGGCGTGAAGAACGGTCGTAACTTCGAAGCTACGAAGAATATCTTCGCCATCCCAGCTTCTGCTGTCGACGAAGTGCTTATCCAGAATCCTGGCTATTAATCATTTAAACAAAGAAGAACAATGAAAAATATATCGAAATCCATGTTGTTGCTTCTCTGTGGTGCCGCCTTCATGACAGCCTGCAGCGATGACAACGATTCAAATCCTGAACTCATTCAGGGTACAACATCCATTGTGCTGAACACACCGGAGTTCGCACAGCAGAACGTGGCACTCGCAGGAACCAGCGCTCTGACCATCACTTGGTCGCAGCCTGTGTTCACCACCGACAATGCCCCGCTCGCTTCTTCGGGTAGCCTGGGCGTCAACTATGAGGTGCAGGTTTCGAAAGACGGTAACTACACCCGCACATTCCAGGATGCACTGGCCGAAGTAACGCTCGAAGATGGTACTTACTCTGGCGCACCTACAGGCTTCGACTATGTGGTGCTTCCCACTACTTATTCCGGCTGCAGTGCCAGCATTGGTGCCGACGAGCTGAACTTGGCACTCAACCAGCTGAATCTCTGGACCGCTGAAGACGAACTGACAGCTACTGATGCTTATCTTCGTGTTGTGGCTACGCTCGTTTACAGCACAGGTGCTCAGCAGGTGCTCGCTACCAGCAACGTACAGAAGGTATCGCTCATTCCCTCTGGATGGGTCGACGTGATGGCAGAGCCCGTCAAGGAGGCTTATCTCTGGATTCCTGGTAATGGTAATGGTTGGAACCACGGTGTTGCTCCTGTGCTCGTATCAGAGGATGGTGAGTTCTACAGCGGTTATGCTTACATGAACGGCGAGTTCAAGTTCACGCCGGCTGACAACTGGAATGCAGAGTACAACAACGGTAGCTTCACCACCGTGAGCGATAATATCGACCTTGGCGATGGAGGTGGTGGCAACATCAACTTCACGGGCGATCCGGGTATGTACTTCTTCACAGTTGATCTGGCCAACAAGACTGTCAACGCTGTGCCTGTCACCTGGTCTGTCATCGGCGGCTTCAATGGATGGGGCGGCGACGAAGTGATGACCTACGACGAAGCCAACCACTGCCTGTCTGTTACCATCAACTTCGCTGAGGATACGGAGTGGAAGTTCCGTCGCGATGCCGACTGGGCTGTCAACTTCGGTGGTACACTCGATGCACTTGTGCAGGACGGTGCTAACCTTGCCGCTACTGCAGGCGAGCACACCATTCAGCTCTTCATCGAGCGTCCTGCTCAGGATGGTCTGCACGCAGCTATCAAGTAAACTTATTCCTGCCAAAGTCTTCTCTGCCCCTTTGCGGGCGGAGAAGGGCTGGCAACCAAAAACAGTATATCGTAAATTCGTAAATAATAAATAATATGATGTTCAAGAAAATATTATTTGGCGTGTCTGCCCTGGCTTTGTTTTCTGCTTGCACAGAAGACTTCAAGGATTGGGCAGAGCCGCAGGCCAACCAAGGTGTAACTCCTAAGAGCGTAGCTATGACGATTGCACCTGCACAGAGTGCCGCCATCGACCTTGGTTCCGTTGAGAGCGAAACAGTCAAGCTCTTCTCTGTTACGCTTCCCGAGGGTGTTACTGCAGAATCGTTCAATGTCAAACTGACCGATACGGGCAACAATACGATGGAAGCCAACTATCCCGACTACAATGTGACGGCTGACGCCAATGGCAATGTCAGCGTTGCCGACCTCCAGGCTGCCACGAATGGCATGTTCAACATGGAAGCCGTTGAGCGCACGTTCAATGCTCTGGTTTCTACCAATGTGACAGTGGAAGGCACTACGGGTTCAGCTGCCGTGGCGCTCGCCGCAGAGCCTTTTGTGGTGACTGTTATCCCGCAGGCTCCTGAGTACAACCAGTTTGTTTACTTCATTGGTGCTACTGACGGTTGGGCTAATCCCGACCAGCGTCTGGAATCGCCTGCAGGCGACGGCGTCTACACGGGCTACGTCTATATTGCCGACCCGAACGGATGGGGCGTTGAGTTCAAGTTCCAGAAGGTTGCTGGCGACTGGGGCGACGATAGTCAGCTCAACAGCAACAATGTGAACGAGGTAACTGGCGACTTCGAGAAGACTGGCGACAACTTCAAGGCCAGTGCTGGCGAGGGTGTCTACTTCGTCACCTTAGACTTGGTGAAGAACACACTCGATGGCTTGAAGGTGAACATGATGGGTATCATCGGCGACTTCAACGGATGGGGTGGCGATGTCGAAATGACATGGAATGCTACTGACTTCTGCTATGAGGTGACCGACGCTCCCGTCAATGCCAACGGCTGGAAGTTCCGCGTGAACAGCGATTGGGGTATCAACCTCGGTTCGAACGACTCGGTAGAGCCTTCTACAGTTCTCAACGACTTGGTTGCCAATGGTAAGAACATCGGTGTTGCCGGTACTACCATCAAGCTCTATCCCACCCGCAAGACCTCTGACAAGATATTCTGCACGGTGGAATAATTCCGTAAGCACTCGAAGAAGTACACCCCCTCCAAAAGTGACAGCGGCAATGGTAGTA
>ERZ842401.5037-NODE-5037-length-14911-cov-8.865711_pt1 | contig 14911 bp, 10 predicted proteins | sample MGYA00521270_ERZ842401 | MGnify/ENA primary metagenome ERZ842401 (study PRJEB31892, sample SAMEA3878208) | bioreactor metagenome | biome: Moose rumen | place: Sweden | collected 2011-10 | study: EMG produced TPA metagenomics assembly of the PRJEB12797 data set...
TATTCCTGGTTGGAGCCTTATTGCTCCTGACCGCTTGCGGAGGTGGACTGAAGCCGCTCTCCGCCGAAAACTTCAAGGTAGACCCCAACCCTTTAGAGGCTGAGGGAGGAAAGGTACTGGCAACGATCAACGGACTGTTCCCTGAGCAGTATATGAACCGCAAGGCGGTGGTGACGGTTACCCCAGAGTTGCGCTACACCCAGAACGGTGTGCAGCAAACGGCAAAAGGACAGTCAGCCACCTTCCAAGGCGAGAAGGTGATGGGTAACGACCAAGTCATCTCCTACCTGTTAGGAGGTCATTACACGATGAAGACCTCCTTCCCCTACGAGGCTGCGATGCAACAGAGCGACCTCTACCTGACCTTCGACGCGAAAGTGGGTGAGAAGGCGGTGAAGGTGCCTGCCGTGAAGATCGCCGAGGGTGTCGTCGCCACCAGTGAACTGTACTACCAGGCAGTGACTACGGCACAGCCTTGTGTGGCACCCGATGCCTTCCAGCGTATCACTGAGGAGAAACTCGATGCTAACGTTAAGTTCCTCATCCAGCAGGCAGAACTGCGGAAGAGCGAGTTACAGTCGAACTCCGTGCAGGACTTCGTGAGACTGTTGCAGCAGATAGCCCGTGACCAGGAGGGACTGAATCTCTCGAACGTGGAGATCTCCGCCTATGCCTCTCCTGACGGTGGTGTGAAACTCAACGAGCAACTTGCCAACAAGCGTCAGCAGAACACGGAGAGTTATGTGCGCCAGCAGATGAAGAACGCCAATCTGGAGGGTGGTGTCAGTTCCGAGTATACCGCACAGGACTGGGAAGGTTTCCAGGAGTTGGTGAAGGCAAGCAATATCCCCGACAAGGATGTCATCCTGCGTGTCCTCTCCATGTATCAGGACCCTCAGGAGCGTGAGCAGCAGATCAAGAACCTTAGCGTGGGCTTCAAGGAACTCGCTGACGGTATTCTGCCCGAACTGCGCCGTGCCCGTATGACCATCAACTACGAGGTCATCGGACGTGATGACGAACAGATATTCAGCCAGTACGAGCAGGATGCCTCGAAACTGAGTGTCGAGGAACTGCTCTATGCCGCCTCTATCGCCCGTACTGACAGCGAGAAAGAGGATATCCTGAAGACCACCAACCGCCTGTATGCCAGCGACGCGCGCGCACTGAACAACCTCGGTGTCCTCGCCCTGCAACAGGGAAAGAAGGAGGAGGCACAGCGTTACTTCCAACAGGCTCAGACAGTGCAGCAACTGCCAGAGAGCAGTGCCAACCTCGGACTGCTCGCCTTACAGGCTGGTGACCTGCAGCAGGCAGAGAACCTGATCGCCAAGTCGGCGGGTGCCTCTGGACTCTCGGAGGCTTTAGGCAACCTGCATCTTGCGCAAGGCAACTACGCCCTTGCCCAACAGGACTTCGGCTATCGCCCCAGCAATAGTGCGGCACTCGCCCAGTTGTTGAACAAAGACTATGCCCGTGCCCAGCAGACTTTGAAGAATGTGAAGAACGGGGATGCGGTGACCGACTATCTCGCCGCCATCGTCCAGGCACGCCAAGGCAATAACGATGCCGCAGCCTCTTTCCTGCGCAGTGCCCTGCAAAAGGATCCCTCGCTGAGAAGTTATGCCGACAAGGATATGGAACTGAAGGATGTCAGCAAATAAGTTTTACCATTTGCTATTGGCTATTGGCTGTCTGCTGTTAGTCAGTTGCGGTCCAGAGGGCGACAAGTTCCGCCTCTCTGGTCGACTGCGTAACATCAACCAGGGTCAGTTCCTGATATACAGCCCTGACGGAGGCTTCGTCGGGATAGACACCATCAAAGTACAGAACGGACGTTTCGCCTATGAGCGAGAGGTGCGTAATGACATCACCCTGATGCTTGTCTTCCCGAACTTCAGCGAACAGGCTGTCTTTGCCGCCCCAGGGGAGGAGGTCGAGATCAAGGGTGATGCCACCCACCTGAAGGAAATCACCATCAAAGGCACTGACGAGAACGATGAATTGACGAGATTACGCATGCGTGTCAACAAACTCACACCCCCAGAGATTCCTGCCGCTATCGCACAATATATAGAGGAGGAGCCCACCTCTATCGTCAGCCTCTACCTGCTCGACAAATACTTCGTCAGCGCGAAGACCCCCGACTATGTGGAAGGACAACGCCTTGCCAGTCTGATGCTCAAGGCGAACCCTGACAATGGTAGGTTGAGAAAACTGAAAAAGCAACTCGACGGATTGAGGAACAACAGACTGCAAGCCACCCTCCCCGCTTTCTCCGTCTCGGACATGAAAGGACAGAAGGTTAGCAACAGTATGCTGAAGAACAAGGTGGGTGTTATCACCACATGGGCAACCTGGCACTATCCCAGTCTGGAGATTCAGCGCAGACTGCGCAAACTACAGAAGAAACACGCCCAGGACCTTGCCTTGCTGAGTATCTGTCTGGATGGCGACAAGCGGGAGTGCCAGAAGCGAGTAGACCGTGACTCCCTGCTGTGGTCTGTCGTCTGTGACGGACAACTGTTCCAGACCCCCCTCGTGCAACGACTGGGACTCTATGTCGTACCTGCTATGCTGGTCGTCAACAAACAGGGCCGCATCGTTGCCCGCGACCTGGAGGCTAACAAGGTAGAGGAGGAAATCGAGAAACTCCTAAGATAGTCAGACATCAGGCTGGAAGAGCACCACCTTCCCCGCCTTCAACGATGCGGGTACATCGATCAGCCGCTGGTTGCTGCTTCCCCGAAACAACAAACGATCATCACGCAATTTCTTGATAAACGGACCATCGACCAAGACATCGATGAGTTCGAGCAACTGCCGATGGCGAGGGTTATGCACCAACGTCTCGAAGGTGAAACCAGTAAAACACCAGATATCTTTCTTCGTACGCTCACGGATGGCACGAGCCAGTTCGGCAAAGCCCTCCGGCTGATACATCGGGTCGCCCCCTGTGAAGGTGACATTGGCGTAGGGGTCAGCCTCAATGATCCGCATGATATCCTCGGTAGACATCGGATGCCCTCCACTGAAGTCCCACGACTGGGGGTTATGGCATCCAGGGCAGGCATGACGGCAACCCGCACAATAGACAGAGGTCCGGAAGCCCGGACCGTCTACCATGGTATCTTCTATGATGTCTAATACGGAGATCATAGTTATATAGTTACTATAGTGCCTATAGTCACTATAGATTTTAGAACAACTCCTGCTGCTGCGAGCCCTCGATATGTGTCACACGGTCGTTGAGTTCACAGAGTTTGCCGTGATTCCAACGGTCGGTAGTACCCACGAGGTAACCCGTGATACGCTGCAGTTTGTCGATATGGGTGCTGCCACACTGCGGGCATACCTCCAAAGAAGGTGTCGCATTCTCATAACCACAGTCCATACAACGGTTACGGTTGTGGTTGACAGAGCCATAGCCCATATTCAACTTATCCATCATATCCACGACACCCATGATGACCTGTGGGTTATGTGTCGCGTCACCATCTATCTCCACATAGAAGATATGACCGCCACGTGTCATCTCATGGTAGGGAGCCTCCACCTCCGCCTTATGGCGAGCGGAGCACTTGTAATAGACGGGGACATGGTTGGAGTTCGTGTAATAGTCACGGTCGGTCACCCCAGGGATGACACCAAACTCCTTGCGGTCCTTCTTGGTGAACTTACCACTGAGTCCCTCAGCAGGGGTGGCAAGAACAGAGTAGTTATGCTGGTAACGGTCGCAGAAATCATTGATGCGCTGGCGCATATATCCCACGATCTTCAATCCCAGTTCCTGTGCCTCCTCGCTCTCACCGTGATGCTTACCGATCAGTGCCATGAGACACTCGGCAAGTCCGATGAAACCAATGCCCAGTGTACCTTGGTTGATGACACTCTCGATGGTATCAGTAGGCTTCAACTTATCCGCACCAATCCACAGACTCCTCATCAACAGGGGGAACTGCTTGACGAAGGCGGTCTTCTGGAACTGGAAACGCTCATCGAGTTGTTTCGCAGCCACCTCCAGCATCTCATCGAGTTTGGCGAAGAACTTGGCGATGCGAGCATCTTTGTCTTTTATATCCATACACTCGATGGCGATACGTACGATATTAATCGTGGTGAACGAGAGGTTACCACGACCAATGGATGTCTTCTGTCCGAAACGGTTCTCGAAGACACGGGTACGGCATCCCATGGTGGCAACCTCATGGATATAACGCTTCGGATCGTCGGCACGCCACTCGCTATCCTGGTTATAGGTCGCGTCGAGGTTCAGGAAGTTAGGGAAGAAACGACGTGCCGTCACCTTACAGGCAAGTTGATAGAGGTCGTAGTTCGGATCCTCAGGCAGGTAGTTCACGCCCCGCTTCTTCTTCCATATCTGGATCGGGAAGATTGCCGTCTCCCCACTACCCACACCCTGATAGGTGCTGTTCAGCAACTCACGCATGATGCAACGCCCCTCGGCAGAGGTATCGGTACCATAGTTGATGGAAGAGAAGACCACTTGGTTACCACCACGTGAGTGGATGGTGTTCATGTTATGGATGAAAGCCTCCATCGCCTGATGGACACGCCCCACCGTCTTATTGATGGCATGCTGGCGCACACGGTCGACACCCTTCAACTGATCGAGCGGTTGCTTGATATAGTCGATGAGCGTCTCCTCATACAGCGCGCTATAGTCCTCGCCATTCAAGTCCTCCAGAGCCTTGAGTTCCTCGATATAGGAGGAGCGCACATAAGGAGCCAGGTAGAAGTCAAAGGCAGGAATCGCCTGTCCGCCGTGCATCTCGTTCTGCGCACACTCCAAGGAGATACAGGCAAGTACGGCGGCTGTCTCGATACGCTTGGCAGGACGACTGGCGCCATGACCTGCGATAAAGCCCTGGGTCAGGATATTGTCCAAGGGGTGCTGCACACAGGTCAAGGACTTTGTGGGATAATAGTCTTTGTCGTGGATATGCAGATAGTTATGCTCTACGGCATCACGGCTCTCTGGCGACAACAAGTAGTCGTCGACGAAAGGCTTGGTGCTCTCCGAGGCGAACTTCATCATCATACCGGCAGGGGTATCGGCATTCATGTTGGCGTTCTCACGCGTCACATCGTTGTTCTTGATATTGACGATATCGAGGAACACGTCACGGGTCTTTGCCTTACGGGCAATAGAACGCTGGTTGCGGTAGGCGATATAACGCTGAGCCACATCCTTACGGCTCGACTTCATCAACTCCATCTCCACCGAGTCCTGTATCTCCTCCACCGTCATCTGGGCATTGCCCTTGGCAGCGATACGGTCAGTGATGGTCTGGAGCAGTCGCTCGTCCTCACCTTTCTCTGTACTGAGCATGGCCTTACGGATGGCAGCCATGATCTTCTGCTCGTTAAATCCCACAATGCGCCCGTCGCGCTTTACAACAGTCTGTATCATATCCTTGAGTTTTATGTTTTTAATTATAATTGTTTGCGATAGCAACGATGGCGACGGTGCTGGGTCGCCTCCAGGTACTGCCACTGACCACGCATGTGCTCGTTAGCCTCCATCTGTGGCATCGCCTCAGCCCATTTGAAGCCATAGCGTTGGAACCACTGGATGAGGTCGTCGAAGATCAGCGAGTTGGCTCCTTTGGCACGATATTCCGGCAGCACACCTATCAGCAGCAAGTCGACCACCTCCGTCTTGTGCCATTTCAGCACTTTCAACAGGTGCCACCACCCAAAGGGCAGCATCTTGCCGTCACGGGTCTTCCGCAACGCTTGGTTGAACGAGGGAAAGGTGATGCCGAATCCCACCATCTTATGCTCAGGAGTGCTCCAGTCCTCAATCGCTGTCACCAGATTGAGGTCTGCCACCTTAATATATTGGTCCACCAATTGGTTGATCTGCCTCTCGGAGAGTTGGGAATAACCGTACAGGTCCTTATACGTGGTATTGATGATGTCGAAGATTTCCTTGCCCTTACCGCCTTGTATCAACTCCTGGCGTGTGAACTTACGCACCTGCAGGTTATAACGGCTACGGATCATCTCCGCTATCTTATGAAACTTATCGGGCACCCGCTCCGGCACCTTGACACGGTACTCCATGTAGTCGTTGTCCTTCTCAAACCCGCCCATCTGCTCGATATGCTGCACATAGTACGGATAGTTGTAGTTGATATACATGGTGGCATCCTCGTCAAAGCCCTCTATCAGCAAGCCCTCACGATCCATGTCGGTGAAGCCGAGAGGACCGGCAATCTCTGTCATACCCTTCTCCTTGCCCCATTTCTCCACCGTCTCGATGAGCGCACGGCTCACCTCCTCGTCATCGATGAAATCGAGCCATCCGAAGCGCACCTGCTTCCTCTGCCAACGCTCGTTGGCACGGTGATTGATAATGGCGGCGACACGACCTACCATCTCCTCTCCACGGAAGGCAATGAAATAGTCGACCTCACAGAAGTCGAAACACGCATTGCGATCCTTCCGCAGGGTGTTCATCTCATCAGCATAGAGGAAAGGCACAGCCTGAGGACACTCACGGTATAAGTCATAGTGGAACTGAACGAATTGCTTCAGGTCCTTGGTACTGCCAACTTTCTTGATCTCAATAGGTTTCATAGTACCCCGACCGAGAATCGGTGTTAATTTATAACTCATTGATATTCAATTCAGTATTTAATTCTTGCCTCTTAAAAGGTGTAGAAAAGGTGTAGAAAATGGCATTTACCTTTGTCATAACCTATAATTTTCATATGGTCTACCAATGGAGAAATGTTCCTCAGAGTAGTCAGCCACCAGATTCGATAGCAGTTCCAGTTCGACGCTGTTAGAATCTGTCCGAGATGTAGTATCATTCACAAGTGGCAGCAGCTGTTCAACCCTTGCAACAGCCCACTCATATTGCTCGTTGTTCTCAATCTTTGTCATAAACATCACGTTTTGGTGGCAAAGGTACGAAATAAATCGGAAATAACTTTCATTTGACTCGAATTTGTGAATTTCATTTGTCATTATAGTGACCTTCTGGGCACTGGTTGAATACTCGATGATATAGCTCATAGTTCATCCATCCACTTCTGTGCTGCAGCAGCACTCTCGAACTTCAACGTCTCACCCTCTCTGTGTTCCTGCTTGGCCTGCTCGATCTTCGCTGCCAGTGCAGGGGTGATTGTCAGGTCATCATCATGGAATAATTTCACGATTTCCATTGCCAGAAAATCCTCGGCACTGATGCCACCGTCGCCAACGATGAATGCCGACTTTGGCTTGAACATTGTACGAAACTTACCCAGCCCCGCTGTGTTCTTCTTTCCATTACTCTTGACCTCAATGGCTACCACGACACCTTTCTTTCTGATGATGAAGTCCACTTCATCGTCTCGCTCGCGCCAGTAGAACACCTCGAAGCGATGCACGAAAGCCTGGCTGACGAGGTAGCTCCCTATGGCAGACTCGAATATCCGTCCCCACTCGTCCCTGTCCATGATGGCCTGTTCGAGTGTGTGAGGGTTATACACCATCTTCAGGGCGTTGTTATAGACCTGGAACTTGGGTATGCTTGCCCGTCGTCTGGAGGTGTCTATACTGTACTTCTGCAGTCCGCACAACAGGCCACTCTCACCAAGCAGGTTGATGTAACCTGCCAGCGTGACAGTATTTCCGGCATCCTGCAGCGAACCCACCATCTTTGTGAGTGAAAGCAACTCGCCTGAATAAGCTGCTCCCAGTTCGAAGGTCTGCTTCAGCAGAGCGGGCTTACTGATCGGTGTGTTCATGAGGATATCCTTGTTAATGGTCGCGTCGATGATGGCCGACTGGATGTATTGCTCCCAGCGGTCAGGGTCGTTAATCATGTCTGCGGCACCAGGGTAACCGCCATAGAAGATATACTGGTCAAGGGTAAAGCCGAAACACTCCCGCATTTCTGGATAGCTCCAGTGCGTCATGCGGATTTCCTCAAAGCGCCCTGCAAGCGATTCTGACAGTCCCTTTTCCAATAATACCCTGCTGCTGCCCAACAGAAGCACCTTGATGTTACGGTCATGGAATGTGTCATCATCCCATTCCTTCTTGACCACCTCGCTCCAGTTTTGTATCTTCTGGATCTCATCGATGACAAGAATGATGCTGTTATGGCCATTGGTGGCTTTCAGACTGCGCACAGCAGCCCAGCAGTTAGACACCCAGCCGGAATCAGATGCCGGCACATTATCAGCAGAGAAGAAACGGAATGGGATGCTGATATCCTCCAATACCTGTTTGACTACGGTTGACTTGCCAACCTGTCGCGGCCCCATCACAACCTGTATAAATTTCCTCGGCTCTTCCAGCCGCTCTTTAATTGTCTGATATTCAGTCCTTTTATACATAACCAAACGATTTACTCAATGATGTGAGTATTTTTACTCAGTGCAAAGATAATACATATAATCAATATAAACAATGAACTACGCAGATATTTAACTTTTATTTGTTTGTGAGCATTAGATTTTGCACGAGTTCGTTCAAAATTGCTCAGCCAGGAATTTTTTGAAGTCGTTCAGCCCCATCTCAATAACACGGATGTCCTTCTTCTTGTATTTTTTGATGAAACTCTGATAATAGTCCAGAAAGTTGATGGATCTCGACTTCTTCAGACGGTAACCTTCTTTGTTCTCCAGAAACTCCTGCTCCCGCTCGAAACGAATTTTTCGGGCGAGTTCTATGGTTTCTTTGTTCTTTTGCCGCTGGGCTGTGGTCCGAGGATTGGCCATCAGACGCAACGAAAGACCCTCTTTCCTGCGAATACAGGAGCCATTTTCCTCCTTATAGCCTACCTTATATTCAAGGTAAAGGCTATATTCAGAGCCTTCATTTACGGGCTTTTTGAGCAATCTGGGGTTTCCCGGCTCAATAAGGAGCATGTTTTTACCTTTTTCTGCCATCTCTTTTCTTCTGTTTTCCTTTGTCTGCAAAGGTAATAAAAAGAATTGAATCAGGGTGTAGAAAAGGTGTAGTTTTTAGCAGAATTTAGGAAAATAAGGGTGTTTTATGCAAATAAAAGAAAATCAGCCGTTGTGGATAACCGACTGATTTTCAATTAAATGTCTTCTACTTTTGCAGATATTTATTTTTGTTTTCCGCTGGTTGGTACCCCGACCGAGAATCGAACTCGGAACTAAGCTTTAGGAGAGCCTTGTTATATCCATTTAACTATCAGGGCTTCAATTTTTATGCCTGCAAAGATAATAAAAAGTTTAGAGTTTAGCGTTTAAAGTTTAAAGTTTTTGCTATCTTTGCCACAGATTTTAAAATTTTTAATCTATGGGAAAATTAGTCATCAACTCGTACGACGAGTTTGCAGCCCATCTGGGCGAGGAACTGGGAGCCTCTGAGTGGCTGGAAGTCGACCAGGACCGTATCAACCTCTTTGCTGACGCCACGCTTGACCACCAGTGGATTCATGTGGATGTGGCTCGCGCCAAGGAGGAGAGTCCTTACAAGAGCACCATCGCCCACGGCTATCTGACGTTGAGTCTGCTGCCTTATATGTGGGACCAGATCATTGAGGTCAACAATATCAAGATGCTGGTGAACTACGGCATGAACGACATGCGTTTCGGACAGCCCGTCATCACGGGCAGCCGTGTCCGCTTGGTCACCACGTTACATGCCATCCAGAACCTGCGAGGCATCTGCAAGGCGGAGATCAAGTTCAAGATAGAGATTGAGGGACAGCGTAAGCCCGCCCTCGAAGGTATTGCCGCTTTCCTCTATTACTTTAAGTGATACGTTACATTTGCGAAAGTTTATGATACAATAGACTATGAAGATTCTTAGGTTTTTTTATACCTTTGCAGCGACACAAAGACTTGTGATCAAAAAGTGAACTATAAAACGTATAAAAACCTATGAGAAAAACTATTCTTACAACGGTGATGCTCGCCCTGACAATTTCGCAGGAGCCAGGAGGCGGTGGTGCTGCCGCATGGCGTATCTCCCACCAGATGGATAGCGTGGAATGCTTGGAGAAGACCGACTACCATTCAAAGAGCAGAAATACCTTAATTATCTTTATATGAAGACGAGAACCATCCTAAATAACTACTGGCAGCATTTGCTGATCGCCCTATTTGCCATAGCAGTGTTCTGCTTCTGGTATCTCTTCTATCCGCACGTGGTAGTAGGAAGGGAGATGTCGCAGATGTTCCTTTGGAATAGCGACTATTTCATGGAACGGATTATCATCCCAGGGGGACTGGCACAATATCTCGGAGAGTTTCTCGTACAGTTTTTCCTGAACCCGATCGTTGGCGTCTGCATCTACACACTGCTGTACGTCGCCATCCTGTTGCTTGCCTATCGCCTATGGCAGCAGGCATTCCCACGCATCAGGAAAATATACCTTCTGATGCTCTCCCTCATTCCAGTCATCATACTATGGTATCTTGTCTGCGACCTGTATGTTCCTATGACATCAACAGTCGCCGTCCTATTGGTCTTGGCGGTCATGGCGGTATTGCCTACCCGTCAGAAGCCACGCCTTGTCTGCCTGATCATTCTAACTCCTGTCCTCTACTGGCTTGTCGGACCCGCCACCATCCTATTGGCACTCTGCAGTCTCCGTTGGTCATGGCTTATCGCGCTTCTCTTGGGAGCATGCATACTGGGGAGTTCATGGATAGCCCCCTACCCGCTGCGCCAACTTGCCAGAGGTGTGGACTACTACTGGGAGGAGAAGAACATCGGTGACAATGGCTTGCTGGTCTATGACTACCTGCTGAGACAAGGGAAATGGGATGAGATAGAACGGGAGAGTCTTCGCCACCCCAGACAGTTGGTTGCCATCCAGCAACTGGTGTCACTGGCCCAGTTCTATCAGCAACGTCTCTCCCAACAGGAACTGTTCTGGAACCTGGCACAAGCCCATGGGGTGTTGAAAGACGAGATCACCGCCTTTATGATGAGTGATATCTATCTGCAGGCAGGAATGGTCAACATGTCACAACGGTCCGCTTTTGAGGCGATGGAGGCTATTCCCAATCATAACAAAAGCGGCAGGGCACTGAAACGACTCGTTGAGACCAGTCTTATCACGAAGCAATACTCGCTTGCCCTGAAATATATCGCCCTGTTAGAGCAAACCCTACTCTATCGGGAATGGGCGGAAGAGAAGAGAGCACTCGCAGAACATCCCGAGCGCATTGCCCAACATCCGTTCTACGGAAGACTGCAAGAGGTATTTGCCATCACAGATGAGATGTTCTTCTATTAACAACGACCAACCATGAGAAAGAGATTACCAAAGACCTGTCTTATACTGATGATGGCATGTTTGCTTGTCGGATGTACGTCACGCCCCAAAAACGTGACGAAAGTCAACCAGCAACCTGTCATCTACCCCGATTATACTGACGTGACGATACCTGTAGGCATCGCTCCCTTGAACTTCTCCATGGCAGACGACAAGGTCACTACGGTGGATGTCGTCGTGAAAGGCTCCAAGACGGGGACGCTACTTGCCAATGGCGAGTATGCCGATTTCGACATCGACGACTGGCACCAGTTGTTGGAAGACAACAAAGGCGGTCAACTTCAGGTGACGGTATGTGCGGAGAGAGAAGGGAGATGGACCCGGTATCGTGACTTCACGATACATGTCAGCAACCATGCCCTTGACGAATGGGGCATCACCTACCGCCGTATCCCACCCAGTTACGAACTCTATAGCGGCATGGGACTCTACCAGCGCGACCTCTCTAATTTCAAGGAGACGGCACTATTGGAGAACACACAGTCACCAGGGATGTGCCTCAACTGCCATACCGCCAACCGCACCCGTTCTGACCAATATGTGTTCCATGTCCGTGGAAAGCATGGAGCCACTGTCGTCCATCAACAAGGGAAAGAAGAGTTCCTTTTGGCGAAGAATGCGGAATTAGGAGGCTCTATGGTCTATCCCTACTGGCATCCTGACGGACGTTATTGCGCTTTATCCACGAATGCGACCACCCAGATGTTTCATTTCAACGGCAACAAGCGCATCGAGGTGTACGACACCAAGTCGGACGTGTTTGTCTACGACACTAAGACGCATACCATCCTCAAAGACACCCTGACCATGAGATACCTCTGGGCAGAGAGCACTCCTGCCTTCTCGCCTGATGGGAAATGGCTCTATTTCACGACGGCAAGACGACAGGTATACCCGACGGACTATAACAAAGAACGCTATAGCCTCTGCCGTGTTGCCTTCGATGCGAAGACAGGAAAACTGGGGCAACAGGTTGACACCCTCCTCTCTGCCGACCAGACTGGTAAGAGTATGACATGGCCCCGCCCCTCGTATGACGGGAGATATCTGATGTATACCGTTGCCGACTATGGTTATTTCTCCATCTGGCATCCAGAGGCAGACCTCTGGTTACTCGACCTGCAGACAGGAGCATCCCGTCCGATGACGGAGGTCAACAGCCCCTGTGCCGAGAGTTTCCATAACTGGAACACAAATAGTCACTGGTTCTTGTTTACGAGTCGACGGGATGACGGACTATACACCCGTATCTACCTGTCGTCGATAGAGGATGGGAAGGCAACCAAACCCTTCATGCTTCCCCAACGGAATCCCAAAGCATACTACCAGCGATCACTCTATTCTTACAACACCCCTGACTTCTCGGATGGTCCCATCAAACCACATGCCCGTGAGCGAGGAATTACCATTGAGAGCGACCAGCGTGTCGCCACTACCGTCAAACCCATGTAAATGAAGCCTCCAAACGATGTGTTTGGAGCCTCCATTTATTAGTGGTCAGTGACTCTTATTTCACAGTGTCACTGACATTGTTCTTCTCGTAGTAAGCCTTGTAAGTGTCAGAGCCAAAGGTCAGACCAACATCCTCACCAGCCAAAGCATCGCAGACACCCTTGTAAGCCCACTTACGCTTGAAGTTCTCATCGAAGAGGTTAGGCTTCTGACCTTTCAGCCAGTACTCATGCTCATCCTCTGCGTCTGTCAGGCTCCAGATAGTGATACCACTCTGCTGTGCTTCAGGAACATTCTCGAAATAGGACTCGAAGATCAACTGATAAGCATCAGCCTGTGCTTTATACTGAGCGGCAGAAGGACTACCAGTGTTGACAGAGATATCCAACTCAGTCACACGGATGAGTTTGCCAGTAGCGGCAAGTTCCTGGAACTGCTTGTCAACCCTTGCCTTCAACTCTGCGAGTTTCTCCGCATTCGCCTCGGCATCATCGGTCGGCGAGAAACTAACGTGCATCTGGGTACCAATACCGTCTACGATAGTAGAACCATTAGCAGCATCAATGTCCTTCACGAACTGGATAGCAGCGGCACGCTTAGAGTCACTGCTCTCCAAGTTATAGTCGTTATAGAACAACTTCGTAGATGCAGGCAGGTATTGGCGAGCGAACTGGAATGCCTTCACCGCATAGTCGGGAACGTAATAGCCCCAGTACCAGTGACCACTACCCCAGTTGAGGCTCAGGCCCTCTTCTTCTGTCTCTATTGGTTCGGCGTCATAGGTCACATTACCGTCATCGTCCGTGACAGAACCGCCGAAGACACCGTTCAAACCACGTACGCCATTGCTACCGTCGGCAATCGCCTCGTTGATGACATCATAGGCTACAGGAACAATACCCTTCTCGGCAAGGTGCTCAGCCATACCCTTTACCCATGTTTCCATTACCTCAGTCAGGATTTGATTCTTCTCCTCGGCAGTCTTTTTCTCGTAGTGAGCAGGCTCTCCAGCACGGTTTGCATAGAACTTGCGAGCACTTGCCTCACCTTGGTCTTTGGACAGTCCGAACTTAATATTATCAATCCAATAGGTCGTTGCAACAGCACCAAAGTTAATGAGGATACGGTCAACGTCATCAAATTGCTGTTCGAACTCATACTCACAAAGTGTCCAGTCAGTACCTACAGGGAAACTATAGTAAATCTGATGGCTATAGGTGGAACTGTTCTGGTGACAGAACTGCAACGTTCCTGCAGAAGAGGCTGACTTGGCATAGAACTGTATGATATATTTCTTGCCCTGTATTAATGGAGCATCGAAAGTATAAGCACACTGTGCCTTCCAGTCGTTACCAGAACCACCGTCCTCAGGGTTAATAAGTACGAGGCTATAGTCACTCTCATAACCTTCACCTTTCTCTGAAATCTCTGAACTGGAGCCATTGCCCCAAGAGCCCCAATTTCCTTTCGTACCACCCTCAAAGTCGTGAGAGTCGCCAAAGATAACATTCTCCATGGGGTCTTCTTTCTTGATACCAAACTCGATATTATCAACCCAATACTCTGTTGCGACTGCACCGAAGTTAATCAGGATGCGATCCACATCGTCATACTGCATGGTGAATGTGTATTCGCAAAGGGTCCAATCTGTACCTACAGGGAAACTATAATAAATCTGATGACCGTAGGTAGAACTGTTCTGGTGACAGAACTGTAAGGTACCTGCAGCGGAAGCGGATTTCGCATAGAAGCGAATGGTATATTCAGTACCCTCCTTCAGTGGCGCGTCAAAGGTATAGGCAGCCTGAGCCTTCCAGTCGTTGCCAGATCCACCATCAGTAGGATTGACCAGATGCAGACTGTAGTCGCTCTTGTAACCCTCGTTGGCTATATCTGAACTAGAACTGTTACCCCAAGAGCCCCAGCCTCCTTTTGTACCACCTTCGAAGTTCCATGAGTCGCCGGTAAGCATATTCTCAATATCACTACCAGTATCGGCAGGGACAAATTTCGGGGCAATCAGAGACTTCAGGTAGGTCTGCTGCTGCTGGGTGTGCCAGAAGAAGTTATGACCATAGAGGTCAATACCATCTTCTTGAATCTGCTCCAAGGCAGGGTCGAGGTTAGCGAAGTTCAAGTTACCACTTGCAGTAACGATGGCATCCATCTTCATAGCAT
>ERZ842401.5039-NODE-5039-length-14904-cov-58.922082_pt1 | contig 14904 bp, 8 predicted proteins | sample MGYA00521270_ERZ842401 | MGnify/ENA primary metagenome ERZ842401 (study PRJEB31892, sample SAMEA3878208) | bioreactor metagenome | biome: Moose rumen | place: Sweden | collected 2011-10 | study: EMG produced TPA metagenomics assembly of the PRJEB12797 data set...
GTTGAATAACTCGTTAAAAGATTAGACAAATGAAAAAGGAAGTAAAAGATACTATTATCGTAGAACTTGGAGAGAAGCTGAAGCAATATCCGCATTTCTACCTGGTTGACCTCACTGGTCTGAACGCTGAGCAGACAAGCGAGTTGCGTCGCAACTGCTTCAAGAACGAGATTAAGCTGCTCGTCGTGAAGAACAAGCTGCTGCACAAGGCTTTCGAGAATGCAGAAGGTGACTTCACCGCACTGTATGACTGCCTGAAGGGCAACACCGCTTTGATGTTTACACAGGTGGCTAATGCACCCGCTAAGCTGCTGAAGGACTACAAGAGCAAGAAGCAGGAGATTCCCGCACTGAAGGGAGCCTATGCTGAAGAGAGCTTCTTTGTTGGCGCCGACAAGCTTGATGAGCTGGTGGCTATCAAGAGCAAGAACGAACTGATTGCCGATGTTGTGGCTCTGCTGCAGTCGCCTATCAAGAACGTTGTCTCTGGTTTGAATGCCGGTGGTAGGATCCATGGCCTGCTTGACGCTATCGCTGAGCGTAACAAATAATAAGCGACGAACTTATTTTCAGGCATAATCCAAAAGAGAATGCCGAGCGAACATTAAAAACAATTAAAAACAATTAAATAAAAATGGCAGATATTAAAGCTATTGCTGAGCAGTTGGTTAACCTGACTGTGAAGGAAGTGAACGAGTTGGCAACAGTCCTGAAGGACGAGTATGGAATTGAGCCTGCTGCTGCAGCTGTTGCAGTAGCTGCTGGCCCCGCTGCTGGCGGTGCTGCTGAGGCAGCTGAGGAGAAGACCTCTTTCGACGTTGTGCTGAAGTCGGCTGGTGCTGCTAAGCTCCAGGTTGTGAAGGCAGTGAAGGAAGCTTGCGGTCTGGGCCTGAAGGAGGCTAAGGACCTCGTTGACGGTGCTCCCGCTACTGTGAAGGAAGGCCTGTCGAAGGAAGAGGCTGAGAACCTGAAGAAGACCATCGAGGCCGCTGGTGCTGAGGTTGAGCTGAAGTAATTCAGAGCTAACAATACTTAAATGGTTAGGAGCTCTCAAGTAGAGGGTTCCTAACCTTTTCTTGTCTCTTTGAGACTTTCATATACTTCTATAGGCCCTATAAGACCCATAAGAAAACAATAATAATATGACTTCGAAAGTAATAGACAACAGAGTAAACTTTGGAAGCGTCAAGAATCCAATGCCATTACCGGATTTCCTTGATGTGCAATTGAAGTCTTTCAAAGACTTCCTGCAGTTGGACACTCCGCCTGAGGAACGCAAGAACGATGGTTTGTATAAGGTGTTCGCAGAGAACTTCCCTATCACCGATACGCGAAACAGCTTCGTACTTGAGTTCCTGGATTACTATATTGACCCGCCACGCTACACTATCGACGAATGTCTGGAGCGCGGCCTGACCTATAGCGTACCTTTGAAGGCCAAGCTGAAGCTGTATTGCACCGATCCGGATCATGTGGACTTCCCGACAGTGATTCAGGATGTGTTCCTTGGACCTATCCCCTACATGACGGCTAATGGTACGTTTGTTATCAACGGTGCTGAGCGCGTTGTTGTTTCTCAGTTGCACCGTTCGCCTGGCGTGTTCTTCGGTCAGAGTGTTCACTCCAATGGTACGCTGCTCTATTCTGCACGCATTATCCCGTTTAAGGGTTCGTGGATAGAGTTCGCTACCGATATAAATAATGTGATGTATGCCTACATCGACCGTAAGAAGAAGTTGCCTGTTACCACGTTGCTCCGAGCCATAGGTTTCGAGACCGACAAGGAGATTCTCGAAATCTTTGATCTGGCCGAGGAGGTGAAGGTAAACAAGACCGCACTGAAGAAAGCCATAGGCAGCAAGTTGGCTGCACGTGTGCTGAAGAGCTGGAACGAAGACTTTGTCGACGAAGACACGGGCGAGGTTGTTTCTATCGAACGAAACGAGGTCATCATGGACCGTGAGACGGAAATCACGGAGGATAATCTTCTTGATATTCTTGAAAGCGGTGCACAAACTATTCTTGTGCACAAAGACGAGGCCGTTGCTCAGGACTATAGTATTATCTTCAATACGCTGGCCAAGGATCCCAGTAACTCAGAAAAGGAGGCAGTGCTCTATATCTATCGTCAGCTGCGCAATGCTGATCCTGCCGATGATGCCAGTGCACGCGAGGTTATCCAGAACCTGTTCTTCTCTGATAAGCGCTATGATCTGGGCGATGTGGGCCGCTATCGTATCAACAAGAAGCTGGGCCTCGACACTGAGATGGATGTGCGTGTCCTGACCAAAGAAGACATCATCGAGATTATCAAGTATCTCATACAGCTCATCAACTCGAAGGCCGCTGTTGATGATATCGACCATCTGTCGAACCGCCGCGTGCGCACCGTAGGCGAGCAGCTGAGCAATCAGTTCTCTATTGGTCTGGCTCGTATGAGCCGCACCATCCGTGAGCGCATGAATGTGCGTGACAACGAGGTGTTCACTCCGACAGACCTGATCAATGCCAAGACCATCTCAAGTGTCATCAATTCGTTCTTTGGCACCAATCCGCTCTCGCAATTCATGGATCAGACAAACCCGCTGGCCGAGGTGACCCACAAGCGTCGTCTCTCAGCTCTGGGTCCTGGCGGTCTGAGCCGTGAGCGTGCCGGTTTCGAGGTGCGCGACGTGCACTATACTCACTACGGTCGTCTCTGTCCTATTGAGAGCCCTGAAGGACCTAACATTGGTCTGATTTCGTCGCTCTGTGTCTATGCAAAGATCAATGAGCTTGGTTTCATCCAGACACCTTACCGCAAGGTGGAGAATGGCGTAGCCAATCTCAACAATGATGATATTGTTTTCCTTACTGCCGAAGAAGAGGAGAGCCACATCATCGGTCAGGGCAATGCACCGCTGAACGATGATGGTACGTTTATCCGCTCGGTGGTGAAGTGCCGTCAGGATGCCGACTTCCCCGTCGTTCCGCCTACCGATGTCGACTTGATGGATGTGTCGCCTCAACAGATTGCCTCTATTGCTGCATCGCTCATCCCGTTCCTTGAGCACGACGATGCTCACCGCGCACTGATGGGATCGAACATGATGCGCCAGGCAGTGCCCCTGCTCCACAACGAAGCCCCCATCGTGGGTACTGGCATCGAGAAGCAGGTGTGTGAGAACTCTCGCACCATGGTTACGGCTGAAGGCGACGGCACGGTAGAGTATGTTGATGCAACCACCATCCGTATCCTGTATGACCGTACTGAAGACGAGGAGTTTGTCAGCTTCGAGCCAGCCCTGAAGGAATACCGCATCTCTAAGTTCCGCCGCACCAACCAGAACATGACCATCGACCTGCGTCCTATCTGTAACAAAGGACAACGTGTGAAGAAGGGCGACATCCTGACCGAAGGCTATGCTACAGAGAACGGTGAACTGGCACTTGGCCGCAACCTGCTCGTTGCTTACATGCCTTGGAAGGGTTACAACTATGAGGATGCCATAGTGCTGAATGAGCGCATTGTGCGTGATGACGTGCTGACATCGGTTCATGTTGATGAATATTCGCTTGATGTACGTGAGACCAAGCGTGGTGTGGAGGAATTCACCTCTGATATTCCCAATGTCAGTGAAGAGGCTACGAAGGACCTTGATGAGAACGGTGTCATTCGTGTAGGTGCCCGTGTTGAGCCAGGCGACATCCTGATTGGTAAGATTTCGCCGAAGGGCGAGAGCGATCCGTCGCCTGAGGAGAAACTGCTGCGTGCCATCTTCGGCGACAAGGCCGGCGATGTGAAGGACTCTTCGCTGAAGGCCAATCCTTCGCTGACGGGTGTCATCATCGACAAGAAACTCTTTGCCCGTGCCATCAAGACCCGCCAGACCAAGCTGCAGGACAAGCAGGTGCTGGCAAAGATTGACGAGGAATACGAGGCAAAGGTAGAAGACCTGAAGGACATTCTCGTTGACAAGCTTCTGGAGCTTACGAAGGGTAAGACCTCGCAGGGAGTGAAGGACTATACCGGTTCTGAGATTATCTCTAAGGGAGCTAAGTTCACGGTTTCTGCCCTGAAGAACCTGGAATATGGTGATATTCAGACCAGCAAATGGACGAATGACGAGCATAAGAATGAGCTTATCGCTCAGCTCATCATTAATTATATGAAGAAGTACAAGCTGCTTGACGCTGAGATGAAGCGCAAGAAGTTTGCCATCACCATCGGCGACGAGCTGCCCTCAGGCATCCTGCAGATGGCCAAGGTCTATGTGGCCAAGAAGCGTAAGATTGGTGTCGGTGACAAACTGGCCGGTCGTCACGGTAACAAGGGTATCGTGTCGAAGGTGGTGCGTCAGGAAGACATGCCGTTCCTCGAGGACGGTCGTCCTGTCGACCTGGTGCTTAACCCGCTGGGTGTGCCTTCGCGTATGAACCTCGGTCAGATTTTCGAGGCCATCCTCGGTGCTGCCGGCAAGCGTCTCGGTGTGAAGTTTGCTACACCTATCTTCGACGGTGCTAAGCTCGAAGACCTGGCAGAATGGACCGACAAGGCCGGCCTGCCCCGTCTTTGCTCAACCCATCTCTACGACGGCGAGACCGGCGAGAAGTTCGACCAGCCCGCAACGGTTGGTATCACCTACTTCTTGAAGCTGGGCCACATGGTCGAGGATAAGATGCATGCCCGTTCCATCGGCCCGTACAGTCTCATTACGCAGCAGCCTCTCGGTGGTAAGGCACAGTTTGGTGGACAGCGTTTCGGTGAGATGGAGGTCTGGGCACTGGAGGCCTTTGGTGCCAGCCATGTGCTGCAGGAGATTCTTACTATCAAGTCTGATGATACGGTAGGTCGTTCGAAGGCTTACGAGGCAATCGTCAAGGGCGAACCCATGCCTACACCGGGCATTCCCGAGTCGCTCAACGTGCTGCTGCACGAGCTTCGCGGCCTGGGACTCAGCGTCACTCTCGACTAATCAAAGTGAAAAATGAAGAGTGAAAAGTATATATAATTGCTGCCACTCGGAAATAGTAAATTGTAAATAGTCAAATTGTAAATACATATATGGCTTTCAAGAAAGATTCAAAGACAAAGAGTAATTTCACCAAGATTACCATCGGACTGGCTTCTCCTGAAGAGATTCTCGAGAGTTCATTTGGCGAGGTTACAAAGCCTGAGACCATCAACTATCGTACTTACAAGCCTGAGCGCGACGGTTTGTTCTGCGAGCGCATCTTCGGTCCTACCAAGGACTATGAGTGCGCCTGCGGCAAGTACAAGCGCATCCGCTATAAGGGCATTGTCTGCGACCGTTGCGGCGTTGAGGTGACCGAGAAGAAGGTTCGTCGTGAGCGCAGTGGTCATATTGAGCTTGTGGTGCCCGTGGCCCATATCTGGTATTTCCGCAGCCTGCCCAATAAGATTGGCTATCTGCTCGGACTTCCCACGAAGAAGCTCGACTCCATTATCTATTACGAACGTTACGTCGTCATCCAGCCCGGCCCGTTAGAGGGGCGCACCAATGGCGAGGGTGAGCCTCTGCTCGGTTCGCAGAAGTTCGACTTGCTGTCGGAAGACGAGTACAACGATATTCTCGACAACCAGCTCAGCGAAGACAACTGGATGCTCGATGACAGCGATCCCAACAAGTTCGTTGCCAAGATGGGTGCCGAGGCTGTCTACGAGCTGTTGCAGGGACTCGACCTCGACTCGCTCTCCTACGAACTGCGCGACCGTGCCAATACCGACTCGTCGCAGCAGCGCAAGAACGAGGCCCTGAAGCGCCTACAGGTGGTCGAGGCTTTCCGTCAGAGCGTCGAGAAAGGCATCAACCGTCCTGAGTGGATGATTATGAAGATTGTTCCTGTGACGCCGCCAGAGCTGCGCCCGCTCGTTCCTCTGGACGGTGGCCGCTTCGCCACCAGCGACCTGAACGACCTCTATCGTCGCGTCATCATTCGTAACAACCGTCTGAAGCGACTCATGGAGATCAAGGCTCCTGAGGTGATTCTGCGCAACGAGAAGCGTATGCTGCAAGAGGCCGTCGACTCCTTGTTCGACAATAGCCGTAAGTCCAGTGCCGTGAAGAGCGACTCTAACCGCCCGCTGAAGTCACTCAGCGACTCGCTGAAGGGTAAGCAGGGCCGCTTCCGTCAGAACCTTCTCGGTAAGCGTGTCGACTACTCGGCCCGTTCGGTCATCGTCGTCGGTCCTGAGCTGAAGATGGGCGAGTGCGGTCTGCCTAAGCTGATGGCAGCCGAGCTTTACAAGCCGTTTATTATCCGCAAGCTCATTGAGCGCGGCATCGTGAAGACGGTGAAGTCGGCCAAGAAGATTGTCGACCGTCGCGAGCCTGTCATCTGGGACATTCTTGAGAACGTCATGAAGGGCCATCCCGTGCTCCTCAACCGTGCTCCTACACTGCACCGTCTGGGCATTCAGGCCTTCCAGCCGAAGCTCATCGAGGGTAAAGCCATCCAGCTGCACCCGCTGGCATGTACCGCCTTCAACGCCGACTTCGACGGCGACCAGATGGCCGTACACCTCCCGCTGAGCAACGAGGCTATCCTCGAGGCACAGATCCTGATGCTGCAGAGCCACAACATTCTGAACCCTGCCAATGGTGCACCTATTACCGTGCCCTCACAGGATATGGTGCTCGGTCTGTACTATATCACCAAGATCCGTCCGGGCGCCAAGGGCGAGGGCCTCTCGTTCTATGGTCCTGAGGAAGCCATCATCGCCCACAACGAGGGCAAGTGCGACCTCCACGCCCAAGTGAAGGTGATGGTCGACGACGTCATCGACGGCATGAAGGTGCGCCATCAGGTGGAGACCTCCGTCGGTCGTGTCATCGTCAACGGCATCGTGCCCGCTGAGGTAGGCTACGTCAACAAGGTCATCTCGAAGAAGTCGCTGCGCGACATCATTGCCGACGTCATCAAGAACGTAGGCTTCGCCGAGGCCTGCGAGTTCCTCGACGGCATTAAGAACCTGGGCTACCGCATGGCCTATCTGGCCGGTCTGTCGTTCAACCTCGACGATATCATCATCCCGAAGGAGAAGGCCGACCTCATCCAGAAGGGTAATGAGGAGGTGCAGCAGATTACCGACAACTACAACATGGGCTTCATCACCGACAACGAGCGCTACAACCAGGTCATCGATACTTGGACCCACGTGAACAATGATATCGGTAACATTCTGATGAAGCAGATGACCGAGGCCGACCAGGGCTTCAACGCCGTGTTCATGATGCTCGACTCCGGTGCCCGTGGTTCTAAGGACCAGATCAAGCAGCTCTCCGGTATCCGTGGTCTGATGGCTAAGCCTCAGAAAGCCGGTGCCGAGGGTCACCAGATCATTGAGAACCCCATCCTGTCTAACTTCAAGGAGGGCATGTCCGTGCTTGAGTACTTCATCTCTACCCACGGTGCCCGTAAGGGTCTGGCCGACACCGCCATGAAGACGGCCGATGCCGGATACCTCACCCGCCGACTCGTCGACGTCTCGCACGATGTGATTATCAACGAGGAGGACTGCGGTACGCTGCGTGGACTCGTTTGCACAGCCCTGAAGAGTGGCGACGAGGTCATCTCCTCGCTGGGCGAGCGAATCCTGGGCCGCGTCACTGTTCACGATATCATCAACCCCAAGACTGGCGAGGTCATTCTCGAGGCTGGTGAGGAAATCACCGAGCCTATCACTGAAGCCATCGAGGCTGCCGAGATAGAGAGCGTTGAGATTCGTTCGGTGCTCACCTGCGAGTCGAAGAAGGGCGTCTGCCGTAAGTGCTATGGCCGCAACCTGGCCACGCGTCGCATGGTGCAGAAGGGCGAGGCCGTCGGCGTCATCGCCGCACAGGCCATCGGTGAGCCTGGTACACAGCTCACCCTGCGTACCTTCCACGCTGGTGGTGTGGCTGCCAACGCTGCTGCCAATGCTTCTATCGTGGCCAAGTACGAGAGTGCACGCATCGAGCTTGAGGAGGTCCGCACCGTTCCGTTCGATGAGGATGGTCGCGAGTGCGAGATGGTTGTCAGCCGTCTGGGCGAGATCAGCTTCGTCGATCCGAACACCAAGATTGTGCTGTCGAAGGTCAACATCCCCTACGGCTCTTCACTCTACTTCAAGCACGGCGACGTGGTACAGAAGGGCGAGAAGATAGCTCAGTGGGATCCCTTCAATGCCGTTATCGTCACTGAATATGCTGGTACGCTTAAGTTCAACGATGTTATCGAAGGCGTCACCTTCCGTGCTGAGACCGACGAAACGACCGGACTTACCGAGAAGATCGTCACCGAGTCGAAGGACAAGACCAAGGTTCCTACCTGCGATGTGCTCGATGCCAACGGCGATAAGATAGGTACTTACAACTTCCCCGTGGGTGGCCACGTGGTTGTTGAGGACGGCCAGACCGTGAAGACCGGTGAGACGCTCGTCAAGATTCCGCGTGCTGCCGCCAAGGGTGGTGACATCACCGCCGGTCTGCCTCGTGTCACCGAGCTGTTCGAGGCCCGTAACCCGTCTAACCCTGCCGTCGTCTCTGAGATTGACGGTGAGGTGACCATGGGCAAGGTGAAGCGTGGCAACCGCGAGATCATCGTTACCTCGAAGACGGGTGACCAGCGCAAGTACCTCGTCTCACTGTCGAAGCAGATCCTGGTGCAGGAGCACGATGCCGTGCGCGCCGGCACACCGCTCTCTGACGGTGCCATCACCCCGAGCGACATCCTTGCCATCAAGGGTCCGACCGCCGTTCAGGAGTACATCGTCAACGAGGTGCAGGACGTTTACCGCCTGCAGGGTATCAAGATCAACGACAAGCACTTCGAGATTATCGTGCGCCAGATGATGCGTAAGGTGCAGATCAACGATCCCGGCGACACCTCGTTCCTCGAGCAGGAGATTGTCGACAAGCTCGACTTCGCCGAAGAGAACGATCGCATCTGGGGTAAGAAGGTGGTGACCGACGCTGGCGACAGCGACACCTTGCAGAAGGGTCAGATTGTCACTGCCCGCCGTCTGCGCGACGAGAACTCCAGCCTGCGTCGTCGCGACCTCAAGCTTGTTCAGGTGCGCGATGCCGTGCCCGCCACTTCGACTCAGATACTTCAGGGTATCACCCGTGCCGCCCTGCAGACCAAGTCGTTCATGTCGGCTGCATCGTTCCAGGAGACCACGAAGGTGCTCAACGAGGCTGCCATCCGCGGCAAGCAGGACTACCTTGAGGGCATGAAGGAGAACGTCATCTGCGGTCACCTCATCCCTGCCGGTACTGGCCTGCGCGAGTTCGAGAAGCTCATCGTCGGCTCCAAGGAAGAGTACGAGCGCATGCAGGCTAACCGCAAGAACGTGCTCGACTTCGTTGAAGAGCCTGTGCTCGAAGAGTAATACCACACTTTTTGATATCAAGAAAGCTGCTTGCACCATCCCAGTGTGCAAGCAGCTTTCTTTGTGTCTATATCATATTATAACTGCTTTTACGTGCTGCCTCCCCTACCTGCTTTGCTTATGTTTCACGCCATTCCAGCAGGCGCGTTGCACCAAGGTTTATTGAACGAAGACGGCTTCTCTGTCTATGTGGTACGATAGCGGATAATCATTAATATTATCGATAGTACCAAACAATTCTGCTTGTTTTTTCTTTTATTTCAAAGAAAATGGCTATCTTTGCCCACATTAAAACAAAAAGATATATGCGTAGGACTGACGTAGTGGAGAAAGTGAAGGAACAGGCACGGAAGTATTTGCCTGATACCACTGCCATACTCTTTGGATCAGAAGCGCGTGGCGATGCCCGCCCTGACAGTGACATTGACTTGCTTGTGCTGGTGCCAGAAAAAATAGTTTCACCAGAAAGACAGCATTTCGTTGCCAGTACGTTTTATGAGGTGGAACTACAGACAGGAGTTATTATCAGTTCTCTTGTTATGCCGAAGTGGCAGTGGGAGAATCCCCCTGTAAAGACACCTTTTTATCTGAATGTAAATCGGGAGGGAATTGTGCTATGAGCGAACCAGGACTGACAGCAGAACAAAGGGCTGACCTCGTGGACTATTTCTTCGAGAGGGCTTAGGAATCCTTAGAGGAGGCTAAGTACCTTCGCGATGGTGGCTATTATAATGGGGCCATTACCAGGCTCTATTATGCGTGTTTTAATGCAAGTCGTGGATTGCTCACAGCCAACGGTATTGATGCCTCTACTCACCATGGAGTTAAGACGATGATGTCGATGGAGTTCATCCGAAAGGGGCTGCTCGGCATTGAGCATGGTGTCACGTTGAACGAATCTGACAGTATTGCCGATTGTGCTACTCAAAAGCAATTTCATCGAAAAAGTTGCAATCTTGCCACTTTGGTATTTAATGGCTTGTTGCTCAGTGAATTGAACCAGTGGCAACCTGCTGTTTTGCTTGCAATTTCTTGCCACTTTTTACAAATTTTTGCAATTTTGCAGCCGTTTTTCGGCCATTTTTCCGCTTTCGTAAGCCATTATCCATACTTTTCGCATGGCGATGCGTTGTGCTTTTCCCGGACTTTTCGCGTGGCGATGGGCTATGCTTTTACAGACTTTTACAAAGTCTTTGTAAGACCTTTACAAACCGTTTGTAAGACCATTACAAACCGTCTGTAAGACCTTTACAAACCGTCTGTAAGACCTTTACAAACCGTTTGTAATTTCGTTTAAAACCCAAACGGTCGTTGCCCTGAATGTTGCAAGCTCGCATTGGGGTGGGGGAGTAAAGCCATTAAGTGTTATTTGCAGCCCCGCAGAAATGTTTTCGTCAAATTTGCGGTCGATAATGTTGCAGATGTCGTGAAAAAGTGTTACCTTTGCGCCCCCAATTAATTACGAACCCTAACAAAAACAATTACACCAAAATGAACGAAAAAGATCAGAAGCAGCAAGGCCTGCAGATAGAGCTTACGCCCGACAAGGCTCAGGGCGAGTATGCTAACTTTGCCATCATCACCCACTCGTCGTCCGAGTTTATAGTCGATTTTGCCCGCATGTTGCCAGGCCTGCCCAAGGCACAGGTGCGCAGTCGTGTCATCCTGGCTCCTGAGCACGCCAAGCGTCTGCTGGGTGCCTTGCAGGAGAACATCATGCGCTACGAGCATCAGTTTGGCCAGATCAAGCTGGCTCAGGCTCAGCAGGAGCCGCGCACCATTGCTCCCTTCAATGTGGGTGGCAACAAGGGCGAGGCCTAAGAGATTGGCTTTCGGCTGAACGAAGTGACGGGGGCGCAGAGGCACGAGAACAGACACCGTCAGAGCTCTTCTGGGGCTTGGGTCTGTTCTCGCACCTCTGTGCCCCCGAATTGTATTCCGTTTGTTTAAAAAAGGTTAAGTTGCGCCAATTTGCCGCCCGATGGCTTGCCATTCGTGAAAAAAGCCTTATCTTTGTGCTGAAAAAACATAACTTAAAGAAACTAACCTTTTGAACGTAGCGTATGATTTTGATGATTATTGAGCTGCTGGTGGTCTTGCTGGCACTTTATGTGGGTTCGCGCTATGGCAGTCTGGCGCTGGGAGCCATCTCAGGCATCGGACTGGCATTGCTGGTGTTCGGTTTTGGCATGAAGCCCGGCTCGCCGCCCACCGATGTTATCTACATCATCATTGCCGCTGTGACGTGTGCCGGCGTGATGCAGGCCTCGGGCGGCATGGACTGGCTCATACAGATAGCTGAGCGGCTGTTGCGCAAGCATCCCGACCGCATCACGTTCCTGGCTCCGCTGTGTACGTTCCTGCTCACGGTGCTCGTAGGAACGGGCCATGTGGTCTACACGCTGATGCCCATCATCTGCGACATCGCGCTGAAGAAGGGCATACGTCCTGAGCGTCCCTGTGGCGTGGCCTCTATAGCCTCGCAGGTGGGCATCACCTGTTCGCCTATCGCCGCAGCGGTGGTGGCCTTCGTCACCATATCCAATGCCAACGGTTTCGATGTCACCATCCCGCAGGTGCTCATGGTGTCTATACCCGCCTGCGTGTGCGGCCTGATGGCTGCCGCAGCTGCGTCTTATCATCGTGGCCTCGACCTCGACAAAGACCCGCAGTTCCAAGCCCGCCTGAAGGATCCTGAGCAGTATAGGTATATATATGGTGGGTCGGCCACTACACTCGACAAGGAGATTCCGCAGTCGGCCAAGAACGCCGTGTTCATCTTCCTCGGCGCACTGGCCGTCATCGTGATGTTTGCTGCCCTGCCCGAGCTGTTGCCCTCATACAGCAGCGTGAAGGCAGTGAAGGGTGCGGGCGACCTGACCCTGATAAGTGGTGTCACCATCACGGCGCAGGAGCTGGCCAAGGCCGGTGTCGTGGCCGAGGGCTTCACGGAGAAGGGTATGGTAGACCTGAAGATGAACATCGTCATACAGATTGTGATGATTAGTGCCGCAGCCCTCATGATTATCTTCTGCAAGGCTCAGCCCAAGAAAGCCGTGAGCGGCCCTGTGTGGCAGTCGGGCATGGTGGCCGTGGTGGCTATCTATGGCATTGCCTGGCTGGCCGACACCTACTTCTCTAACTATATGACCGAGATGCAGCAGGCCCTGGCAGGCGTGGTAGAGTCCTATCCGTGGTCCATCGCCATTGTGTTCTTCCTGGTCTCCGTGCTCATCAACTCGCAGGGTGCCGTTGTCGTGGCCATGCTGCCGCTGGCCTATCAGCTGGGCATCGAAGGCCCTGTGCTGCTCGGTGTGCTGCCCAGTGTCTATGGTTATTTCTTCATCCCCAACTATCCGTCGGACATTGCTACGGTGAACTTCGACCGCAGCGGCACGACGGTCATAGGCAAATACCTGCTCAACCACTCGTTCATGATGCCCGGTCTCATCTGCGTTTCAGTGTCTACGGTGGTGGCTTATATACTGTCGATGATATTCTATTAAACCGATAAAATAGCAAACAAGCGATGTTAACAATCAACAAAAAGCTTATATTTTGTTAATTATCGCTTGTTTTTGCGCCTAATCTGTTCTTGGATTAGGCTGTTTCATATAAAAGTTGTACCTTTGCAGCCCGAAATGTCCTCGCAGCAATGTGGGGGTATTGTGATATATTGAAATCTATACAATAATATATATAATAAACAAAAAAGTAAAAGTAATTATGCCTACAATTTCACAATTGGTTCGCAAAGGCAGAAAGGTAATCGTCGACAAGTCGAAGTCGCCTGCGCTGGACAGCTGTCCTCAGCGCCGTGGCGTCTGCGTGCGTGTCTACACGACCACCCCTAAGAAGCCTAATTCGGCTATGCGTAAGGTAGCCCGTGTTCGCTTGACTAACCAGAAGGAAGTCAACAGTTACATTCCCGGTGAGGGTCACAACCTGCAGGAGCACAGCATCGTGCTGGTGCGCGGCGGTCGTGTGAAGGATCTTCCCGGTGTGCGTTATCACATCGTTCGCGGTACGCTCGATACCGCCGGCGTTGCCAACCGCACGCAGCGTCGTTCTAAGTACGGTGCTAAGCGTCCTAAGGCAAAGAAGTAAGAAAAGAGTTGATGAGTTGGTGAGTTTTTGAGTTTGTGAGTTGGCTCGGTGATGAGCGTCGCTCTTAAGACCAAAAGCTCGTTAAAGGGAAAACTCAGAAACTCAGAAACTTAAAACTCAGAAACTCAAAAACAACGTTTTGCTGGAGAATTGTTAAGGAAAAGGTTGAGTAAATGTCCTCGTGTGGACGTTGAAGAACAAGACAAAGAACAGCCCCAAGCAGACACAAAACATTCAAAAACAAAATGAGAAAAGCAAAACCAAAGAAGCGTGTGATCCTGCCCGATCCCGTGTTCAACGACAAGAAAGTGTCGAAGTTTGTGAATCACCTGATGTACGACGGCAAGAAGTCGAAGTCGTACGAGATCTTCTACAACTCGCTGGAGATTGTGAAGGCCAAGATGAAGGATGCTGAGAAGACTCCCCTGGAGATCTGGAAGCAGGCCCTCGACAACATCACCCCGCAGGTGGAGGTGAAGAGCCGCCGTATTGGTGGTGCCACGTTCCAGGTGCCTACCGAAATCCGTCCCGACCGTAAGGAGAGCGTGTCGATGAAGAACATGATCAACTTCGCCCGCAAGCGCAGCGGCAAGTCGATGGCCGACAAGCTGGCTTCGGAGATTATGGATGCATTCAACAACCAGGGTGGTGCCTTCAAGCGTAAGGAAGACATGCACCGCATGGCTGAGGCTAACCGTGCATTCGCACACTTCCGCTTCTAAAATTCATTGAAAATTGAAGATTGAAGATTGAAGATTATTTCAGCTGTTACATGGTGTAATTTTCAATTTTCAATCTTCAATCTTCCATATTATTACAAGGTAAAAAGACAATGGCAAAGCAAGATTTACATTTGACACGCAACATCGGCATCATGGCTCACATCGATGCCGGTAAGACCACCACTTCAGAGCGTATCCTGTTCTACACAGGTAAGACCCACAAGATTGGCGAGGTGCACGATGGTGCCGCCACCATGGACTGGATGGCTCAGGAGCAGGAGCGCGGTATCACCATTACCTCAGCTGCTACCACCTGCTACTGGGAGTGGAACAAGAACAAGTATAAGATCAACCTGATTGATACTCCGGGACACGTCGACTTCACCGCCGAGGTGGAGCGCTCGCTCCGTGTGCTGGACGGCGCCGTGGCTACCTACTCGGCTGCCGACGGCGTGCAGCCCCAGTCAGAGACTGTGTGGCGTCAGGCCGACAAGTACAACGTGCCTCGTATTGGCTACGTGAACAAGATGGACCGTTCGGGTGCCGACTTCTTTGAGACTGTTCAGCAGATGAAGGACATCCTCGGTGCCAACCCCGTTGTTATCCAGGTGCCCATCGGCGCTGAGGAGAACTTCAAGGGTGTGGTCGACCTCATCAAGATGAAGGCCATCCTGTGGCACGACGAGACCATGGGTGCCGAGT
>ERZ842401.5040-NODE-5040-length-14902-cov-4.042029_pt1 | contig 14902 bp, 13 predicted proteins | sample MGYA00521270_ERZ842401 | MGnify/ENA primary metagenome ERZ842401 (study PRJEB31892, sample SAMEA3878208) | bioreactor metagenome | biome: Moose rumen | place: Sweden | collected 2011-10 | study: EMG produced TPA metagenomics assembly of the PRJEB12797 data set...
CAGAGATTTCTTCCAGCCCGGCGACCATGCGCAGGGTGGTGGACTTACCGCAGCCAGAGGGGCCGACCAGAACAATAAATTCCTTATCTTCGATTTCCAGGTTGAAATCGCTTACGGCGGTGACGCCGCCGGCATAGACCTTGTAGATGTGTTGCAGAGATACGCTGCTCATGAATGAATCCTCCTTCAATTTCTGTAGAATATAGACTGAGGGGCGGCATTCGCCTTCCCTACCAGGTACCCCTATTATACATGGTTTTCCATTTTTTGAACAGACTGAAAAACTAACAAATATTTGCGTTTTTATTCGTGCAACAATTGTATTCGTTGGGATGAAATGAACCAAATGATTTCATTTCTATTGACTTTTCATAACGGCCGCGTCATAATATGCACAAAAAGGAGGCGGAAGCATGGATTCCTCAAATGTGCAAAAATTAGCCCAAATGCTGCAGGGCGCCCGGCGCGCCGTATTTTTCGGCGGGGCGGGCGTATCCACCGAAAGCGGCATCCCGGATTTCCGCAGCACGGACGGGCTGTATCATCAAAAGTGGAAGTATCCCCCGGAAACCATTCTGAGCCATGATTTTTTCCGGCTGAAAACCGCTGAATTCTATGATTTTTACCGTCAGAAGATGCTGTGCCCCCAGGCCCGTCCCAATCCCGCCCATGAGGCGCTGGCCCAGCTGGAACAAATGGGAATCCTTGCCGCCGTGATCACCCAAAACATTGACGGGCTGCACCAGGCGGCGGGCAGCAAAAACGTGATCGAGCTGCACGGCTCCGTTTTACGCAACCATTGCACCCGCTGCGGCAAAGCCTTTGATATGAAAGAAATCCTGCGCAGCGAAGGGGTGCCCCGCTGCGGCTGCGGCGGCGTGATCAAGCCCGACGTGGTGCTCTACGGGGAGCAATTGCCGGTGGACGCCATCGAGGGCGCAATTGACGCCATCGCCCGGGCCGATCTGCTTATCATCGGCGGCACATCCCTGGCCGTTTATCCGGCGGCGGGCTTTGTGGAGGATTATTCCGGCCCCCTGGTGATCATTAATAAATCGCCCACCTCCATGGATCGGCGGGCCGATCTGCTCATTGACGCGCCGATCGGAAAAACCCTGGCCGCCGTGATGGAGGCGCTTAAGCAGGGACAGGCGTAACAGGAGCGCAGTGATTCGCGTCCTATGTAATATGAAAGGCTGAATGATGCGAAAAGGGGTTTCTATGAAAAAAAGAATTCTTTGCGTTCTGGCGCTGACGCTGCTGTGCGGCGCGCTGCTGATGACGCCGGTTTTGGCCGAGGTGACGCAGATGACAATTGACGAAAACATCACCTATCAAACCATGGAATCCTTCGGAACCAGCGGCTGTTGGTGGAGCCAGTATGTGGGCTTGTGGGACGCGCCGTATAACGACACGGGCCGCACCGTTCGGGACCAGATCGCCACGCTGCTGTTTGACCGGAACTTTGGCATCGGCCTCACCAATTACCGCTATAACCTGGGCGCGGGCAGCGCCGACAGCGGCAACGGCAGCTATGCCGATATTCACCGCCGGGCCCAGAGCTTTGAAATTGCTCCCGGGGAATACGATTGGAGCAAGGATGAAGGGGCGGTTTGGTTCCTGCAAAAGGTAACGGATTTAGGCGCGAAGGAAGTGGTGCTGTTTTGCAACAGCCCCCTGGAGCGCCTGACGAAAAACGGCACCGCTCAAATGATCCAGGGCCAGGGAAAGAGCAACATCGACCCGGAAAGCTATGCCGCCTGGGCAGCTTACTGCTGCGACGTGGCGGAGCATTTCATCGAAATGGGCGTCCCCGTCAAATTCATTTCCCCCATCAACGAGCCCCAATGGGATTGGTACGCCGGGAACCAGGAGGGCTGCCATTACGAGCCCACGCAAATCGCCGGGGTGTACCTGGCGTTCCTGGACGAATTGGAAGCCCGGCCCAGCCTGGCGGGGGTGGAGCTGTCCGGCCCGGAAAGCGGCGAATGGGGAGGCCAGACCACCAAATACGTCAGCGCCCTTTTGAACAATCAGCGGCTGAACGCTCATTTTTCCGCCGTGGACTGCCATTCCTACTGGAGCGATACCCAAAGCAAAATTTCCTTCATGAACTGGATGAAGGCCCAGGGCCACACGCAGAAGATCCGCATGAGCGAATGGTGCGAAATGGTGAATGGATCCGATTTCGGCATGGATTCCGCCATCGTGCTGGCCAAGACCTTGGCGGAGGATCTGCGGGTGCTGAACGCCGTATCCTGGTGCAATTGGGTGGGCGTGGCCCCCGGGGGCTACCACGACGGCCTCATGTACGCCGCGGAAAACGGCGCGGGGAATATTTCCCTGGTGCCCCTGAAGCGTCTGTGGTCCTACGGCAATTACAGCCGCTACATCCGCCCCGGCTTCACCCGCGTGCAGGTGGAAGGCGGCGACGCTTTGAGCGCCGTGGCCTTCAAGGGCCAGGAGTACGGGAAAAACAAGCTGGTTGTTGTGCTGATCAATGATTCCATCGCGGAACAGCCCGTGAAGCTGAACGGCTCCTTCTCCGCCTACGATTCCATCGTGGCCTACGAAACCTCCGTTTCCCGGGACCTGGTGAAAATCACCGAGCGGGTGAGCAACACCGCGTTTACCCTGGCCCCCCGGTCGGTGACGACTATCGTGTTTTCCGATTAAACAAAATAAGATTTGTAAAAGAGTTGAGAGTTAAGAGTTGAGAGTTGAGATGATATAGCCTGTTATACGAGCGGTATGAAAGCATGCGTCATATCACACGGATCGTAAAACAATCGCTATTCAATCTCAACTCTCAACTCTTAACTCTCAACTCTTTTCTTCGTCTCCCATTTGAATCTCTGCCCCCAGCAAATATTTTTTCATAACCCTCTTGAACGGCCTTGACAAAATGGGCGGGAAGCGGCTATAATATACATATAGTTTAGCGTTAAACCACCAAAGAGCAAAACACGGGATATTTTGTCAAGGAGGGTTGGAAAATGAACAAGCGCTGTAAATGGATCTCTTTGCTGCTGGTTCTTTGCTTCCTGATTTCCGCTGTGCCCTGCGGCTATGCGGAAGCTGACGGCGTGGTGGACGCGGATTTAAGCTGCACCATCACCTTGGGCAATTGGCCGCCGGACACCGCCGCGGAGGCGGAAAAGGCGCTGTTTGAGGGCTACCGGGCCACCATGGCCCAGCAGTACCCCAACGTGACCCTGGTGCCGGACTACTACTCCTACACCCTGAGCAACTATGTGCCCATGGCCAAGGGCGGCACCGCCCCCAGCATTTTCCAGCCCCCCTTCACCGATCCCCAGCTGCTGATCAGCCAGCACCTGGTGGGCGATGTGACGGACGCGCTGGAGCAGTTCGGCGTGCTGGATAAGTTCAGCCCCGCCTATGTGGAAATGCTGGCGGACGAAAACGGCCGCATTTACGGCCTGCCCCGGGACGGCTACGTGCTGGGTATGCACATCAATATTGAATTGTTCCGGGAAGCGGGCCTGATCGACGAAGAAGGGCTCCCCATCTATCCCAAAACCCTGCAGGAGCTGGCGGAATACGGCCAGATCATCAAGGAAAAAACCGGCAAGGCCGGCCTTGTGTTCCCGGCCAGCGAAACCTACGGCGGCTGGCTGTTCACCAACATTGCCTGGAACTTTGGGTGTGTTGGCGAAAGCGCCCTGGAATATCAGGATGAGGACGGCCGCTGGGTGTGCAATTTCACCTCGCCCCAGTGCATCGCCGCCATGGAATACATGCGGGATCTGCGCTGGAAGTATGATATCCTCAACGCCGACGCCACCACCACCGACTGGGCCGGCGCCCACACCCTGCTTGGCACCGGCGAGGCGGCCATGAACTTTGCCGCGGACGATTCCGTGGATCAGCCCACCGCCAACAAGGGCCTGCCCGTGGCGGACTTCGCCCTGATCCCCTTCCCCGCCGGGGACGCGGGCCGCTATGCCCTGGCCGGCGGCACCTGCTATATGTTCGCGCCGGACATTACCAAGGATCAGGGCGTGGCCCTGATGGCCTACTTGAAGATCCTGGGCAAGCTGCCCTTCCTGGATGACCAGATCGTGGCGGGCATGCGGGCCGACTACGCCGCCAAGCGGGACCGGGGGGCCCCTGTGATCCCCGCCATCAGCGCCTGGAACGACGATGAATACAACGCCGCCAAGCAGGCCATCGTGGATGAATACTGCAATGTGGATATGCGCCTGTACGCGGATTTCTTCGATTCCCTGTCCGAAGGCACCATCACCTTAAAGTCCGAGGAGCCCGTGTTCGCCCAGCAGCTGTACCGGGAACTCACCGCCGTGATCCAGCGCATGATCACCCGGGAGGGGGCCGACGTGGTGAAGGCCCTGCGCCAGGCCCAGGAATCCTTCCAGGAATATCTGGACGACGAAATCAACGATTATTGATAAAAAAGCCATAAAAAACATGCCGGTTGCGCGCTGCCCTGACCGGCATGTTTCTTCAAAATACCCTTTTTCCGGGGAGGAAGACCTATGAGCATTCCGAAAAAGCGCATCCGGTCCCACGCCAAGGCTGGGGAAAACGTCAAGGCCTGGCTGATCATGCTGCCCGGCCTGATCCTGATGACGTTCTTTGTCTGGGAGCCCCTGTTTGAAAGCATCCGCATGAGCCTGTATAAAACCAGGAACGTGGAATTGGTGCGGTTCATCGGCCTGGACAACTTTATCAGCGTAACGGGCAAGGATGATTTCCTGCAGGCCCTGATGAACACCTTTTCCTACACCTTCTGGTCGTTGCTGATCGGCTTTGTGCTGCCGATCATTTTGGCTATGCTGATCGGGGAAACCCGGCGGGGAAAAGGCTTTTTCAGAACGGCGGCCTATCTGCCCAACATGCTGCCGGGCCTGGCCGTGATCATCCTGTGGTCGGCCTTCTTTTCCGGGGAAAAATCCGGCGTGCTGAATATTCTGCTGGGCAAGCTGGGGGCGCTGGCCCAAAGCTACCTGACGAAAGCGGAATGGGTGATCCCCATCATCATCGTGATCGCCACCTGGAAGGGCTGCGGGGCCACGGCGCTGATTTACATGGCGGGCATGGCCAGCGTGAGCCCCGAACTGTACGAGGCAGCCGCCATCGACGGGGCCACGGTTTGGAACCGGATCGTGCACATCCTGCTGCCCTCCATCCGGAAGTTAGCGGGCACGCTGCTGATTTTGCAGATCATTTCCGTGTTCCAGATCATGTACGAGCCCATGGTGCTCACCAAGGGGGGCCCGGATAACGCCTCCCTGTCCCTGATGCAGCTCATGTGGCAGTACGCCTTTGGGGGCTCCATGAATTACGGCAAGGCTTCTGCCGTGGCGGTGATCGTCACCCTGATCCTGCTGGTGATGACGGCCATCTATTCCTACTTCAACCGCAAAGAATCCGATTGGGACTGAGGGGAGGAGAACGCCATGAAGAAAGTGCCTTTTACCGGCGTGATCCGGGAATACGATCTGCATTCCCCTTCCGTCAAAATCGGTTACGCCGTAATCATCCTTCTGTGTCTGCTGATGGTGGTGCTGGCGGTGTTTCCGCTCATTTGGGTGGTACTGGCGGGCTTTAAAACCCTGAAGGAATTCGTGTCCAGCACGTCCATCCGGCCGGAATCCTTCAGCCTGGAGCCCTTTGCCCTCACCTGGTCCCAGCTGGGCATCGCCAAAAACTACTTGAATTCGCTTATTTCCGTGGTAGGCAGCGTGGTCTGCGCCCTGATCTTCAACGGCCTGCTGGGCTACGGCATCGGCATTTTAAAGCCCAAGGGCCATGGCGTTGTGAAAAAGCTGGTGATGCTGTCGCTGCTCATGCCGGCCACCATCAGCATCGTGCCGCTGTTCATGAACATTCAGAAGCTGCGCCTGGGCAATTCCTTTGTGCCCCTTTGGCTGTCCTACGGGGCCAACGCCATGTATGTGATCCTGTTCGTGCAGTTCTTTGAATCGCTGCCCCTTTCCATCATCGAGGCCAGCCGCATCGACGGGGCCAGCCAGCTGCAAACCTTTTTCCGCATCGTGCTGCCCCTGTCCAAGCCCATCTGCGCGGTGATCGCCATTTTCGCCGTCAACGCCGCCTGGTCGGATTTCCTGCTGCCCTATCTGGTGCTCCGGGGCGGGGACAAGCAAACGGTGATGGTGCGCCTGTTTGTGTTCTGCACCGAACAGACCGTGAACGCCGATACCATGATGCGCTCCGTGGTGTTTTCCATGATCCCGCCCATCATCCTGTTCTTCATCTTCCAGAAGCAATTGACGGAAAACGCGGTTTCCGTGGGCATTAAGGGCTGATATCTAAGAGAGTGTGCAGAGTTCAGAGTACAGAGTGCAGATTTATTTTGTCAACCATTCGCTGCATAAAAAACATCTATATTCATCTGAACTCTGTACTCTGCACTCTGTGATCTTCAACGGGTTGTTTCCATCCTGTCTGATCCTGGATCAGGCTGAAAAAGAGGGAGTTTGCTATGGCAAAGGCTGCGGATGTATATTTCAAAATCGATCCCTGGAAGGTGATCGAGGAGGGCTTCGATCCCGCCTATTCCCGGGTGAGCGAATCGGTTTTTTCCCTGGCCAATGAAAATATGGGGGTCCGGGGCTGCTTTGACGAGGGCGGCAGCATTGACAGCCTTCGGGGAGCCTACACCAACGGCGTTTACGACAAGGAGCCCATCGGGCGCTCCTACCGGGGCATCATCGATGAAACCCATTTCATGATCCCCTCCGCCGAATGGCTGAAAACGAGCATCGCGCTGGACGGGGAAGCGCTGGACCTGGGCCGCGTGCGGTTCCGCGATTTCCGTCGGGAGCTGAACATGCGGGAAGGCACGCTTACGCGCAGTTTTATTTGGCAAACGGCCTCCGGCAAGGAGCTGCGCCTTACCTTCCTTCGCTTCCTGGATATGGCGCACAGGGAGCGGGCCTATCAGCGAATCACTTTGGAGGCGCTGAATTTTTCCGGAACTGTGGATTTTTCCTCGTTTCTTTCCTTTGACGTCACCCATGAGGGCTACGGCAAATGCTACTGGCAGGATACCCGCATAGAAGCTGAGGCGGGAAAAATGCTGCTGCAATCCCGCACCACCCGCTCCGAGCAGGAGGTGTTCGCCGGCGCGCTGGTGTCGCTTCCGGATGAGGCAAAGGCCTGCACGGAAGGAAAAACCGCTTTTCTCAGTGCTCCCCTGGTCTTGGAGCAGGGGCGTCCCATAAGCATCGACAAGCGGGTGGTGATCCTGTTTGACGGCAGTCAGGGCGACGCCTTATGGGCCAACGGCCTGGCCACCCTGGAAGAAAGCAAGAAAGTATCCTTGGATGACGCCCTCCAGGCGCAAAAAGCCTATTGGGCCGCCTATTGGCGCACCTCCGATATTCAAATCGAGCCCTCCGGGCAGGATACGGCGGAGGCCGTGGCCGCGGAGCAGCAAGGCATCCGCTTTTGCAGCTTCCAGCTGGCCCAAACCTACAACGGCGGGAGCATGCGCCACAATATCGGGGCCAAGGGCCTGACCGGCGAAGCCTACAACGGCCACGCTTTCTGGGACACGGAGGCCTGCTGCCTGCCCTTCTATCTGTTCACCAACCCCGCCGCGGCAAAGGATCTGCTTCTGTTCCGCTACAACACCCTGCCCCAGGCCCTGGAGCGGGCCCAAATGCTGGACTGCAAGGGGGCCTGCTATCCCATCGCCACCCAAAGCGGCAAGGAGGCCTGCGCCCTTTGGCAGCACGCCAGTTTGCAATTACAGCCCAGCACCGCGGTAGCCTACGGCATCTGGCATTATGTGCGCGTGACCGGGGACGAAGAATTCCTGTGGGATTACGGTGCGGAAATGCTGCTGCAGATCGCCCGGTTCTTATCCAGCCGGGCCGCCAAAGGGAACCGCACAGGAAAATACGGCTTTTTCGGCGTCATGGGCCCCGATGAATTCCATATGATGGTGAACAACAACGCCTACACCAATTATATGGGCATGCGCACCCTGAATTTCGCCGCAGAAGCTTTGGAACGGATGCGGCAGGATCGGCCCCGGGCGTACGCGGATTTAGTGAAAAAAACGGCGCTGAAGGAGCAGGAAATCCGTCTGTGGAACGAAATCGCCGATGATATGCTGATCCTTCAGGATGAAAGCGGGCTGATCGAGCAGCACGACGATTATTTCAATTTGCCCCATACCGATATCGATTCCATTCCCGTGACGGAATTTCCGCTGTACGAGCATTGGTCCTACGATCGGATCTACCGCACCGATATGATCAAGCAGCCGGATGTGCTGATGATGCTGTACCTGTACAATTCCTCCTTCACCGAAGCGGAAAAGCGGGTGAATTATGAATTTTACGAGCCCCGCACCATCCATGAATCCTCCCTGTCCCCCGCCATCCATTCCATTTTAGCGGCGGAGCTGGACAAGATGGCCGAGGCGGTGCGCTTCTTCGGCTACGCCACCCGGCTGGACCTGGACAATTACAACCGCAACACCCGGGAGGGCCTGCACATTACCAGCATCGCCCTGGCTTGGGACAACATCGTGTACGGCTTTGCCGGCCTGCGCAGCGATGGGGACCGGCTCCGCTTCGCCCCTCGCCTGCCGGACCGCTGGAAGCGGCTTTGCTTCTCCGTGCTTTATCGAGGCCGGGTGATCCGCATTCGCATGGAGCGCGATCAAACCTCCTTCCAGCTGGCGGACGGCGAGCCGCTGACCCTCCAGATTTATGGGCGGACTTATACCTTGGGGAAAGAAGAATTGTTGGTTTCAAGCCCCCTTTAAGCCGCTGAGCGAAAGCCTGCGAAGGGTTGCGCGGGGGCTGCGGATAAAGCCCCCGCGCATCCTCCTTTTTCTGTATTGCTTCACCATTGGATTACTCATTTTAAGCTGTGAACAGCATAAAACACATAAAAGCGCAGATGCTTTCATAAGCTTGCTTCATCGCTTCTCCCCCGGTTTCTTTTCTGCTTCCGGGGGCGTTTTATTATTGACAAACCGGGTGTTAAAAATGTACAATAGATGAGGAAAAATCCATTTATTTGCTGACCCTGTTTTTAGGAGTGTGTATGAAAGATCGTCTTCCCCTGGTGCGTTCGGTGAAAGCCTGTGTGGTGGGAACGCTGCTGATTGCCCTGCCTTTTTTATTCTTTCTCCTGCCGGGGCAGCGGGAGCTGCTGGGCCCCCTGCCCGCGCTGTACGCATCCATGCTGATCCTGTTTCTGCTGCCCGCGGCGCTGTGCCTGGCGGCCATGGTGTGCGGCACTTTAGCAACGGCGCTGGGCTTGGCCGCGGCCTTTGCCTCCATCACGGCGCTGACGGGCACAGGCGGCCTTGCGCTGACGGCGGTATATGTGCTGCCGGTGATGATCGCTTTTTTCATCATCATCGCTTACCGGATCCCCTTCCGAAAAAGCTGCCCGGTCATGATCGGGGTGCATGGGGTTGCACTGGCTGCGGTGTACGCCCTGGCCCAGCGGATGGCCGAGGGCAGCCTCTATACGGCCGCCGGAAACGCCGTGGCGGATTTCCTGGGAAGCTGGGAAATGGGCGATATGATGCTTTATCAGCTGTATTCCTCCGGGCTGATCGGACTGAAAAGCGAAGTAACGGAAAACATTCTTTTGCAGGTCCCCGGCGGGTATCAATTATCCGCTGCCGCCCGGGCGGACATGCTGCTTTCCGTGCGATCCATGGTCACGGACGCGCTGCAATCCCTGATTCCCAATCTGCTGGTGAGCCAAAGCATTCTGGGCGGGGTGGCCTGCCTGCTGCTGCCGCTGCGCTTCGGCTTCTTAGCGGAGGAAAAGCGGGCGTTCCTGCGGGAGGGCCCGGGAGAGCTGACGGAGGACGGAAAGCAGAAAATCAACTTTCCCACTCTGGATATGCCGCCCTTCAGTTTGTGGCATATTCCCCGGGGCATCGGCTGGCAGGTGGGCGCGGCGCTGGCGGCGGGCTATGTGCTGCGGCTGAGCAAAACGCCGGCGCTGGGGATCGCGGGGTCCCTTTTGTATGCCGCCGCGTCGTCCGTGTTTATGATCCAGGGCGCGGCAGCGGTGAATTTCCTGCAAAAATCCCGGGGAACCAGGCGGCTGTGGCGGGTGATCGTGCCGCTGCTGCTCATGACCATCCGGGTGCTTACGGTGATCGGTATTTTTGATCAAATCAGTAATTTCCGCGGGCTGCGCAAGCCGCCGGAACCAAAGGAGGATTTTGAATGAAGGTTATATTGCTGGCAGACGTAAAGGGCGTTGGCAAAAAGCAGGAAATCGTGAATGTGAGCGACGGCTACGCCCGCAATTTCCTCTTTCCCCGGAAAATGGCCATGGACGCCACCCCCGGCGCGGCCAAGGAATTGGAAAAGAAGCAGGCGGCGGAACGTGCCCGGGAAACCGAACGCCGCATGACCGCCGAAAAGAAGGCCGCCTCCCTGCGGGGCAAGGTGATCCACGTAGTAGCCAAGTGCGGCAGCCAGGGCCGTCTGTACGGCTCCGTCACCGGCGCGGAAATCGCCCAGGCGCTCAGCGAGCAGCACGGGGTGGAAGTGGATAAGCGCAAGATCGAATTGGCCGAAGCCATCCGCACCGTGGGCGAAACGGAAGTGATCGTGAAGCTGTATCCCGAAATCAGCGCCAAGATGACCGTCCGGGTCACGGGGGGAGAAGCGTAACTCCACTATTTCCGGCAAAGAAAGGATACAATAAATCAGAGTGGAGAGTTGAGATTTAAGAGTTGAGATTTATATAGTCGAATCAAATATGGTGTCAATTGATAATCACTATATCATCTTAACTCTCAACTCTTCGCTCTCAACTCTGATTGAAGTGTTCTTTCTTGTTGATTTGCAAGAGAAAGAGGTGTAGGCGCGAATGGATGCTCCTGCCTCATCCTTTACGGCCGTGCCGCCCCACAGCACGGAGGCGGAACGCTCCGTGCTGGGCGCCATGCTGCAAAACGGCGGCGCCGTTTCCTCGGCCATCGAATCGCTGACGGCCGATGATTTTTACGTGCCCGCCCATCGGGAAATTTTTGAAGCGGCAAAGGCGCTGAGCAACAATCATTCCGCGGTGGACCTGGTGACCATGGACGCGGAGCTGAGCCGCCGGGGCACGCTGCCGGGGGTGGGCGGCATCGAGTACCTGATCGAGCTGACCCAGTTCGTGCCCACCACCGCCAACGTGAAGGACTATATCCGCATCGTATCGGAAAAATCCACCCTGCGGCAATTGATCACCGCCTCCGGCGAAATTTCTCAGGCCAGTTATGCCCAGGAGCAGGAGCTGCCCCAGGTGCTCTCCCTGGCGGAAAAGAAAATATTCGATATCGTGATGCACCGCACCGGCGGCGAGGAACTGCAGCACATCCGGGATGTGCTGGCCCGCACCTATGAGCAGATGGAGGAGCTGGCAAGGCTCAAGGGCGGCGTGTCCGGCGTGCCCACGGGGTATTATGCCCTGGACAATCTGCTCACCGGCCTGCACGGGGGCGAATTGATTTTGGTGGGGGCCCGCCCCTCCATGGGCAAAACCTCCTTCGCCATCAACATGGCCTCCAACGCCGTGCGCAAGGGCAAAAAGGTGGCGGTGTTTTCTTTGGAAATGCCCCGGGAGCAAATCGCCATGCGCATTCTGTGCGGCGACGCCCGGATCAACATGCAGTCCGTGCGAAAAGGTCTTCTGCGGGATGAGGACTGGATGAAGCTGGCCCGCACCCTGGCCCCCCTGGCCGCCAGCGAAATGTATATCGACGACACCTCCGGCCTGACCCCGGGACAATTGCGCTCCCGCTGCCGGAGGCTCATGATGGATCACGGGCTGGATATGATCGTGGTGGACTATCTGCAATTGATGGGCTCCGACAATAAAGCGGAAAGCCGCCAGGTGGAGGTCAGCGAAATTTCCCGAAACTTAAAGGCCATCGCCCAGGAATTGAAGGTGCCCCTGGTGGCCTGCGCCCAGCTGTCCCGCGCCAATGAAAAGCGCGGCGGCAACAGCCTGCGCCCCATGCTTTCCGACCTGCGCGATTCCGGCTCTATTGAACAGGACGCCGACGTGGTCATGTTCCTGCACCGGGAAGCCTATTATAAGCGCAATGATCCCGACGCCCAGCCGGACAACATTGCCGAGGTGATCGTGGCCAAGCAGAGAAACGGCCCCCTGGGCACGGTGAAGCTGGCCTTCCTGGGCGAATATACCCTGTTTGACAATCTGGCCAGCGAAGCATAACAGCGGTTCGTCCATATTTGAATGAGGGGAGAGAGAAACATGAGCGATTATATCATCAGCTGCTGCTCCACGGCGGATCTGAGCAAAGCGCACTTTGAAAAACGGGACATTCATTATATCTGCTTCCATTTTTATCTGGACGGCAAGCCTTATGCCGACGATCTGGGCCAAAGCATTCCCTTTGATGAATTTTACAAGGCCATGGAAAACGGCGCGGCCACCAAAACCTCCCAGGTGAACGACGACGAATTTGTGGCGTATTTTACGCCCTTCCTGGAGCAGGGAAAGGATATTCTCCACGTATGCCTGTCCAGCGGCATTTCCGGCGTGCACAATTCCGCCGTGATCGCCCAAAAGCAGCTGCAGGAAAAATTCCCGGAGCGCAAAATCTATATCGTGGATTCCCTGGGAGCGTCCTCGGGCTACGGCCTGATCATGGACACGCTGGCCGATCTGCGGGACGGCGGCATGGGCATTGACGATCTGCATGAATGGGCGGAGACCCATAAGCTGGAGCTGCACCATTGGTTCTTCTCCACTGATTTGACCTTCTATGTGAAGGGCGGCCGCATTTCCAAGGCGGCGGGCTGGTTCGGCACCGCGCTGCGCATCTGCCCCCTGCTGAATATGGACAACCTGGGCCGCCTGATCCCCCGGGAAAAAATACGCACCAAGAAAAAGGTGATCGCCCGCATCGTGGAGCAAATGCAGGCCCATGCCCGCAACGGCGCGGACTATAACGGCAAATGCTTCATTTCCCAGTCCGCCTGCTATGAGGACGCCAAGGCTGTGGCCGATCTGGTGGAGGCCGCCTTCCCCAAGCTAAACGGCAAGGTGCTCATCAATTCCATCGGCACCACCATCGGCAGTCATACCGGTCCCGGCACCGTGGCCCTGTTCTTCTGGGGAGACAAGAGGACGGAGTAAAGGAAGCTGGGAAGTTTTTTCTTGACGAAGATTGTTTTGCTTCAGAGTTGAGAGTTGAAGGCATTCTATTGCGAAAACAAAGGGGTGCGCTGCCATGTCCACCTACCGGTATTACCAGGAGGCCCGGGACACGGCATGGCGCGCCCTTTTGCGTTTGAAGGACAAACGGCTGCCGGTGGACGCGGAGGCGCTGGCGAAAGCGGTGGGTATGGAGGTGCTTCCCTTCCCGGACGCGACGGAGAATCCCCGGCTGGCCGCACTGCTGGCGGGAGAGGAAAAGGCGGCGGCGGTATCGCTGCGCATCCGGGGAAAATGGCATATGTTCCTGCGGGAAGACATGCTGGACGATTCTCAGCGGCGCTTTGCCGTGGCCCATGAGCTGGGCCATTTGCTTCTGGGCCATGAAACCCGCATGGTAAGCCCAGGCGTGCGGGCCTTTGAAAGCCGGGAAAACGCAGGGGACGTTCTGGAGGATCCGGAGGACCTGGCGGATTACGCGGCGGATATTTTCGCCGTGCGGCTGCTGGCCCCCGCCTGCCTTTTGCATGAGCTGCACATTGATTCCTCCAGCGGGATCGCTGCGCTGTGCGGCCTGCCGCCCCGGGCCGCGGCGCTGCGGGCGGAAAGGATGGAGCTTTTGAACCAGCGGGACGCCTTTTTTACCCACGCGTTGGAGCGGCAGGTGCGGGATCAGTTTCTGCCCTATCTGCGGTCCCGGCAAAGCTTTTCGGCTCCGGAAAAGAGAAGCATCCCCCTGATCCTGCCGCTGGAAAAGGAAGCATCGGAAGCTCCTGCGCCGAAAGCGGAAGACCCGGCTGAAGCGATAGCGCCCAAGATCGAAGCGCCCGCTCCTTCCCTGAAACGCCGCGGGAAACTCTGGCCGGTCCTGTTGGCTGCCGCCGCCGCGGGGGCTGTGATTATTTTCCTGCTCATCAAAGGTTAAGGCAGGAAAACGGGCGGCAGACGGCGAAACCTTTCAGGACCCATAAAAAGGAGGCGAAGGCCGTGAGAAAGCGGATCAAATTATTTTACGTCATGGTCGCGGCGTTCGTGATCGTAGCGGCCGGGCTGATGGCCCTGAACCGGCTGAACCAGGATATTACCGTGCTGCAGGATACGGCCCGGGAAACGCGGCTGCGCCAGTTGGCCGTGGAAACGGAAAAAAGCGATATGCAGAAGGAGCTGGCCATCAAGGACACGGACAGCTATATTCGGGAAATGGCCCGCAGTCAGCAGGGCTATCTGATGCCGGGGGAAATCCGGTTTGAGGTCGTGAATCCCGAAGTGCTGTACGAGGGGGGCGAGCTGCCGGAGGAAGCGGCGGAGGATTCGGAAGGATGAAGCGCGCGGCCATTGCGATCGGCTCCAATTCCACCAGGATGCTCGCCGCAGAAAAAAGGAACGGCAAGCTGGAGGATATTTTGCGGGGCCGCGAGGAGACGCGGCTCTTTTTAGGCTTGGACGAGGAAGGCCGCATCCGGCCCGAACGCATAGAGGACACGGCCCAGGCCGTTTGCCGTCTGGCCCTTCTGGCAAAAGCGGCGGGGGCCCAATCCATCGCCCTGTTTGCCACCAGCGCCACCCGGGACGCGAAAAACGGCGAAGCGCTGGGCGGCAGGATCCGGGAGCTGTGTGGCCTTTCCATGCGGGTGATTTCCGGGGAGGAGGAAGCCGATTTGGCTTTCCGGGCCGTATCCCAAGAGATCGGAAGAGCGTCGTGTAGGGAAAGAGTGTAGATCTCGGTGGTCGC
>ERZ842401.5042-NODE-5042-length-14890-cov-69.396293_pt1 | contig 14890 bp, 16 predicted proteins | sample MGYA00521270_ERZ842401 | MGnify/ENA primary metagenome ERZ842401 (study PRJEB31892, sample SAMEA3878208) | bioreactor metagenome | biome: Moose rumen | place: Sweden | collected 2011-10 | study: EMG produced TPA metagenomics assembly of the PRJEB12797 data set...
CGCGCCCACGACAGGGTGCACCTCTACGTGTACGTCCCCGACCTCGGCAAGGGCTACCTGGCGGCCCCGGTCTACCGCCGCAGTCGGCGCATCGACGTGGCGCTGCCCGACGAGTACGCCGGGCACCGTCTGCATGCATGGCTGATGGTGCAGGCCTCCACCGACTCGCTCACGCCCGAGGTGAACGCCCCGCAGGCCCGCTGGAGCGACTCGGTGTATGTCGGCGACGCGGACAGCGGAGAGTCTGCCGAGGTGCCTGCGGCGGCGACGGCAGCCGTCGCGTCAGGCACAGGACGGCCAACGGCGGCGACGGCGGCCACAGCGGCGACAGAGGCGACAGAGGCCACGGTGCCGGACGACGACGTGGCGCACGTGCCACGCAAGCAGGAGATGCGGGAGTGACCCCGGCACTGGTACGCAGGCCTGGCTGTTGGGGTCAGCCTTTCTTGTCTTTTTTGTTGAGCATTTGGGGAAGGTGGCTCAGGTCTGCCGGACGTGGCAGGCGGAAGGCTTCGGCAGGCAGACGGTACAGCCTTGCGGCGAGCGTCAGCTGTGCCACGGCCATGAAGCTCTGTGCCGTCAGCGACGCCCATGCCGACCCCACGGCCCCCAGACGCGGTATGAGCAGCATGTTGACGGTCACGTTGAGTGCCAGCGTGATGGCGGCAAAGGTGTTGAGCTGACGCATGCGACCGCCTGCGGTGAGCAGTGTGCCGAAGATGTAGGTGAACCCGAGAGGTATGATGCCGAATATCACCACGCGGAACGCCGGTGCATACAACGTCCCGTGCCCCGGATAGAGAAGCTCCATCAGCGGAGTGGCGAAGCAGGCGCATAGCGTTGCGGCGCCGCAGGAGAAGAGTGTCATCGGCCAGAAGACGATGCGCAGTGTGGAGGCCAGTGCCGGACGGCTGTCGGCGGTATGGCGGCTGTCGGCGGCCAGCTGTTTGGAGAACACGGGCAGGAGCGGGACGCTGACCAGCCAGGCCACCATGGTCAGTGCGTCGAGCAGACGGAAAGCGCCGGCATATACGCCGGCCTCGGCGTCGCCCGACAGCTGGCGCAGCAGTATGGGGTCGATGCGGTTGTAGGAGGCCATGAGCAGCACCAGCAGTGCAAAGGGTGCGCTCTTGCGCAGGATGACCAGAAAGAAAGGCCAGTCCCAGCGCAGGCGACGGAACGACGCCTTGCGTGCCACCACGACGAAAGCCAGCACGGCAGTGACGGCGTAGGCCGCCACCTGGGCATAGACGAAATGGAAGACGGTGAAGTGGAAGCTGAAGAGAGAGAGACGCGGCCCCCACAGCAGCATGCCGCAGATGACTATCATCAGCAGACGGTCGAGGACAGAGAAGAGGCTGTCCCACCGGAACAGCAACAGCCCCTCGAGGTTGCTGCGCAGATAGAGGATGAGCGAGTTGAGGAACTGGGCCAGCGTGAGCCATGCCAGCAGGTGGAACTCGTCGCTGCCGTAGCCCATCAAGGCACCGACGCCGAACGTCACCACCAGGTAGAGCGCCAACAGACACAGCTTGATGCCGAGGATGCCACCGAGGTGTTTGCCCACAAGCTGCGGATGCTGTGCTATGTTGCGTGTGTTGAAGTTTGTGATGCCCAGGTCGAGCAGTATGTTGAAGATGTAGGCCAGGTTGAGTATGGCGGCATAGAAGCCGTACGTCTCGTGGCCCACGGCGTTCTGCACGCCCACCTCGATGCCGAGTATCCAGACAGGCTTGACGACGAGGTTGGCCAGCAGTATCCAGAACAGCCCCGACATGAGCTTGGCAGAGAGCTGCGAGGTGTTCTCCGCCATCGACTTGTCACTGATGTCTTTCATCTCTCGACGGTCCATTTTTCCTCCATCTCCCACCGTTCGCGCAGTTGCAGTGTCTTTTCGTAGATGCGCCACTCTTCGGGCTGACGCCGCTGCCGGTAGTCGCCTGCGGTCCAACGTCCGTCGCCGTCGGCGTCGATGACGGCACGCACACGGTAGTCGCCGGCGGCGACATGGTCGAACCGCAACGTGCCGGAGCCCTCGAGACGATGCACCGCCACGACGGTATCCTTGGTGTCGAGCAACTCGACGACAAGCGGCATGCCCGTGCCATTGGCGACGTCGAGGGTCAACGTGGCATAGTCTCTGGGCTTCAGTGAGAAGAGCATGCTGTCGGTGGCCGTGCCATAGATGTCGATGAACATGGCTGCCGGCACACGCATGGTGTAGTCGTCGTCGGCCTTGAGGGAGGTGAGTAAGGCTGCCCGCAGCCCTGTGCTGTCGAGTGCGGCACGACAGTGGCTGACGCTGCTGTCCTTCAAGTGCATGACCTCTATCTCGAGGCTGTCGTTGACAGACACCATGGGGTTGGCGAAGGCGAGGAAGAGACGGTCGTAGTAGGCCGACTGGCCGGTGCAGAGGCTCTGCATCAGCGGCGCGGCGCTGGCTGACGAGGAGTGGCGCGGACGGCGGTAGCGCAGCTTCAGCGTGTCCTGCAGTCCTTCGTCGCTGACAGTGATGACCGTAGAGTCGCACTTGGGGTTGAGACACCAGAGGGTGAGTGTGTCGCCCTTGGTGCCCAGACGCTGTTCGACAGGCTCGCCGCCGACCACGGGATGCTGCATCGGGGCGGCGGTGACGATAGTGATGCGGCCTGCCGCAGGCATCTCGCTCTTCACCACACGCTGCCGCACACGCTGCGGAGCGGAGAGACGCAGCAGAGGCACATGGGTGCTGTCGATGCTGTCGACAGCGGCGACAGCGGTGTCGCACCACCCTGCCGCCTCGTCGTCGGCGACGGCAAGGTCGCGGTTTTTGTCTTCGAGAGCCACGAGGCGATATGCGCCGTGCGGGATGTAGTGGAATGCGAAGTGTCCCTCCTTGTCGGCACGTGTGACGCGGCTGGGCACCGTGTCGTCGCCGCAGTAGGCCAGCACCGTGACGGTCTCCTTCCAGGGCTTGCCGTCGCGTGCGTTCTCTACACGTCCGGCCAGCATCATGGTGTCCATGACGTCGCCGGTGGAGAAGACATATTCGAACGAGGGCAGCAGGTTGCCCTCGGTATAGTCGGCTATGGCCTCCTTGAACTGGAAGAGGTAGGTGGTGCCGGGCTGCAGGGTGTCTTTCAGCCGGACCAGCACCCCTTTGCCTTTGGTGCTGTACTCCGGCTTGTGTGCCATAGGGGGCGAGACGATGACGTTCTGTTCGGCATTCTTGAGCACCACATATTCGTCGAACTGTATGTAGAACTGGTGTGCCGCAAAGTGGCGGCTCTCGTTGTGCGGGGTGGTGGACAGTGCCTTGGGCGGCTCGGTGTCCTTGGGGCCGCCCGAGGGGTAGCCCTGCCGTGCACAGGCCGACAGGACGACAGGCAGCGCCAGCAGCGCCAGTTTGACAAGAGACAGCTGACGGGGTTTCATCATCCAAAGAGTTCGTGCAGCTCGGCATGCATGGCCGTCAGTGCGTCGTCGCACGGCGAATGCTGGGCTGCCGAGGCGAATATGGTGGCGGCCAGACGCGTAGGGTCGGCCTCGTCGGTGAGGCTGACAGCGGCGCTGTTCACCATGTTGATCATCTCGTCCTTGGCCTCGCGGATACGTGTCCACAGGTCGGACGTCAGGTACACCTGCTGCGAGAGGTTGTGCTCCCATTCGTCGCGTATGTTCTTTGTCATCACACCCTGCAGCAGACGCAGGTCCATGCCGGGCTGCCAGCAGCGCAGCACCAGGCTGGAGGGGGATATGCGCTCGAGGAAGAGGGCCATGCGCTCGTAGGCCTGCAGACGTATGGGTGTCACCACCTTCAGCGTCTCGCGCCGTTCGTCGAGCTTCATCTGCAGCAGACGGCTCTTCTGCTCGTTGTCGAAATAGCGCTTCGTCAGCAGGTAGAAGAGGCCACACATGGCGACAGCGAAAACGATGAGGACGCCAATCACTAGCGATAAAAACATTCCGGTTCCCATATCTATTGTTTCATTAATTGTTCAACCAACTGCGTCACCCCCTTGGTGGCCACCTCCTTGATGAAGGTGACAGGGTGGCTGACGGGGACTTCCTTGGGGTCGACGACGTAGCACGGCACGCCGTGCCGCACATAGTGGATGAGGCCTGCGGCGGGATAGACAGCCATCGAGGTGCCGACGACGATGAAGATGTCGGCCTCCTCGCACAGGGCGGCGGCGGGCTCGATGTTGGGCACCGCCTCGCCGAACCACACGATGTGCGGACGCAGCTGGGTGCCGTCGGGGGCCTTGTCGCCCAGGCGGATGTCGCGGTCGCCGACCTCGACGATGAGGTCGGGGTTGCGGTCGGAGCGTCCTTTGGTGAGCTCGCCGTGCAGGTGGAGCACGTGGCTGCTGCCGGCACGCTCGTGCAGGTCGTCGATGTTCTGGGTGACAATCTGCACGTCGTACTTCTCTTCCAAGCGCACCAGCTGGCGGTGGGCCTCGTTGGGCTGTGCCTTGAAGAGCTGGCGGCGACGCTGGTTGTAGAAGTCGAGCACCAGCTCGGGGTTGCGCTCGTAGGCCTCGTGGGTGGCCACATCCTCGACGCGGTAGTGTTCCCACAGCCCGTCGCTGTCGCGGAATGTCGATATCCCGCTCTCGGCGCTGATTCCGGCACCGGTCAATACAACTATTTTATCCATACTGTCTCTCTTAACGCATGCTGCGGCATATTTATTGTGGCAACCTCTAAAAAATCCCGCCCGTGGCGGGATAGCCCCCCCCTGGTTGCCGTCACTTCAACGGTGTCAGTGTGGTGCGACGGTTCTTGGCGCGCCCTTCGGGGGTATCGTTGGAGGCCACAGGACGGCTCTCGCCGTAGCCACGGTAGGTGAGGCGGTCGGCAGCCACTCCCCTCTCGACCAGATAGTCGTAGACGGCCTTGGCGCGTTTCTCCGACAGCACGAGGTTGTCCACATCGCTGCCCACAGCGTCGGTGTGGCCACCCACTTCGAGGCGCAGCCGCGGATGACGCTGCAGCGCTTCGGCCAGACGGTCGAGTTCGGCGAGCGACGCTTCGTAGAGCTCGGCACTGGCGGTGTGGAAGAAGATGTTCTTCAACGTCACCGTGTCGCCCAGCGTCAGCAGGTTCTCGGCCTGTCGCACCGGGTCGATGAAGGTGACGCGTTCGGGCCTCACCGGCGCCGGCATCACAAAGGAGTAGAGGTCCTGCTGTCCGTAGCCGTCGGGGCGGTCGCTGCTGAAGAGGGCCGTGCGTCCGTCGGGGGCCACGATGAGGTTGTTCTCGTCGGCAGGGGTGTTGATGGGATAGCCCAGGTTGACGGGGGTGCCCCACGTCGTGTCGCCGGTTTTCTTCACCATGTAGAGGTCGCTGCCGCCCATGCCCATGTGGCCGTTGGAGGCGAAGTAGAGTGTCTGGTCGTCGAAATGGATGTAGGGTGCCGTCTCGTCGCCTTTGGTGTTCACCGTGGGACCCATGTTGCGGGGCTTGCTCCAGCGGCCCTCCTCGAGGGTGCAGTACCAGATGTCGGTGCCGCCATAGCCGCCGCTGCGGTTGCTGGCGAAGTAGAGGGTGTAGCCGTCGATGCTGAGCGAAGGGAACGACTCCCAGTAGACCGTGTTGACAGGTGCGCCGAGGTTGCGCGGCTTGGTCCAGCGGTCGCCGCTGCGCACACTGAGGTAGAGGTCGCAGCCCGTGGGCTCGTTGCTGCGTCCGCAGCCGGTGAAGATGACTATGCGGCCGTCGTGCGAGATGGTCTGGGCACCCTCGTTGCCGTGGCTGTTCAGCGGCTCGGGCATGCGCTCGGCAGGGCCGAAAGCCAGCTCCATAGTGTCGTAGTACGAGATGTAGAAGTCCTCCTCCTGCGGCAGGCCGCGCTCGGTGAGGACGTTGCGCGGCGAGCGGCGCGTGAAGACCAGCGTGCGGTAGTCGGCCGTCAGCGTCGGCATATACTCGTCGTCGGCGGTGTTGACGTTGGGGCCCAGGTTGATGGGATGGTAGGGCACGGGGTTCTCCACGGCATGCTGACGCCACTCGGCGGTGCGCAGACCGTCCTGCGCCTCCTGGCGCCACCGCGGGCTCTTGGGGTCGAGGTCGAGACAGTGCCGGTACTGCTCCCGGGCCTTCAGGTACTCACCCAAGGCCATGTGCTGGTTGCCCAGCAGCAGCCACGCCTCGGCATAGCCGGGGTCGATGTCGACGGCCTTGTGCAACAGCCGTATGGCTTCCTCGTACTGCCCCACGATGCTCTTCTCCACCGCCTGCTCGAACAGCGGCTCGCTCTTCTTCGTCTGCCCCACGGCCGCCAGCGGCAGCAACAACAGGATTGTCAGGTATCGTTTCATAACAAAGAAATAACGAAACATTCCCGCTTTTATTGTTTTGCAAGAAAGTGCCTCTCATGGTGTAATTTTTGTCTTTTTCGATAGTCTTCACCCTCAAAAACACGTAAAATCTCTTTGAGTATAGTATTTTTATTTAGCTAAATAGCAAATCATTAAGGATATTTTTCAAATATTATTTGGTTTATTTTATAAACTTATTTATCTTTGCACCGCCAATTTGAAACAACAAGTGCACATGTAATCAAAAAGGACAGCAAGATGAAAAACATAAAAAAGTAATAACAATGGAAGAAAATGCAAATCTCACTGCGGAACGCAGTCTGGAAATTATCACTGAACAAATAGAGCGTAGCCGGAATGTTGTGGCAAAAGACACAGGGCAATCGCTCTACCTGTCGGGGCTCGCCACTATGGGAACAGCCGTCACAGTAGCCCTTGTCAATGGCTTGTCGGGTTCACCCCTGGGCCGTCTGCTATGGCTTGTCCTTCCCATCATCATCTGGTTGATTATGCGCATCCACGACAAAAAGCAGGTACAGGCCCCCGTCTCTCTTGTAGGCACACTTGTCAGCAAGACTTGGTGGACCTTCGGCGGTATAGTCATCGGCTTCTACCTCTTTGCTCTTATTTGGAATTACCTGGCCTCGCGATTATTCGACAACCCAGCCACAGCAGTCCAAGCAATGGTGACAATCACACCTGTCATCATTCTGCTGATGGGCATGGCGGTTGCCATTACGGGACATATACTGAAAAGACGCTGGCTGGTGCTGTTCGGTATCATCGGAGGCCTGCTTGTAGCCTTCTGTGGGTATTCTGGAGTCGTCAGTGCAATAATTGTTCACAGCAATGCATCAGTCAAGACTATAATCACTCTTCATCTGATCCAGCCCTGTGTGTACGTGTTTCTCTTCTCACTCATCGGCCTTGTGATTCCAGGCTGGATGCTAAAAAAGCAAAACCCATGATGTTCCCGGCATTAGACCCGCTGCTGCACTCCGAGTTGCGACTGGCAGTCATCTCCCTGCTCATGAGCGTCGACGAAGCCGACTTCACCTATATCAAGGAACAGACGGGTGCCACCTCGGGCAACCTCAGCGTGCAGCTTGACAAGCTCACCGCCGCAGGCTATATCACGGTGGAAAAGAGCTTCCGTGGCAAGATGCCCCGCACCACCTGCCGCATCACTCCCTCGGGGTTGGAGGCCTTCAAGAATTACGTCAAGGCATTGAAGAAATACATCTCGGCCGGAAAGTAACCCTTGTGCAATCAACGCAGAAACGGACTCCCGACAGGGAATCCGTTTCTGTGCTTCCGTCAAGTGCAATCCTACTTGGTGACCAACGCGTAGGTGTCGCTGGCGATGACGTACTCCTCGTCGGTGGTGACGACGACGACGGCCATCTTCGAGTCGGGGGTGCTGAGGACGATGTCCTCGCCCATCACGTTGTCGTTCTTGCTGAAGTCGACCTTGATGCCGAGGCATTCCATGTTCTCCAGAATGGGACGGCGCATGAACCAGGCGTTCTCGCCGATGCCGCCGGTGAAGAGGAGCAGGTCGCAGCCGCCCATCTCGGCCATGTAGCCACCGATGTAGCGCTTGACGCGCTGGGCGAACATGTCGAAGGCGTAGGTGCAGCGCACGTCGCCGGCGTCGCGGCCCGCGCGGATGTCGCGCATGTCCTGCTTGCCGCCGCTGATGCCCACCAGGCCGCTCTGCTTGTTGAGTATCTTGGTGATGTCCTTCCAGTCCTTGCCGTTCTCTACAATCTCCTTCTTGATGATGAACTCGATGACGCCGGGGTCCACGTCGCCGGGGCGCGAGCCCATGATGAGGCCCTCGAGCGGGGTCATGCCCATGGTGGTGTCGAAGCTCTTGCCGTGGTCGATGGCGCAGATGGAGGCGCCGCTGCCGAGGTGGCAGGAGATAATCTTCAGGTCGTTCCAGTCGCGGCCGATCATCTTGGCGGCCTTCTCGGCCACGAATTTGTGGCTGGTGCCGTGGAAGCCGTAGCGGCGCACGCCGTACTTCTCGTAGTACTCGTAGGGCACGCCGTAGAGGTAGCTCTTCGGCGGCAGGGTGCTGTGGAAGGCGGTGTCGAAGACCACGGCCTGCGGCACGTCGGGCAGCACCTCGCGCATGGCGTAGATGCCGGCCAGGTTGCCGGGCGTGTGCAGCGGTGCCAGCGGCGTGAGGGCCTTGATCTTCTCAATCACCTCGTCGGTGACCAGCACGCTGTGGTCGAAGCTCTCGCCGCCGTGGGCCACGCGGTTGCCGACGGCGCCTATCTCGTTGAAGTCCTTGATGACACCCATCGCGGGGTCGATAAGGGCGTTGAGGACAATCTTGATGCCGGCGGTATGGTCGGGTATCGGCACCTGCTCGTAGTGCTTCTGACCGTTCCACTTGTGGGTGAACTCACCCATCTCCAGTCCGATGCGCTCCAGCAGGCCCTTGGCCATCACCTGGGCGTTGTTTGCCATGTCGACCAGCTGGTACTTGATCGACGAACTTCCGCAGTTGAGAACTAATATCTTCATATTCGTGTTGTTATTTGCGTTACTTGATGAACTTGAAATCCTTGCCGAGGTAGTAGGCCTGGTTGCCGAGGCTCTCCTCGATGCGCATCAGCTGGTTGTACTTGCAGATACGGTCGGTGCGCGAGGCGGAGCCGGTCTTGATGAGGCCGGCGTTCATGGCCACGACGAGGTCGGCGATGGTGGTGTCCTCGGTCTCGCCGGAGCGGTGGCTGATGATGGCAGTGTACTTGTTGCGCATAGCCAGGTTGACAGCCTCGATGGTCTCGGTGAGGGTACCTATCTGGTTGAGCTTGATGAGGATGGAGTTGGCCACCTGCTTGTCGAGGCCCATGCGCAGACGCTGCACGTTGGTGACGAACAGGTCGTCGCCGACAAGCTGGCAACGGTCGCCGATGGCGTCGGTGTGGAGACGCCAGCCGTCCCAGTCGTCCTCGGCCATGCCGTCCTCGATGCTGATGATGGGATAGCGGTTGACCCAGTCGGCCCAGAAGTCGCTCATCTGTGCAGGCGTCAGCTTGTCGCCGGTGCTCCACTTCAGCTCGTAGACGTTCTCGTCGGCATTGTAGAACTCGCTGGCTGCGGCATCGAGGGCGATGTAGACGTCCTCGCCGGGACGATAGCCGGCCTTCTCGATGGCCTGTAGTATGCACATCAGGGCCTCCTCGTTGCTGCCCAGATTGGGGGCGAAGCCGCCCTCGTCGCCCACGTTGGTGGAGAGACCTTTGCCCTTGAGCACCGAGCGCAGGTTGTGGAACACCTCGGCACCCATGCGCAGCGCCTCGCTGAAGGTGGGGGCACCGACGGGCATGATCATAAACTCCTGGAAGTCGATGCTGTTGTCGGCATGGCTGCCGCCGTTGAGGATGTTCATCATCGGGATGGGCAGCGTGTGGCCTCCGACACCGCCGAGGTAGCGGTAGAGCTCCTGGCCGCTTTCCTGTGCGGCGGCCTTGGCCACGGCGAGGCTCACGCCCAGTATGGCGTTGGCACCCAGACGGCTCTTGTTCTCGGTGCCGTCCAGCTCGATCATCTTGTCGTCGATGGCTTTCTGCTCGCTGACAAACATGCCCTGCAGCTCGTCGTTGAGCACGGTGTTGACGTTGTTGACAGCTTGCAACACACTCTTGCCAAGGAACATGCTCTTGTCGCCGTCGCGCAACTCGCAGGCTTCGTGCACACCCGTCGAGGCACCGCTCGGCACCGCAGCGCGTCCCATGACGCCCTGGTCGGTATAGACGTCGACTTCCACTGTGGGGTTGCCGCGACTGTCGAGAATCTGACGGCCCCTGATACCTATAATCTGACTCATAATCTTGTTGTTGTTTAGTTTGTTATACGTTTTTACTATGAATTTTAAACTGCAAAGATACAAAATAATTCCGTATATCGCAGATTTTTTTTCTTTTTGGCGACCATGCTTCGGGACATAAGCATCCCACACAATAAAATCCACAAAACGGAGTTATCCTATCGCTTGGAAACAAAAACATCCGCCATGACAATACAAGAAGCTATCGTCGCACGCCATTCGGTGCGGCGGTATCAGGAGAAGCCCATCGAGGCCGCCGTCTGCGGGCGCCTCGACGACGAGATAGCCCTCTGCAACAGCGAGGGCGGCCTGCACATACAACTGGTCACCGACGAGCCGCAGGCCTTCAAGGGCGGCCTGATAAAGTACGGCCGCTTCGTTAACGCCGTCAACTATCTGGCCATGATAGGCCCCAAGGGCGCCGACGAGGCCATAGGCTACTACGGCGAACGCCTCGTACTGCTGGCACAGACGCTGGGACTCAACAGCTGCTGGGTGGGTCTCTCGGTGGGCAAGCAGCCCGACCGCTACACCATCGGCGACGGCGAGAAGATGCACTGCGTCATCGCCCTCGGCTACGGCACCACGCAGGGCGTGCAGCACCCCATGCGGCCCATGGAGAAGTATGTCAAGGTGCAGGGCACGATGCCGGAGTGGTTCCGCCGCGGCATGGAGGCCGCCATGCTGGCTCCCACGGCGGTGCACCAGCAGAAGTTCGAGTTCGAGCTGCTGGACGGGCATACCGTAGCAGCCCGCACACGCTTCGCACTGTCGGGTTTCACCAAGGTGGACCTCGGCATCGTCAAGTACCACTTCGAGGTCGCCGCCGGACGCGACAACTTCAATTGGAAGGAGGCTTGACGTGGCTGACAAAAAGACCAACAAGACCAATGCCGCACGGCTGCTCGACCAGATGAAGATAGTCTACAGGCTTATCCCCTACGAGGTGGACGAGAGCGACCTGGGAGCACAACATATCGCCGAACAGCTGGGACAGCCCATCGAGCGTCTGTTCAAGACGCTGGTGCTGCGGGGCGACAAGACGGGCCTCATCGTCTGCGTCATCCCCGGTGCCGACGAGGTGGACCTCAAGAAGGCCGCCCGCGTCACCGGCAACAAGCGGGTGGAGATGATACACGTCAAGGAGCTGCTGCCGCTGACGGGCTACATACGCGGCGGCTGCTCGCCCATAGGCATGAAGAAGGCGTTGCCCACCTGGTTCCACGAGTCGGTAATGGACTACGACACCGTCTACTGCAGCGCCGGTGTGCGCGGCCTTCAGTTTTGCCTGGCACCTGCCGACCTCGTCCGCGCCGCACGCGGCACACTGGCCGACTTGATTGCAGAATAACAAAGTAACTAAACAAACTACATTTTTATGAAGAAGATTCTCTATCTGTCAGTCGTGGCAATTGTATGCCTTTACGGTTGCACACGCGATAACTTCCACGAGGACTATGACAACCTGCCATTCGACACCGATGGCGCGTCGCGGTCGCTGTTCAGCGTGTCTGAGGGACGTCAGGTGCGCTTTTCGGAGGGTAACCTGCAGGTCTGCCCTACCGGCACACACAACACGCTTGAAGGCACCGCCCAAGGAGTCTTTCGCTTTGCAGAGCATCAATACGACTACCTCGGGCAGGCCAACGCCGCCGTGTCGGACACCAATACGGGCTGGATCGACCTTCTCACCTGGGGCAGCAGCGGCTGGCATGTGGAGCCTTGGTCGGAGAAGGATGGCGACTACGACATCGAGAGCCTATGCGGCGGCGAAGCCTATGCCGACTGGGGAGTCTACAACGGTATTTGCAACGCTGGTTTCAGCCCTGGGATGTGGCGCACGCTGACACAGGAGGAGTGGGACTACCTCGTCAACCGCCGTGCCGCCTCCACCGTCGACGGCACCGACAGCGCCCGCTACGCCGAGGCCACCGTCTGCGGCACCGCCGGCCTCATACTCCTCCCAGACAGCTTTGTGCGTCCGGCCGACATCGACACCATTCGCGGCATTAACCTCAACAGTTTCACCATGCACTACGACGACAACGTCTATTCCGCCGAGCAATGGAGGAAGCTGGAGGATGCCGGAGCCGTGTTCCTGCCCGCCGCCGGTTTCCGCGGCGGCACATGGCTCTCCTCCGTCGGCGAGGGCGGCAGCTACTGGGCCTCGACCTGCAACGCCGACCGCCAGGCCTACGCCCTGCTCTTCATCGACGGCCTCGTCAACACCAGCGCCGTCAGCACCTACGACCACGACCGCGGCTACGGCCGTTCCGTCCGCCTGGTCAGAGACGTCGTATTTTGACACAAAGCCGACCGCAACCATCGCGGAACGGATGCGACAGAAAATCATTTTTGCCGATTCGGATATTCGTTGCGCTTTTGCAAATTGAAAACAGACACATAAGAGTCGATGAGCACGGACATCCCAATCAGAACGCACTATGTCTCTTTCGGCTGCAGGCTCTGGCGGTAGTCGGTGGGCGACTGGCCGAGGTGCTTGGTGCAGTAGCGGCTGAAGTAGGAGAGCGACGAGAAGTTCATGCGGTCGGCAATCTGCGTGAGCGACAGACGCTCGTCGTCGAGGTAGCCCTTGATGATGGGCACCGTGTGGCGTGCGATGTAGCTGCTGACGCTGTGGCCGGTGACGCGCTTGACGGTGGCGGAGAGGTACTTGGGCGACACGTGCAGCCTGTTGGCGTAGTAGCTCACTTCGCGCTCGGTGGCGCTGACGCCGGTGGCGAGGAGATGCATCAGCTGTTTTACGATGTAGGCCGTGCGGTCGCTGTGTAGGTCGCTGCCCGCGCGCTGGGCGTGAGGCTCGAAGATGTCGTACATCATCGTCAGGCAGAGGCTCCCCATCAGGTCGCGGTAGAAGAGCAGGCTGCGGTCGTCCATGCGGTCGCGCAGACGGTGGAAGTCGTCGAGCAGGTGGGCGGCCTGCCGGTCGGTGAGGCGTATGACGGGGTCCTGGTTGAGCGATATGGAACCGCCGATGCTGAAGTTGTTCGACGGCAGCAGGTTCTGCAGGAACTTGTAGTCGGCGGCGAACCACTCCACCTGCATGTCCGCACCGGCCGCGAGTTTCTTGGCGCGGTCGGGCTGCGGCATCACGACGAGGTCGTTGCGTCCGATGGTGTATTGCCGTCCGTTGAACTCGAAGACGCCCTCCCCCGCCGTACAGAGCAGGTGCATGCAGGTGCTGCCCAGCTCCGCCGCGTTCATCGCGAAGAAATCCGTAGAGTATCGAAAGTCGAGTGGCATATTTCGATGTTTTTACTTGATAACGGCAGTTTGAGATTTTTATGATACGCCGATTTCTTTGCCGCGATAGATGCGCGACATGGCTTTCTTTTGGAATTGCGATGCTTTTCTGGACATGGGATATTGTTTCAGTTGCAAAAATAGCCTGTTCTTATTGCAACCCGGTTGCAAAACATTATTCTTAAATTTGCAGTGTTATGAAGAAGGAATACAAACCCCTCAATCTCGTCATGAACAGGCGCTTACGCCGAAGGCCTATCAGAAGCTCTCCCGCCTTCCGTTCTTCCTTCCGCTTATGCGGAAAGTCATCCCCCTCGGGTTCAAGTACTGATCGGGCAAGGGCTGGAAATACGTCTGGCACCCCGAGGACCCGAAGGAATACTACCACTTCGAGACGCTGGAATGCCTGTACCAGTATGAATTCAGCAAGTACGGGCTCCTGGAGCGTTTCGGGCCGATGTTCTGCCGCAGCGACATCATCAACTACGGGAATCTTCACAATATCGATTTCAAACGCACCCAGACTCTCTGCCAGGGCGGGCAGATGTGCGACTTCTGCTTCGTCCGCCACAGCAAGGGCGAGGTCTGGGAAAGGACCAAAAGCATATAGTTATGTTCTGGGACAGGGTCGCCGGGGTCTATGACCTCTTCGCCAATTTCTACAATGCGAGGACGCACAGGGTTCTCTGCAAGGAAGTCGCGTCTTTGGTTTCTTCCGATGACGAGGTATTGGAGTGTGCTTGCGGGACCGGAATGCTTACCCGGCACATCGCCCCCGCCTGCAAGCATATCATAGCGACGGACTTCTCCGGGAAGATGCTGGAGAGGGCCCGGTATAAATGCAGGGATTACAGCAACGCATCCTTCGAGTATGCTGACATTCTCCATCTCGACTATCCCGACGAGTCTTTCGACAAGGTCGTCGCGGCCAATGTCATCCACCTGCTGGATGAACCGCTGAAGGCACTTTCCGAACTGGACCGGGTATGCCGGAAAGGAGGACTGATCATCATACCGACCTATATGAACCGTGAGAAGGGAGATGGCAAGACCAGCGGGTTCGCGACGGCCGTCGGGAAAGCCGGAGCGGATTTCAAACGGCAGTTCACCTTTTCCGGCTATCAGCAGTTTTTTGCTGAAGCGGGTTACAAAGATGCGTCCTTCAAGATGATCGAAGGACGCGTCCCATGCGCTGTTGCGGCTCTGTATAAGAAAGGTTGACTCAGCGAGTCATTCACTTCTTTTCCGGAAGCTTCGTGTACAGCACGTGGCCATGGCGGCATGTGAACCGCCATTCATTCCGGCGACCATCAGCCTGCTGAAAAACCCCTGCGGCTTACGCGTGTTGCTGAATATCTTGCCGAGAAGTCCCTTTCTCTTTTCCATGGTAATCACGGGGACGCGTCAATCCTTATTTCTGGCTATTTACGAGTAAACCCGAATAGAACAGTTCGTGCAGGAAGGCCATCTCCTC